>Ga0255344_1001048_pt1 | contig 39309 bp, 31 predicted proteins | sample wastewater_treat_5_FD_192414 | JGI IMG/M metagenome (GOLD analysis project Ga0255344, IMG submission 192414) | Wastewater microbial communities from Lulu Island WWTP, Vancouver, Canada - plant18 | ecosystem: Engineered > WWTP > Wastewater > Unclassified | place: Canada: Vancouver, British...
ATAGTGTTGCTGTAACAAATATTACAGCTTCGGGACCAACAACATTTTGTGTTGGAGGTAATGTTGATTTAACGGCATCGGGCGCTACAACCTATTTATGGTCGACGGGCGCTACTACAGCTACAATAAACATTACATCAGCAGGAACCTATACAGTAACTGGAACATCGTCTTGTGGCACTGCTTCTACTTCTCAAACAATAACGATTAATCCTTTGCCGACAGCATCAATAGTTGCCGGAGGACCAACAACATTTTGTACAGGTAATAATGTAACATTAACGGCATCGGGAGGAAGCAGTTATTTATGGTCGACAGGAGCTACTACAGCAGCAATAAGCCCATCCACATCGAATACATACACGGTAACAGTCACCAATAGCTGTGGAAGTTCAACAGCATCTCAACAAGTTATTGAATTGCCTTTGCCAACAGCATTCATCACTGTGAATGGAGGAACAACAATTTGTCAAGGGCAAACAACAACATTAATTGCATCAGGATTAAATGGAAGCGGAACATTTCAATGGTCGACCGGAGTTACTGCCGATTCAATTGTAGTAAGTACTGCGGGAATTTATACAGTTACCAACAGCAATAGCTGTGGAAATAGTTCATACCAACAAACAATTAGCGTAACCGCTTTACCGGTTGCAACAATTACTGCTAGTGGACCTACAACATTCTGTCAAGGACAATCAGTAGTACTTAGCGCACCTACAGGATTCAATTATACTTGGTCTGATGGCAGCACATCATCATCGATCAATGTAAATAGTGCAAATTCGTATACGGTAACTGTTAGTAATAACTGTGGATCATCGTCAACATCACAAGCAGTAACAGTTAATCCTTTGCCTCAAGTATCAACAACCGTAAGTGGTCCATCAGTACTATGCAGTGGTGATTCAGCAATAATTACTGCAACTGGAAATAATAGTTTTTTATGGTCGACAGGAGAAACAACTGCATCAATTACAGTTCACAATGTAGGAACTTATAGTGTTTCTGTCACGAACAGTTGCGGAACAAGTACATCGTCACAAACCTTTACACTTGGATCATTACCTTCAATATCAATCACAGGATCTGATGGAGTAATTTGCAATCCAGGAGTTGAACATTTAGAAGCGACAGGTACTGGAACATTCTTATGGTCAACGGGAGCTACTGGTGCAAATATTAACGTAAACGCTGTGGGTGTTTATGTAGTAACTGCTACTAACAGTTGCGGAAGCAATACCGATTCAATAACGATCACTCCAAGCACATTGGTTGCAGATTTCACACCGAGTATCACAACCGGTCCTGCGCCATTAACAGTAACGTTCTTTAATCAATCGCAGAACGCATCATTGTACAACTGGACATTCGGAAATGTAGGAACATCTCCATTAGACACTCCTGAATATACCTTTACGAATGAAGGAATTTATACTGTTGTATTAACTGCAGAAGATGGATATGGATGTATAGCAACGCATAGCGATACCATTTATGTTTTGAATGCAGGGTTGTATGTACCCAATGTATTCACTCCGAATAATGATGATCGCAACGAAGAGTTTAATGTTTCGGGAACGGGCATAACAGGAGTTGAAGGAAGTATTATTAATCGTTGGGGAGATAAGATTGCAACATGGAATTCAATTACAGAAGGATGGAAAGGAGTTAACTTTGACGGAGACAAAACTCCTGAAGGTGTTTATTACTACATTATAAAAGTAACTTTCGCAAATACTACCACTAAGAAATTATACGGAACCGTTACATTACTCAGATAAAAAAAGGGAGCGAAAAAATCGCTCCCTTTTTTTATCCCTCAAAATTTATTTTTCGATGAGTGCCATCACAATATGGCTTATTAGAAGAATGTCCACAGCGACAAAAAGCTGTTACTTTATTTTTTGATTCTTCGGCACCTGAATGTGATTTAACTTTAAGGTTGCCATAAACCATTAAAGGTCCATTCGGAATTACCTCAACAATACTTTCACCTGAAACAGAAACTGGCTCTTCTGTTTTCATCTCCTTATTTTGATAATAGCTCAAAGCACCGGAAGGACAGTTATCAATTTGCTTCATGATTTCCTCTGAAGAACCGCCTTCGGGAGTAACCCAAGGACGTTTACGAGGATCAAAAACATTTGGTAATCCTTTGAAACAAATGGCAGAATGAATACACATAGAAGGCTTCCAAACTACCGTAATTTCTCCGTTGCTATATTTTTTAGTTATATCTTTCATAATGCTAATGAAGTTTGAATAGAAATTGAGCTAGATAAAATTTTATGCACTGGGCATTTCTCTGAAATTTGCAACATACGTTCACGTTGCTCGGGCGTAAGAGAAGGGTCGACATTTATTTGACGAATGAATTTTGCTGAACCATTCTCAGAAATCATCTCCACTTTAGCAGAAATATTTTCATTAGACCATCCTTTTCTTGAAGCATACATTTTTAAAGTAATCACTGTGCAAGTAGCCAATGAAGCGGCCAATAAGTCGCCAGGATTAGGCCCTTTCCCTCCTCCTCCTGCACTTTCCTTTTCATCGGCAATGAATTTACCTCCATCGTAAGTAACAGTAGTAGCATACGGATTTTTATCAGCGTACGCTTCAACAAAAATAGAGTTCTCCATAGAAGTGCGTTTTATTCACCTAACATTGGAATTTCAATCAACAATAGGGATGCATCATCATCAGCCGTAATATTAAAACTAACGGTATCGGATATCCCCAAACCATCTCGTCTCGATAATTTTTCGCCATCAATAGTAACTGATCCTTCCAATACAAAAACATAAACACCTGCATTATTCGAATGCAATTTATACTCTAGTGTATTAGCTGAAGAAATATCTGTTAAAGAAAGAAATGCATCTTGATTAATAAATATTGCGCCATCATTCTCTATTGGACTAACAACCGTTTGAAATTTATTCAAGCGATCGGACTTCTCGAATGTTTTTTGCTCGTAGCGAGGAGTAATATTTTCAAGCTTAGGGAAAATCCACAATTGCAAAAAGTTCACTGCTTCATTTCTGCTAGCATTCATCTCAGAATGAGATATACCGCTTCCTGCGCTCATTATTTGAACGTCACCGCTACGAATTATTTCATCGCGGCCGGTAGTATCCTTATGATGAAGAGCTCCAGAAAGAGGAATGGAAACAATTTCCATATTTTCATGAGGATGCGTTCCGAATCCCATACCGGGTGCAACAACATCATCATTCAGTACGCGTAACATACCAAAATGAACACGAGAAGGATTGTGATATCCCGCAAAACTAAAAGTGTGAAAACTGTTTAGCCAACCATGATTTGCATGTCCGCGGGAGCTTGCTGTGTGAAGTACTTTTTTCATGTGAAATGAGGATAAAGTTAAAAATTCAACACAAATGTACTAACATTTATTGTATATACAACTATTTACTCTCTCATTTTATCCAATAAGATATTAAGCTGTTGAGCTTCAGCTACTTGAATTCCATTAAAAGTCTTGCTCCACTCATCAGAATGGATGTCTAATTCCGACAACAGCTCGAGTCCTTTGGGAGTAATTGTGATATCTACCTGGCGGCGATTTGCTTTACAGATATCGCGTTTAAGCAATCCTTTTTGGCGAAGCTTTTCGACCAAACGGGTAGCATTTGAGTTCTTATCGATCATCCTTTCGGTGATATCAGTAAGGCGCACTGGATCAGGTGACGCACCTCGTAAAATGCGCAAAACATTAAACTGCTGAGGGGAAATTCCGAAAGGTTTAAATCGTTGTATGTTTTTCCCTTCGAGCCAACTTGCCGTATATAAGATATTGATAACTGCTTTTTCAAATTCATTATTGAATTTGCGTTGATTAATTGCTTCTTCCAGTGACATGCGGCAAATATACAATATCAACAGTTGTAATCACAACTATTTGTTTTAAAAAAACAATACGGGCTACATTAATCTAGTAATGACCAACTTACATCGGGCTCATTAGTTGGCTTCCACATAAAAACAATGCTCAATCATTCCCTGTTCATCAGATTTTACTACCTTATAATTTCTTAAAAGGTTAGAAAAGGCCTCTAAAAAATGTTGATTTCGAATGTTCGTTCTATTGATTTCCATTTGAACCACCTGGTTATTTCGAAAAGTGATTTTCGTATTGATCTCACCCATAATTTTTGGAAAATGGTCGTGTTTAAATTTTTTGAATCCTTCAGAAGTCACAAATTCATTCAATCCAGAATGAATAGATGCGGTGCTACGCGATTGTGCTCCTTTTGCCGTAGCAACAATTTGCGCCAACAATAATAAGTCGAGGATTAATAAAACGATAAGAAGATGCTTAACTTTCATAATAGAATAACAGCAACAAAGTTCCCTGCATTTCTGATAGAAGTCAATCACATTTCATGGGTATTTTAGATACCCACTGCCACGTAGTCCAACCTAACTACTTAATAATTTTAATCAGCGTTTGTGTACTATTTTTTACTCGTGCAAAATACATTCCTGCATCTAGAAAAGAAAAATCGATGGTTTCAATATGGCTACCAGAATAAACTAATTTCCCGCATACATCAACGATTTCAACATTCTCGCTTTCATGTGGGAGATTCCATTTTAATTTATCTGTAAATGGATTAGGATAAAGTATGCTTTTTGAAGGAAGATCATTCACCGAATTTATCCCCGTATAAATGCAATAACCTGTGTTTCCCAATAACGTCGACATCTCATTACACAAATAATTATAGTTAGTAGATTCGATTGAAGATAATGTTCCGTTTAGCAAATTATTGTTTTCGTTATTGTCGTTTGATAGATTATAAAACTCTTGATGACCATCATCAAAACTTAACAATTTATACTCTGAATTTCGCATTGTTTTTCCATCAGCGGAATCGGGAATCACTTTAAACATTTCTGCAAACGACCAATCGCGAACATAGCCAACTTGATTTTTAAGAATTGGCAAAACACTTTTACTATCAACAGGTTTATTTGCTGGAATTGTTGATTGCCAATTTGAGTCGCCAAACATCTCGATAATAGTAGAAAACAAATCATGTGTATTTACTAATGCATCGGTAGCTCTTCCTCCATTCACAACATCTGGACCTGCTATAAAAAAAGGCACCTGCACACCATATTGGTAAATAGTTCCCTTTGCTCTGAGCGTATCCACATTTTGTGCAACACGAGAAGCATTACCATTATCGCCCATGAAAATAAAATCGGTGCTATCAATTAAATTAATTACGCTTAATGAATCCATAAAACGACCAACCTCATAATCTAACGCTTCGAGATCCGCTTTAAAATATTCTTTAGGGTGCTGATTTATATCGAATGTTGTTCCCGACAAGGTAGTATTTGAATACATCCCGGCAGGAGGTAAGTGATACGGTGAATGAGGTGCGTTAAAAGCCATCCATAGAAATATCGGATGGCCGGTATTATTTCTAAGCCATGCAACTGAATTGTTTACTGTTTCAGTAGTAGCATAAGTAGTTATCGTAGATGCGACACCGTTAGTATACTTTGTCCAGTTTGTATAACTAGGAAGTTGTCCAATGAACGGACCTTCAAAATGATCATATCCAACAACATTTGGGATCAACAAATTACTTGCCGGATTTGGTTGATTTAAATGCCATTTACCAATATTAGCACAACGAATATTGCTATTATAATTTTTAAGCATTCGCGGAATAGTAAGTTCAGCAGTATCTAATTGTCCTGAGCCTGCAGTGCTACCGACAATATTTCCAACTCCGGTTCTAAAACTATATCTGCCTGTAAGCATGCCTGCTCTCGTTGAAGAACAAACAGGGCTTGCCATCGCATTTTTGAATCGCACTCCATTTGCCAATAATGCTCGAATATTCGGAAGATTAGCTGTATCAGCATAGTCTTCATAAAAACCGCAGTAATCGGTGCCCAAATCGTCGGCAATAATTAAAACGACATTCCTTTGAGCGAACAATAATCGAGGTAAAAGAATTAAGGCAATTATACAGATAAGGTTTTTCATAAATTTTACAGGCATTAGTTCAATATGACTAATAGAACTAGCGATAGTTTAATCAACTGAAAAAATATTTTTTTAATTCAGCAATTTATTCTCCATTGCATATTTCAACAGACCTATAACACCTTTAATCTTCGTTTTTCTGAAAATATTCTTGCGATGAGTTTCAACAGTGCGTTCACTAATAAAAAGCGTGTTTGCGATTTGTTCATTGCTAAATTCTTTCGCGATTAGTCGAACGATTTCAATTTCGCGTTGTGTTAATTTAATAACTTCAGCTTCTTCTCTCCTTCTGCTATTCAACAGTGATTTTGAAAGTTGAGCGGCCACTTCAGGACTAAAATAAACTTCACCGCTAACTACTCTAATTAGTGCTTCGCGCAACTCTTCTTTTCCGGTATTTTTTACAAGATACCCTGAAGCACCGGCATCGAGCATATCACTAATCAATGCTTCGTCCGCCGACATACTCAAGGCAATAATTTTAATTTCAGGAAAATTCTTCTTTACCAATCGAGCAAATTCAATTCCATTCATATCAGGCATATGAATATCCGTTAAAATAACATCCGGTCTACTTATACTTATCATTTCAAAAGCGTCTTTACAACGAGTAGATTCACCGGCTATTTCAATCACCTTGTCTTGTCCGAGCAAAGCCTTTAAGCCATCCAATATTATTTGATGATCATCAACTATATAAACGCTAATCTTATCCATGTTTAATTTTTATGCTGTAGGAACCACGATAGTAACAACGGTGCCACTACCCGGGCGAGTATCAATTTCTACCTCGCCATTAATTAAATTTAATCTTGACTTAATATTGTACCAGCCATTACCAGCGGTTGAAGTTAGTATTTCTTTATCAAATCCATTCCCATTATCTTCCACCATCATTGTAAAAATAGAATCCTCCATCATCAATTGAATTTGGACCTCCTTTGCTTGAGCATATTTGAGAATATTATTCAGCAATTCTTGTGCGATACGAAAAATTTGAATTTCAACTTCCGGAGACAATCGTCCGAAGTTATCATCGTGATCGATGGTAACATTAATTTTTCCCGATTGACTTATTCTTTCAGCGATTTCATTCAATGCGGCAGGCAAACCTGATTTTTTCAATAAAGAAGGCATCATATTATGCGAGATCTCCCTTAAATCGGAACAACTCTTATCAATAAGATCGAGTGAAGTCTTTAAATGTCCATCCTCTTGATTGGAGGCCGCTAAGTTCACGCGTGCTGCTGACAATACTTGACCTAACCCATCATGCAATTCGGCAGCTATACGTTGACGCTCGGCTTCTTGAGAATCAATCATTGCCTTTAAACGAAGTCTTTCTTGCTTCTGAATTTCTTCGGTGAGAATGCGCTGTTGATTCAATTTATTTTTATTATGAAACAACATAGCGCCAAAAACACCAAACAATAGAATTCCCGCCATAATCGCAATTTGAATTCGTTGTCCCGCTAGTTTTAATTCCTTTTGATCATTCGATTGGAGTAACTCAATATTTTCTTTTGCTTTTTTCTCTGTCTCGTACTTGGTTTGTATTTCGGCTAACTGCTCGTTCTTTTTCAAATTAAACAAACTATCATTTACTACAATATAATTATTGAGGTAGTCGAAAGCTGCTTTATAGTCGCCCTCGCCCGCTGCGCAATTTGCCATCATTTTTTTATTGTAAGAAATCAAATCACTAAACTTCATTTCTTCTGCCAACAACAAACTCCTTTCATAATATGGTTTCGCTTTTTTGAATTGATTCATTGCTGCATACGCTTCGCCGATATTTACTAATGAAACGGCCATAGACTGTTTCTCACCTAGCTGCTCGCGAATTTTGTATGCTTTCTCCAGATAATCGATCGACTTTGCGAATTCGTTTTTATATGCGTAAACAATTCCAAGATAATCGTAGCTATAGCCCATTCCTGTTAAACTATTCAACGAAGAATAATAATTCAAGCCTTTTTCATAGTGATAAATAGCAGAGTCTACTTGTCCCATGAATTCAAACGTAACACCAATATTATTATTTGTATTTGCCAAACCATCAACATCATTCAACTTCGTATAAAACGTCAATGCCCGATATAAATAAGTCCGTGCTCCCGAATAATCTCCATGCTTACGAAGCATGTTACCCATGTCGTTACAAAGAAGCGCTTGCCCATTTATATCGCCTAATTGCTCATACAACTTAAGAGAACTAACAAAAAGCTGCGCTGATTTATTATAATCGCCATTATAGTAATAGACCAATCCGGAAATCTCTTGTGATTTAGCATAGCCTCTCACATAATTTACCTTTTTCGCCCATTTATAAGTACTATCGGCAATAAACTTAGCTTTATCAAATTCCTTCAAATAAACATTCTTCGCGTATTCATTCAATAGATCGATAGCAACTGAATCAGGTTTGTTTTTCATTTTAACTGCTACCGAATCCGGCACCTTGAATTGGGCCATGCAAAAATGGATGGTGAACAAGTAAATTATACAAATCGACTGAAATACTTTTTTCATATTTATTCTGCCTTTATCTTAGCTTTCTGAATTGAACTGCAAGATTATTGAATTTTATGGTTTAGTGTTGAGCAATTTACAATATTTCATCGTCAAATGTCGCATTATAAAGGAATTATTAATAGCAAGCTACCGACAGTTGGTACTACTATCTTCACGATTATGTCGGGATTAGCGACAGAAACATCGGCTATCAATCTCAGCCAAGGGTTCCCAAACTTTCCTGTATCGCCGGAACTCATACGACTTTATCATAAGGCGATGACCGATGGCTTTAACCAATATGCCCCAATGCCGGGCCTAATCGGGTTAAGAGAGCGTATAGCTGAAAAAATGGAGAAGTTATACTCTGCGAAATACAATCCTGAAACAGAAGTTACCATTACCGCCGGGGGGACACAAGCATTATACACAGCGATTACGGCACTAATACATGAAGGAGATGAAGTAATTATTTTTGAACCTGCATACGATAGCTACGTTCCTGCTATTGAATTAGCAGGTGGCGTTGTGATACATGTGCCGCTTTCTCCTCCAAATTATAAAATAGACTGGCAAGCAGTTAAAAAATTAATCAATCCCAGAACAAGGATGATTATGATTAACACGCCGCAGAATCCTACAGGTACTATTTTCACAGCGTTGGATATGCAACAATTAGAGAACATCACAAAAGACACAGATATTATTATTTTAAGTGACGAAGTATACGAGCATATCATTTTTGACGGATACGAACATCAAAGTGTAGCACGATTTCCGTTGTTAGCAGAGCGTAGTTTAATTGTTTATTCATTTGGGAAAACATTTCATGCAACAGGATGGAAAACCGGATATTGCATCGGGCCAGAAAATTTGATGAAGGAATTCAGAAAGGTGCACCAGTTCTTAGTATTTTCAGTAAACACTCCATTACAAGTTGCACTTGCTGAATACATGAAAGACGATAAAAATTATTCGGGGCTTTCTTCCTTTTATCAAGAAAAGAGAGATTTCTTCTTGAATCAGATTAAGGGAAGTTCGTTTGTTCCATTACCATGCAATGGCTCGTATTTTCAGTTACTGGATTATTCAAAAATAACACAAGAAAAAGATACTGAATATGCAATTCGTTTAACAAAAGAAAATGGCGTAGCTTCAATTCCCGTTTCAGTATTTTATGGAACACCGAAAGATCATCATTTATTACGTTTTTGTTTTGCAAAAGACAATGAAACCATTGAAAAGGCTGCTGAACGATTACAAAAAATAAAATAACATGAAACCGCTTTCAATCACACTTGTTCAACCGAATCTCCACTGGGAAAATCCGGTAAAAAACATTAAGCTTTACAACAAAATGCTTTCGCCTCTGCAAAAGGGTGAAACAGATTTAATTGTTTTGCCTGAAATGTTTTCAACAGGATTTAGTATGAAGCCATCTAAGTTAGCAGAAGAAATGAATGGATTTTCTATGCAATGGATGCAAGAAACTGCGGCCTCATTAAAAGTAGCAATTTGTGGAAGTTTAATTATCAAAGAAAAAAATAAATACTTCAACCGATTCATATGGATGCAGCCTAATGGTAAATATTTTCACTATGACAAGCGGCATCTATTTAGAATGGGAGGAGAAGAAAAAGTTTATACTGCAGGTAAGAAAAAAATAATCATTCCTTTTAAAGGATGGAATATTTGTCCTTTTGTTTGTTACGATTTACGTTTCCCTGTTTGGAGTCGAAATAAAACTACATACGCTGGTATCCCGGAGTATGATTTAGGAATATACGTTGCCAATTGGCCTTCAGTTCGAAGTTTTCCATGGCAGCAATTACTCATTGCTCGTGCAATAGAAAATCAATCGTATGTAGTTGCTGTTAATCGTGTAGGAGAAGATGGTAGTGGTATGATGCATGATGGTTATTCCACAATATTGGACATGACAGGAAAGCCTTTATTACAGATGAAACCAAAGAAGCAACATATTGCCACAATAAAACTCGACAAACAGCCTTTAATTGACTTTAGAAAAAAATTCCCGGCATACAAAGATGCCGATCAATTTAAAGTTATTTAACTCCGTATTCGCTAAGCATATAAACCAACGAAGCAATACTTGCGGCACTCATTTCTAATTCTCTTCGACTAACCTTATCGAATGTATCTGTTGCTGCGTGATGTACTTCGAAATATCGTTGTGAATCAGGAATAAATCCGATGAGCAATGTTCCTTGATCTTCTAAATGATTAATATCGGAACCACCATACCCTTTTTCCCATTTACTTAGGCCGTAAGGCATTAAGAGCGATTTATTTTTCTTTACAAATTCTGCTTGCAATGAATCACCATTAAAAGAGAAACCACGAGGAGTAAATCCCCCTTCATCACTTTCAATAGCAGCAATCGTTTTCTCTCCTCTTAATTTAGCTTGTTTAGCATAAACCTCTCCGCCCTTTCCTCCATTTTCTTCATTCATAAAACCTACAAATCTAATAGTGCGTTTCGGGTGAATATTAAGACGTTTAAACAATCTTAATACTTCCATCGACTCAACTACTCCGGCACCATCATCGTGCGCACCTTGACCTAAATCCCATGCATCAACGTGGCCTCCTACAACAATTATCTCATTAGGGAATTCAGTGCCGCGAATTTCACCGATTACATTATGAGAAAGTGTATCAGGTAAAATTTCTGAAAACTGTTGGAAATAAAACTGAAGATCTTTATTTTGCTTTAATGCTTTGCTAAGCGCTTCTGCTCCCAAAGTGCTAATTGCGCAAGCCAGGATTTTTTGAATTGTATCAGAATAACCCATCGCACCTGTATGTGGATAATCATCCATTGACAAGGTCATAGAACGAACAACAACTCCAACGGCACCTAAGGCTCCTGCTTTCATTGCTGTTGACCAACGAAATCCTGCTGCTTCACCATACGCTTCAAACGTATTGATAAATTCTAACTTCATGGGATGGTTCATGAAAACAATTTTCCCTTGCACTTTCTCTCTTCCTAGTGCTTTCAATTCTTCGAAATTATGAACTTCAACAACAGCAGCTTTTAATCCACCTTTGGGCGTTGCAATACTTCCACCTAGAGCACAAATATTTACTTGTTTTTGCTCTTTGCCATTGATAAAATAAGCAGATTCTTTTTTCCCGCGAACCCAATGCGGCACCATAACATCTTGAAGATATACGCTATCTAAAGAAAGCTGATCGAGTTCGTTCTTTAAATAATTAACAGCCATTTCAGCTTGAGGAGAACCGCTGACACGTGGACCAATTTTAGAACATATTTCTCCAAGCCAATGATAAGTACTGCCATTTACTAATGACTCTTCAAAAAGTTTGCGAATAATAAGTGAGTCAGAAGATTGGCTAAAACTTGAGGTGTTAAACAACAAGAATAAACATAATAGCAAGCGATTCATAAGTTCAGATTTAATACCAAAAGTAAAAAATCTGATTGAATATTGCTTAAGCTGCCAATCTTTTTCTATCGTAAAGCTTACCTCCGAGTTTTCCCCAGAGCGTAGCAAGGCGTGCCATCATCAATGTATTAATCATGATCATGCCTAAGCAAAAACTTAAAATTACAAATAGATTTATGTTTAAACTACTGAATACAATTGCCATTGTCACAAACAAAACATTTAAACAGACTATAATCATAGTAGTAACTCTTTGTCCGAAGCCTTGCTCAGAAATCATATGATGAACGTGATTGCGATCGGGTTTAAAAGGAGAGTAACCTGTTAGAATTCGAATAACGCTGACACGAATTACATCATAAACAGGGACGAATATCACAGCCATAACAATTGCAGGACTAATTTGTTGAATACCCGGAATTGCATTGCTCATCGTTAAAACATTTATCGATTGTGATGCGATTAAAAAGCCAATAATTAAAGATCCTGTATCTCCCATAAAGATTTTTGCTGGATGAAAATTATAGAGCAAGAATCCAAGCAATGCGCCACTAATACAGAATGATAATATTGCAAAATCCGTAAAGCCATTCATAATAAAGATTGTTCCGAAGATCATATTTGCAACAAGACCTAAGCTCCCGGCTAAACCATCAATACCATCGACTAAATTGTAAGCATTTGTTATAGCAACAATAAATACCATTGTTACGATATACTGGAACATGACAGGTAATTCATGTATGCCCAGCATTCCGTACAAATTAGTAATACGCGTTCCTCCAAAACTTATTAAGAACGCCGCAACTAACTGAAATATTAATTTTTTAGATGCAGGCAAATCGAGTAAATCATCAAAAAATCCTGTAAAAAACAAAATCAATGAAGCTGCCATTAAGTACTTAATAGTATGCGCCGCTAAATCTTGTCCAAGAATTAAGAAGGTAATCATAATTCCTGCATAGATTGCTAGTCCACCTAATGTTGGAATATTATCTCGATGTTTTTTTCGCTCGTCGGTTTTCTCGAACAAGTTCCATTTATTGCATACGCTAATCCAACAAGGGATTAAATAGGCAGTAACTAATGAAGAAATAACTAAAGGACATATAAAAGTAAAAAGACTATTCATAAATTATTTACTTAAAGATTTTTAATATATAAACTTCAACTCTTCTATTTTTTGCAATATCATATACACTAGTACCATTTGTTGCAGGCTTACGATCACCGTAAGGGACTACTATAATTCTTGAAGCATCAATTCCTTTCTTAACAAAAATTGCTTTTACCGCCTCTACTCGAGCTTTGGATAACTCTATTGAATATTTTAAATCAGACTCTTGATAAGTATGTCCGGTTAATACGATTTTGAAATCCTTATTAAACCATGCACTGTCGAGAGCAGGCTCTATTACATCAATTTTATAAACACCATGCGATTGTGATTTACCCTTTTCAAACTCAATAGCTCCCATATAAGAACTATTAATTTCGTTTAATTCTACTTCGACAGGTAATTCTTCAACAACAGTTTCTGTAGATTCTACGGAGACCTCTTCATTTTGTTCCTTCGCAGAAGCAATTTCTTTTGTAGGGCAACCCAAGTTAAATCTTGAACCTTTTTGATCAGGGCATTGATCCATTTTATCTTCTACTCCATCATTATCTGAATCGGTTGGAATTTGCAATGCAGATTGTGGTTTACGAATTGCATTTTTATTAAGTGCAATTACTTTTGATTTCATCAATTTAACAGGAGCATCCTTTCTAAAGTCATTTCCTTTAACCAACTCTGATTTATCAAATACAGGAGCTACTATTGTGCTTAATGGTTTTTTAATTGACTTCTTATCAATAATCAATGATTTCGTTTTAAGAGGCTTAATTTCGGATTCATCCCTTATTGGAGCATATTCAACAGCATTTACAGATGAAGTAGATTGTTGTATTTTTAATATAGGCTTCTTAATTGACGACTTATCGATTGAAAGTGGCTTAGAATTCATCTCTTTAACTTCAGCTATTTCTCTTTCGATCGGTAATTCAGCTGGAGTTAATTTTTCGCTAGTTAATACCGGCGTTATTTTTGAAACTGGCTTTTTAATCGATGTTTTATCAATTGTTATAGATTTAGCAGGAAGTAATTTGATTTCCTCAAAATCGCCGATAGGCAAATTTGTAGTATATGCAGGTGCTGCCGCTGTTGGCAATGCCATTTCAGCGATTGGCTTTTTAAAGGCATTTTTATTTATAATCACCGGTTTTGCCTTCATCTCTTTAACAGGAGTACTGTTGCGAGTAATAATTGGGCTAATTGCTGATGAATCTATTTTTACATTCGTTTTCAATGCCGGAGCAGATACGTTTTCCTTCGGCTGAGCAACAACAGGTTTTTCTGCTGATGAATGAGCTTTAACTGTATCAGCTATCGCAGCAGCCTTTTTCGGTTGTGCTGTAGCCGTAATTTTAACTGTAGGCGCGTTTGATTTCGGTTTAACCGGAGCTTCAGGTTTTGTAACCACTGCATTTTTATCGTTAGCGTTTACTTTAGCCGGAGATTTCACCTCTTGTTTCTTCACCTCAATAGGTTTAGATGTAGCAGAAGGCTTCTTGGTAGCTACAGGTTTTTTCACTGTAGGAACTTTTGTTGGCTTTTTTTCAGGCTGCTTTTTAATCTTAGCTTTTGGTATATACGTCAACGTTAGTTCAAATGCACCGGGGCCTTTGGTTAGTCCGCTTATGTTTACATCATAAGATGCACCCAATAAGAAATTATTCCATTGGTACCCTCCATACAATGCCATTGCATCTCCTTTACGATAGTAAATTCCGCCTTCCACCATATTTCGCTCTTGCAATGGGAGACGAACGACAGTTCCTGCTACAAGTTCTGATGAATTTTGTTGCTTAACATATAAAACAGAAGGAGTAATTTGTAGGTCATCATTTACTCGAATACCTAAACCCGCCTGAGCATTAAACTTAACAGGTACACTATTTTGATCTAGGATAAAAGTTTCTTTAGGTTGTAAAATATGTTGTGCTGAAAATCCAGCAAATGGCAATACTTTATCGGAACCTGGTTTACCGTAGGTCCAGAAAATTCCTAAACCTAAATCGGGACGAGTAACTTTTGTATAAGAGAAAGTTTCTGTAGTTGCGTTGGAAGGATTATATCCCTGATCAGGAAGATATTGATCGTCGAAAGTCATTTTAGAAGGATCAAAACTTTTTTGAATTAACCCAACTTGCATTCCAGTAGTAAAATGATGTTTATCGAAATCAAATCTATAATTGAGAATACCATTTAATAATAACTGACGAATTCCTGCTTCACCTGCTGAGTTATTTACAAGATTAGCTCCTAAGCCTACCTTTCCAACTTGCTTATCGAAAAAGAAACCTTGTGTAACAAAAGGAGAAGTAATACTTGCCCATTGATTACGGTAAAGCATTGTTAAACGAATATGTTCTACTCCATTTCCGGCAGCTGCAGGATTATAGAAAGAAGGAATTCTATTGATTTGTGTAAAATGCGGATCTTGAGCAAAGAGAGATCCTGCTAATAACACAAAAGTTGCGATATAAATTAACAAGCCTCTCATTTGATAACTGTGATTGAACCTGTTAATACAGAAGAAACATTATTATCGTTTACAATTTGTATTCGATAAACATACGTTCCGTTTTGAACTACATCTCCACCTACTCTACCATCCCAATTTGGGCGAGCGTTATCAGTACGATAGAGTAATTTACCCCATTGATCGTAAATCAACATTTCTTCAAGAGTGAAATGATCTCCTCGAACTCTGAATAAATCATTTTTCCCGTCGCCATTCGGAGTAAAAGTTGTTGGAATAAACAAATTATTATTTCCGACTACGTTAATAACACGTGAAATAGTATCTACACAACCAGTTGTTGTATTTTCGGCGTAAAGAGTAATTAAATAATTTCCCGAAGCGGCATAAACGTGCACCGGATTTGCATCTGTTGAAGTGTTATTAACAGTATCTCCGAATGTCCATGAATAAATATCAGCATCCACTGAAGTATTTATAAATGTTGTGGTAAACATACCTTGAGACGCTTGTGTACTAGGCTGAAATGCTAGTTGAGGACTTGGAAGCAAACCGATATTTACATCAAGGCGATCGACTGTTGAGCATCCATAAATATTTGTTGCTTCAACATAATATGTTTGAGGATTTGAAACTTGTGAAATAGTAAGCACATTATTCGTAGATGCTAAAGTGTTTCCGGATTGATCAGTATACCATTTATAAATATCTGCACCATTCGCCACTATTGAAACTGACGCATTACGACAAACACTTGTATCGTTTACAGCAGGGAATTGCGCTGCAGGATAAACGGTAACCAATATAGAATCGGAATAAATCCAATTGCTACCTTGCCAAACTGCAACTTTATAATAACCGGCATCGCTTGCAACGAGTGCAGCATTCGTTTCACCCGGAAGAGGAGTATTATTATAGTACCATTGATTTCCGCTCGAAAAAACAGAAGTTAATGTAACTGAATTGCCATCACAAAATGATGTAGACCCTGTTACTGAAATCATAGTATTACCATTAATAAGAGTAATAATTACAGGAATAGAATTAGTCTCACATCCATTTCCTCCGGTTGCTGTTACATAATAACTGCCTGCCGTAGAAACATAAATAGAAGAACCAGTTTGACCATTCGACCAAGTATAAGAAGTGCCACCTGATGCAGATAATTGAACAGAATCACCCTGAACAATACTTACAGTACCGTTAGGTGTTAGTGTTGGTTGAGTAACTAAATAATTAGTAATCGTGAACACTGAAGATTTCGCAGTACATCCGTTAGCATTTGAAACGGTAACTGAATAATTTCCTGCGGGCACATTAATACTTTGTGTAATTGCTCCGTTCGACCATAAATAAGATGATGCTGAAGAAGCAGAGAGTATTAATGAATCATTTGGACAAACTATATTTCCGTTTGATGAGGTGATTGTTGCATTAGGTGCAGATTGCACTGACAAATTAAAACTTGCTGATGATCCCTTACAACCATTTGAATTAGTTACAGTCACCGAATAATTTCCTGCCGTTGACACATATACGTTTTGAGTAACGGCACCATTCGACCATAAATAAGAACTACCGATTTGTGTAGATAGTAATACTGAATCACCGGAGCAAATCGTGTTACCGTTAGATGAATTGATAGTTGGAGTAAAAGAAGCTGCAACAGTAACGCTTACGCTATTGGATGAAGCTATTGCACCGGTATTATCGTAGGCGGTACAAGTCAAAGTATGACTACCTGATGATAACGCAGGTATGGCAATAGAAGTATTATTTGGAAACGTACCTAGTACATTTCCGTTTTCGAGAATCGTATAGGAAGTTAATCCCGAAGGAGTAGCAGTAAAGTGTAAGCTATCACCTGCACAAACAGATGAAGCGGTTGTTGTTAAATTGATAACTATTGCTGAGGCATTAGAAACCTTTCTAATTGTATGATTTTTTGTATCGGCAATATAGAGGCATTTGTCGGCGCGATTGAAAGTAATTCCCGCTGCATTATTAAAGGTTGCATTAACACCACTTCCATCAGTTGCACCACTCACTCCAACATTACCGACGTAAGTTGATACAATTCCAGTTACGGCATTTATTTTTCTTACAGTAAAATTATATCCATCCATAATAAAAATATTGCCGAGTGAATCAACGGCCATATCCCAAGGATAGTTAAATGAAGCAGCTAAACTTGTTCCATCTACACCACCAATAATTCCCGTGCCGGCAAAAGTTGAAGTTGTTCCCGTTGGAGTAACTTTACGTACAGTATTATTCCATTCATCGGCAACAATTAAATTACCTGCCGGATCAATATCAACACCATAAGGATGATTAAAAGTAGATGTTGCGCCCGGGCCATTATTACTACCTGCAATATAAACTGTCCCTGCTAAATTGCTAACGATACCTGCTTCAATTTTTCTAATTACGTGTGTATTATGATCTACTACATAAATGATGCTACCATCACGTGTAACAGCGATACCTGATGAAAATCCGAATTTAGCAACGTTTACAGGACCATTCGTTGTTCCAAAAACGCCAGTTCCGGCAATCGTTGTAACATTATTACTTGCATCAATTTTTCTAATCTTATAGCTTTTTGTATCGGCAACATACAAATTACCCAATGTATCGGCAGCTACTGCCCATGGTTCATTAAAAGTAGCAACTGTTCCAGCGCCATCATTACTTCCGACAACACCTGTCCCCGCTATTGTAGTGACTACTCCAGAAGGAGTGATTTTACGAATACAATTATTAAGTCGATCGGCAACGAAAATATTTCCGTTCATATCGGAAGTAATGCCATGAGGTTCGTTAAAACGTGCTGACGTACCGGTGCCATTACTATTTCCCGATAACAATGCGCTACCGGCAATAGTAGTAACTGTTTGACTCCACGAAGAAGTACAAACAAACAATGCAACAATCATCAATGCTACTTTTTTCATGCAGCGACCTCTTCTCTTTCTTGTGTTTTAATTTGTATTACTTCTTCGATACGATTAGAAGCTTCAGAAGTTAGATTTACAATTGGTAAATTTTTATATTCTCCAAATAATTGAGCGTATAAATCTGCTATTCTTCCCCAGGTATATCTTTTAGATGCAATACTTTCAAGACTAACTCGCATTGAATTGCATTCCGCCTCAGTTAATCGATCAAGTTGTAAATGGAGTGTTAATGTAGAATCAAAGAATCGTGCTACGTTTTCCGTTGTCTCGCGATTATATGCAACGTCGAATGCTACCACTGGTAATCCAAGTGCCATTGCTTCAACCAATGAAGGATTTGTTCCTCCGGCGCTATGACCATGCAAATAAAGTGATGCATTAGATCGAATAATGTCTAAGTCTTCTTGTTCGTAAATAGGATCTAACAAATGTAGATTTGAAAACTCACCAAAATATTCCTTTAATTTACGTCCATATTCATTGTGACTCCAAAGACCAACGATAACTAAAGTTTCATTTGGTCGATGAGCGTATGCATCTAAGAATATGTGAACATTATTTTCGGGCTCGATACGACAAACATTAAACGCGTATTTTCCATTAAGGAAAGGATACTTTGCAATTGCTTCATCGGTTAACTTAACCTTTTTAACATGGTCGGAACCATATTCAATTAATGAAGCATCATTCTGGCCATAGCAATCAACAACATAATCATAAATAACTTTGTTATCTGCCACCACTTGGTCAGCATACTTTACTGCTATACGTTCACTAAATCCTAAAAATTTCTTGGCTATCCAATTCCACTTTTGACGTTTCCATTCTTGTCCATCGATATTAACGATAACAGGAATCTTCGAAAACATTTTTATGAACGGCAAACAGATTGCTCCTGACACACCTAACAACAAAAGGACATCATTATTTCTCATTGCTTTTACAATTGAGAGTACATCATAAATAATGCTTTGATATCCGTTTGCATTCAAAGGAAGATACTCCAGTTTAGCTCCGTTATAGTGCGTACGACGAACTCCTTTTTTTGAAAAATATTTAGAACTACAAAATACAGTAAGATCAAATCGTTGATTTAATCGATCTACTAAATGATGTGCTAAGGTTTCAAATCCACCATACTTCGCCGGTAGGCCAGTTGTACCAATAATAGCGACACGCTTCTTTTGCATAACAGAACTTATTTGGGTATTTAGGTTATGAACATGATACGTTAATTCTGTTGAAAACGCTACAATAAATAGGGAAACTTTAAACGGTTGTAAGATTCTTTTAAAAAATGTGCAAAAAACATCCTGGTTTTTATTCAATTTGGCTCTTTACGAGGGGAAATGAGTGTAACCTATTACATTACTTTCAAGAAATCTTACAAATTGAACTGTAAGAAAATTTAGTTTTTGTCATGTTTTCAATTAAAAATGAAAAACGGCTAAAAAAACAACAAAACCTTACATCGATATTACATCAAAGAGATGATTTTTACGATTTCTCCTTGCAAATCGCTTGAATTAAATTTTGCTGAAGTCTCTTTTGCTTTAGAGGAAAAAGAGCTTAACATATTCCCATCAGCATATAGCTTTTCTATCGCAAAATCTAAACTGGATTCTTCTCTAACATCGATAGTAAATCCGTTCTCACCCGGATCAACAATTTCTGCGGGGCCACCTACGGGAGGGGCAATTACCGGAATTCCGTAACACATAGCTTCTAAAATAGTCATTCCGAAGGTTTCAACACAAAGTTGAGGATTCGTAAGATTAAGCAATAAGGAAGCGCGTCGATAAAATGGATCAAGATTCTTTTGTGTAGGGAAAAGTGAAACATTTGAAGGAATTCCATTTTCTGAAAAATAATTGGTTATATCTACTTTCTCTGCATTTAAAACCATTTCGAATTTCAACTTTGGATGACGTTTTGCAAGTGCAATAAACTCATTAATTCCTTTATACTCCTTAAGCGAGCAAACCATTAAGACAGTAAACGAGTTTGCAGTTGGGATATGATATTTAAATCCATCAGCTTTCAAAACGAACTCATCCGGCAAGGCATTATAAACAACTTTGTGTTTTATATTTTCAATTTTTTCCGCTTCACACAAATAATTAGAAACATAAACTGCAGTATCGGCAGTTACAGAAGCAACACCTTTCAGGAATCTTTTTAGAGCGATAGGTTTTATGTAACTCTCATGTATATGGTAAACAACTTTTTTTCCCATGAATTTACCTGCTAATGCTGCGCCAAATGGAAGGAGTGTATTTACATAAATTACAACATTCTCTTTTCTATACCTCATCAATTGCGAAAACACAACTACTTGGCTAAAAAGAAACGCTATTAACCTCATTATTGGATTCTGGTAAAACCTATAAGTAAAATATTCCTTCTTGCAATCAATATCAGAAAGAAATCCTTCTCTACCGCCTGCAGTATGAATAACAACTTCGTGTCCGGATTTTTGCAAACCTTTTAGTGCTTGAGAAAGCACCATCGGACTTCCACTAAAGTCGTTAAGCAAATGTACTGCAACTATTTTCGGTTTCATTTTATACAGCTCTTGAGGCTACCTCATTATAAACATTACGCAAATGCTCTCCTTTCAAGTTCCAATCAAAGCGGCTTTTGAAAGCTTCTAGTGCTCCATCAGATAACTTATTGAAATAAGCAGGATCAGTATAAATTGCATTTAATGCATCCGCAAACTTAGAAATACTTGCATCATAGCGGCTATACGGCACCGTTATTCCACAACTTTCATCAACAAATTCACCAGGACCATCATTATTAAAACAGACTACAGGTAACCCATATGAAAGCGCTTCAGCAACAACCATGCCTGCTCCCTCATGTGAAGGGAAGAAGAATACATGTGAATTCGCATATAGTTGTTTATAGTCTTCACGGTCTAACCATTTTATAAATCGAACTTGCTTTTCAATGTATAACTCTTCGGTTAATTTTACCAATTGCTCTTTATACGGGCCATCACCTACCAAAACAAGTTCAACTTTATCTTGTTGTACAATTGGAAGCTGTGACCTAAAGCGTGCAAATGATTTAATAGTAATATCAAAACCTTTTAACGGGACGAATCTTCCTGCCGAAAGAATAGTAAACTTTCCATTGCTGATATGAGGTAATCGCTCTCCAGGTGCTTCAGTGCTTACCGAAGGCATGCGGACAACTTTCGTCTCAGGAATATGGAGAACTTTTGCTACAGAAGAATTCATTGCTAAAACTGTGTCGGCATGATTTACCGTTTGACGCAACAATGGATCAACTTGCCAGAAGTACTTTTTTGTCATCCACTTTAACTGCTCAGTAAAATACTGACGATATCCGTAGACATGTAAAATATAATCTTTAGGAATTTTTGAATGATGGCCAATAGGTCCCCAAACAAAAGGTTTTTTCAATACCCATAAACGAGAGGGTGTCCAATCGTTATGAAAATTCAAATTATGAACGATATCAAATTCAAGTTTCTGGCGTTTTACAAATGCGGGAAGAAAATATTGCCACATATAGTAATACAATAATGCACCTCTTCCACCCTTCTTCCAAAATCTCATCCAATATGGTAGATCGTAGTATACGAAGTTGATATTAGCATAATGCACTGAAGGATTTTCCTTCATATATTTTTCAATATGCGGACGAGTATTTTCTCGAGTAATGGCTATTACTTTATTGAATCTTGCAATCTGATTTATAAAATTCCAACCCATACCATCTTCAGATCCGTGGTAAGGATTAACAGCATATGCACTAACTAAAACAGTTTTAAATTCAATTTTCGAATCAATCATCTTCTTAAATTATTTTATGCAACATGAACTGCTGACATTTTAATGTCGTTATGATCTCGCATCTTTATAACTTTCGCCGGCACTCCGCCAATCACAGCATTAGCCGGCATATCTTTGGTAACAACTGCTCCGGCAGCTATCACACAATTTTCACCGATAGTAACACCATCGAGAATAGTAACTTTTGCACCTATCCAGCAGTTATTGCCGATTTTAATTCCTGAACGCGTTACTCCTTGTAAACGAATAAGCTCGTCCTGATTGATAAATTGATGGTTTTCAGGGTGGCAACTAAAGTATGGACCAACAATACAATCATTCCCAATTTCTAATCCACCGGCACCACCTAAGTGAGCGTACTCTCCAATACCAACATGACTGCCAATATTGATGAATTTCCCAGGTTGATTAAATGAAAAAGATACTTTCAGAAACGACATTGGGCCAATCCATGAATAATCACCAATAGTGAGGCCCTTATCTCCGTAAGCATTTATGGTCACATCATTACCAATTTGGACACCTTTACCATAGTAAAAAGTTTTCCAATTACTAACGGTAACGCGTTTACCCAACATTAGCATTTTCGGATTCTTCCCAGCAAACATTGATCTAGCTCCTCTCAAAACAGAAAAAGCTTTATCAATAAAAAAAGTAAAGAGCATACCTGTTGAGGCATGCTCATCCAACGTAAACGTCGGGTTTTTCTTTTTACCGAGAAATATAATTATTGCTTTCAGCATATTACATTTTCCAGAAAGTAGTTTGACAAACAAAAAATGCCATAGGACCGAATCCAGAGAAACGAATCATTTCTTTTCCTTCAAGCAATTCAGCTCCTTTCCAGTTAACCGGATTATCGCTATTATCAAGTACTAACCAGCCACCTGGTTTAATTTTCTTCATTGCAACACGAATACAATCGTTACGACGAGTGAATTCATTCATTGAATCAATTAGAATAATATCATAAGATGCATCCTCTTGATTCATCATATCGTTAAGAGTAGACGTTCCTTGCATCACTCTTAAGTCGAAATTGTTTTCGTTGTATTTTTCTGGACTTTTCTCAACAGTTTCATATACCATTTGAGCCCATTGAACATCATGTTCGTAGGTAGTAACTTTTGCGCCCTTTCCTAAAAACCATAGTGAGCTATTTCCGCCACCTAATTCCATCACTTTCATTCCAGGTTTAACCTTTCCATCTAGGTAACGAATTGCATCCATTACTAAAAAAGGAACCGGGGTCGTCATAATCGGCGATCGCTTCGCTTGGAAATAAGTTTTTGCAACAAAAGGTAACTTCGTTAAGCTATATAATGAAGGAGGATTACCTTCGTAGTCAGTAAATCGTAGGCTGGCCGTAAGTTTTTCACTGTGACCATCGTCACATTGCCACTTTAAAGTAGTTCTGCCTAATAATTTATCGATTACTGGAATTTGATATTCCGAACTGACAACATGAATGTTTGGAGGAGTAATTTGAGTACGGTCCATGGAGGTTTAAGTATAAGGGTTTTTTTATCCCTTATACGGCAGCCTTCACGTACTGTTTCATAATTACAGACAAAGTTTCCTCCAAATTGGTGTTATTTATTACCAAATAGCGTTGTTTCTCGGTCGATTTTCCCAATTCCTCAAATAATTCACGGTATTCGCCGGTTAACTTTTGAATATCCTTAGATGACATTTCCTGCTTACGGCTTAAAATGACTTCTGGAGGTGCATACAAAAAGACATTTACCTTTGGTTTAAACACAAAATAATAACACCATCTCATTATTGGCTTAGGAAGGGAGATATTAGATCGCTTGGAATCAATAATAAAATCGAAATAGTAACGATCATAAAGTACTGTATAACCTCTTAAAGTATAACGAAAATAAATGTAATACTGACCAATTACATAATCAACATAGTAATATAAAAATCTAATTAGCGAGCTAATTGTGCTTTTGTTATTACCTTGTCGAGGTAAGTTTTGAGAGGTAAGTTTTTCAGCTTTCTTTTTACCATGTTTAACTGAACTAAGAATCGGCAATAAGGACGGTCTGTGACGCAACACGACCGTTTTTTGGCGATATTTCTTTTGAAGAGTTACTCTAACGTTCTCCAAAACAGTCGATTTACCAGCACCGTCAACTCCACTAAAAGTAACGGTTATTCCTTTACTATTTACTGCATCACGCAAAGCATCACCAAAATAACGAAACCTGTGAATTAGTCTAGGAAGTCCTTTATTAATCGGTTGTGTTAATATTTGACGAAGAATTTTCTTAGGGCCACGTAGCTTTCTTTCATACAACTCATCTAAGGTATTAATCGACAAATCATACTTATTGCATATATAGCTAAATATTTCAGCTCGCTCAGAAAAACTTAACGAAGCATAATAATCACGGTAACGCACAGGTACATCTGAATCATTTATCATACTAAAAAGCATGGTGTACTCAAAATTATGCAATTCGCCTGCCAATTTAAGATGGTCTCGAACAATTGTATTATTAAGCACTGTTTCTGAATCCAGATAAATAATTCCTTTTCTATCGAAACGATTTATCAAATCTAGTTCCACATAACTTCCATCATTAAAATAAACGCTTACGAATGTCACGTATGACTTCCTATGCAAATCTATTTTTTCAATATCATTTCCGTTACGAATGATATCTAAAATTGAATTTAATTCATGCTTATCAATTAACAGATCAATATCAGACGTCGCGGGTATATCATCAATCTTTTTATGATTAAATTTCAGAAACGCATAACGCAAACCCGCTATTTCACGGAAAAAGTACTGAACAAATATTTTACGTTGAGAGGTCATTATTGACTGGTATTGCTCACTGTTTCCAGTTGATCGGAAATTGCTTCCGTCCAAGCTTTGATCATCCAATGACTTTGTTGAAGCAACTCCTTCTCGTTTAGGTATTGCCTCAAATAATAACTTACGGTGAAAAGAAGGTAAAGCTTTTCGTGTAAGGCTAGATTTATCTTGTACTTTTGGAGCATTTGTTGCACCAATGGTTGTTGTTTCCATAGGTTGATGGAACTTTTTACAGTTGAATAATCTTTTCTTTGCTGAAGGATAGTACTTTGATAGGTAAAATGAAATAAATCGAAAAACATAGGTATTCCGTTTCTCGACATTTCCCAATCATAAACATATAGGCGTTGTTCATCACAATACATATTCCAAGGAGTAAAATCACCGTGTGAAACCGACAATGAAATTGATTCTCCTGCTGAAAATGTATTGTATAATTTTCTTAGTAGCTTAATCAAATGGCCTGTTGATTTACTGTCAAGTCCATTTGTAAATAATAAATCTCGTTTTAACCATTCCATATTAGCTGAAATAGTTTCCCATGCCGTTGAATCAGAAATTGCTTTACGCTCATGACTCAATGCATATAATTCGGCTAACGCCTTAATATGGATTGCTGTAATTCTATCGGCCGGAATAGTAATTCCCGGCTTTACATTACTTAGTCGTGCATGGCCATCGATTTTCTTCGACACTTTCGGTAAACTAAGCGTCGTAAAATCGTATTTGTTCAGCTCTTTCAACATCTCGGTCTCTGTTTTTACTAACTCCTCTGAAACCGGGGTTATAGGGATTTTCACAAAAGCCACTGTTGATTGCTCGTTATGAATCTCCATTACTACTTTCCTTGTAGCACCTCTAGTTCCTGTGAAGAAGGAAATATCTTCTTCGGGAGTAATATCATTAACCGTTTTTACTTGATCGAGTAGATTTTGTTGCATTCTTATAATACCAGATGCCAAGAGCCGCGATTGCCCTAGTTGGCCCGCAACCTTCGAAACCCATTTATAGATCTTTGCTTTTAGGCTTACCGAATTATACAATGACAAATGCCCTGGAACACCCTTTTTAAGAGGGAAAAACCAACGTATGGTGCCATCGGGATTATTAATATACGCCATTTCAGCAAACGAAATTGCAGCATTATTATTCACATAAAAAGACAGCTGACTTATGTCAGTTAAATCCGCTATAAAGGGCTTAGAATAATTTTTATCGTCTAACTTATCCTGTACAATAATATCTCCTATACATTCACCTTGTAGGCGATGTAATGGATCAATTATAAGTAAAGTATGATGCTTTGCAAATAAATCACGCAGCAGCAACAGGTCGGTTAAGTATATCGGATTCCGATTCATAGTGGTTAGTGCTCCGAGTTATACGATAGTTGCAAGCGTTCGGTTCTAAAGTGAAAGAAAAATTGAGAATTAAATAAAATAATATACCGTAATTTGTTTCGCCAAAAATCCCAAACTCGGTAAGTGAATTAATAATCAATGGAATAAGTATCAAGAATCCTACAATTCGATTAGTACTACTTTTCGAAGAAATTACTGCATAAATAAATGACGCTAATTGAAGTACCACAATTAACAAGCCAACAAGACCTAGCCCCAATAATACTTGTAAAAATGTATTATGAGTCATCGCTCCGGCATAGGCATTAATCGATTCGAATTTATCGGTATAGTCAATTCGCATATAACCATATCCAAACCACGGTTCTTTTGGAAAATTATAAGTAAACAAATCTTTCCAGAAGGGCAAACGTCCTGTTAAGCTACCAATTTCTTCTGCGTTACTCTGAGTTACGAATAGCTGCAATCCAATGATCGGAACTACAAACAACATTGCAATAAATAATATACTCTTGAATAGCTTCGATGGCTGCGTTAAGGCATAAATTCCGGATACCAGCAAAAACCCGATAAATGATGATCGCGACCCGGTAAGCATCAATAAATATGTTAAGAATGCAATTTTTAAAAGAATCGAGATCCTGATTTTATCCTCCTTTCTAAGTTCAGTATAAAACCCGGCAATACCAACGACTAATAGCATTCCAAGTTCATTGGGATTAATAATAAATCCCCCTAACCTCGATACTTCTCCTCCATGCGTTAAACGGTAGTAGTGATCAGGATCTATCATCATACCACTAAAGAATCCTATTGCTACAATAAATACCGCGCTTGAAAGCAACTTCCCTACTTTTAATTCATTGTTAACGTCGTTTATTTTATAGTGTAAAAACATTCTCATATATAAGAATGTGAAAACTAATGTTTCAAAATCCATTAGCCATTGCATCAACGATTGCGAAAAGGAGCTTGTCCATAACAATGAAGCTGCTCCAAAGAAAATATAAATGCAATACAGTATTAGCGGCATTCCCTGTGTAACTGATATTGACACTTTATCTTTCTTTACAACTTGCGCAATTGCATGCATTAATACAATAGCTGTTAGTAGCGTACGCAGTCCGGCTTTAATTGCTTGCGTGATAAATAATTCTTCGCTCAGCATGAAATAGCTCACAATTCTCAATACCAACATCAACACCATAAATTGGTGTACATGTTTTAAATTAAATGGTATCGATTGTTTCTTTAACATCGCTAATTATTTTCCTTCGTAAATCTGAATTAATCGTTTAGAAATACTAAACCAGTTGAATTCCTTTTCTACAAGTTTTTTTGCACATGTGCCCATGCTTTCCGATTGGTTACTTTCAAAAAGCTTTTGAAAATCGAAACATGCCTTTTCAATTGTCTTGGCTGTAGTTTGATGTAAATGAATTCCACATCCATTTGCCTCCACTATTTGCCCTACGTTGGTTGCAGTGCTAACCATTAGTGGTCTACCCAATGCAGCTGCTTCAAGAACTGCAGTTGGCGAACCTTCCGATCTGCTTGGATGACAAAACACATCCATGTTCGCGATACGATTCAGTTTGTCTTTACCATATCGAGCACCCATAAAGTTTATTCTGTCTTGTATGCCGTGATTTTTTACTTGCTCTTCTAGTGTTTTTCTATCTTCTCCATCCCCTATCATCCACATTTCTCCTTGCCCACCTTTCTTTACATAAGAGGCAAATCCATCCACTAATAGGTCTAATCCTTTGTAGTATAAATCGAGTCGTCCGCAAAAACCAAATACAGGAATTTGCTTCTTATTCATTTTGTGGTAGTCGAATTCAAGTTCTTCGAAGCTTTGTCCGTTAGGGATAATTACTTTATTCGAGAGCTTAATAACCTTATCAATATGATCATATTCGCTTTGTCCTAAAAAATGAACCTTCAATGCATCTTTTAGCATTGTCCTTTCATACCGTTGAATATAAATTTTCTTAACCCACTTGCTTTTTTCTAACGCAATTTTGTTAAACGCACCATGAGGTGTATAAACATAATTTCGTTTCATATCGACTAGCATTCTCGACATTTTATAGAAGTCGGGAATAAATGCACCGTGAATATGAAAGATGGTGTTTTTAGGAGTCTTCGATAATGCGTAAAGTAATTTCGGATCTAAATCGCGATAAAAAGGTTGTTGACGAAATAAACGCGTTGGTAATTCTCGTTCTATAATTTCACCATCCGGAGTTTTTGTAATGCCCCAGATTTCTACATCATATCCCAATTTATGCATATGCACCGCATGATTGTGCGCTACTTTATTAACGCCATTCATACGGTTAGGATTTGCCTTACCGAGTACTAGGTGTATGATTTTAGGTTTCATTACCCATTTATACGAAAATTAGGGCGAAAAAGTTATAGCCGATTAATCGGAAAATGAATCTATAAGTGCTTGATTTCCTTGCGTATATTTATCAAGTAAATAAACAGGGTAATTAGCTGAGTGATCATTAACCCGGCGACTACGCCATTTAAACCGAACGTCTTGATTATTGGATAAGCGCTAATAATACTAAAGATGGAACTTGCCACAAAGCTTACAAATATTAGATGTGTCTTTTCCATTGTGCGGATAGCATAACGGAGTGGATAGCCTAAAAACACAATCACATATAGCGCGCAGAATCCAATTAAAATATGTCGGTATTCCATAAATGCTTTCCCGTAACATAATTCAATTATATTTCCAGAGAAAATTGCAATAAGCGCTAGTAAAGTAAAAGTTATTAATCCCATTTGAAGAGTAAATTTCCATAAGTATTTAAACATACCATGATTACCTCCTACTCGTTGATGATTTGCAGCGCGTGTAGGAATAATATTCTCCATAGCTAAGAATAGTACATGCGTTACCCCAACAATATTTTGTGCCATTCGGGTTGCTCCTACTGCTACCGGACCTAGTATAGCCCCCGCTGCAATAATGAATAAATTACCCGAGAACCATTGTAATAATGCAGTAGCGGTAAGCCATTTACTAAAATCCCAATGTTCTAGTATTACTTCTTTTATGCTCGTCCAGTTAAACTTTAATTCAGGGATCGACCATATTCCAATAAGGCTGGCATATAAAAAGAATACTGCCGTTAACAGTAGCACGAATTGCGCATCAATTTCTTGTACAAAGTGAATAGCAAAGGCACTCATTAATACTCCACCGTAGGCAACAAAATCTATCAGGATTGCTTTATGCGGTTTTCCAATTACGAAGAAATAACGTCGGAAGAAGTCTTGCAGCAAGAAAGTAAACACTGCTAAAGGAAATGCTAATATAATCGAATCTACTTTCCAGTCTTTAAGAATATACTCCATAAAGAGTACTGATATGAAGGATAAAAATCCCATTGCCGCTGCAAACAATAATTGTTTGAAGACAAGAGCCTGCAAATAAATATTCTGCTCTTCAGGCGATTTCTTTCCGCTTAAAGTTTGCATAGGAGCAATAATCAATGGTTGATTGATGCTACTCGCAATTAATACTCCCAACCAGGCTACGCTATAAATACCAAAGCCATCTACTCCGAGAAATCTCGCAAGCACTACACTCGATAAAAAGCTGAACCCACTAACAACAGCCTGATCGCCGTATACTAACAGTGTAGTATTACGGAGTATGTTCTTAGGGAATGATAAACTCAGTTGCATATACTTTTACCACATGAATAAATTCTGGAGCTGTGGCGCGTTCTGTTTTGATTTAATTGATTTACTTTTCTTAGGACTCAAGAATCCGGTATGGTTTCGTTTTTCTTTCATTGCATTAACCACGAAATGTACTTCTTCGAGACGGTATTCTTCTTTCACCATTTCAGCATTTGCAATTAGCTGATCGCGATCTGAATCTGCTTTAACTACATAGAGATTTAAGTCGCTCCACTTCATAAACGGAATAGCATCGATATACTCACCCACTTCTGGAGTATCAACAATTACTGCATCATAATGCAATCTCAATTCATCGATAATATCTTTTGTACGCGCAGTAGCAATTAAATGTCCGATAGGATTTTCACCGTTACCTGCAGTAATCACATCAAGATGTGGAATATTCGTTATCTGAATAACGTTTTGCAATGATGATTGTTGCATATAAACATCTTTCATTCCTTCCAAACCGCGAACATCAAACCATTCAGCCATTTTAGGAGCGTAAGTATTTAAATCAACCAATATTACTTTTTTATCTTGTGCAGCTAATGTTCTTGCAAGTTGTGCGGCTACAAATGATTTCCCTTCTCCTTTTAACGTACTCGTTACAGTTACTACCAACGACTTATTCTGTGGTTGGTTCATGAGGATGCGAGTGGTAAGAGCAGTGAAATTTTTATATGCCGGTTGATTTTTCGACATCTTCTCAATATGACCTATAACAGGAATTGTTGAGTTGTAGGTAATGTCTTCCGGAGTGCTAACTTTTGGCTTAGCATAATGACGAGCATAAGCAAGTACAACACCAATTATAAATCCAATGAAAGCTGCAATTCCTAATACTACTTCTCTACGAGGTGAAACTTGCGCTTCAGGAATAACTGCCGATTCTAACACACGATTGAAAGAAACATCCACTTGACGAGTAATCAAAGCTTCTGTTCTCTTTTCAATTAAGAAGTTATAAATCTTCTCGTATAAGAAATAATTACGATTCAATTCTTGAAGTGTACTTTCTTTTTCCGGCAAGCCATTGAAGGTAGCCTTCTCATCATCAATCGCTAATAATAATTCATCTTGTCGTGCTAATAATTTACGACGAGTATTATTCACGCTTTCAATTAAGAATGCTTTTTGTTGGTTGATATCTACGTCAATGTTTTTTACCTTGTCACTTTCTTCTGTGTATTTCTTAATGGTTTCGTCGCGTTCTCTGATTTTTGTATTTAATCGAGTAACAGCATCACTAAATAAACCATCTTGAATAGATCCTAAATCCGGACCGGTGAATTTAATTTCTCTATTATGACGTAAATAATCGCTAAGCCTTTCTAATGTTGCCAATTGCATATTGATATCCACTTTCTGGATTTCAAGTTGACCCAAAGTTTTATAGGTAGCTTCTGTTTCTTGCGGAATATTTACAATCTCATTTTTTATTCTGTATGATTTTATAGCATCACGAGCATTATCGAGTTCGGCGCCAACAGTTGCTAATTGATTATTAATGAAATCAACTGTATTTCCTGCTAAATCTTGTTTATCAATAATACTTTGGTTGATATACGCTTCTGCTACTGCATTCACCAATTTAGATGCTTTTTCAGCTACAGGATGTGTATAGTAAACCTTAATAATATTTACGTCTTTGTCGAGTGCTTTAACAAGGTAATCTTTGTTTTGAAGTTTCGCTGCTAATGCATTTTTTGAATAAACAACAAACTCCCAATTTTTATCCAGCGAAGCTGATGTTTTATACTTGATAATATTGGGCTCTTTATTTACAGTAATGCATACTCCTCTATCGCAAATTTGCTTTCCGAATTCTCCTTCTTTCTCAATTGTTGTTCCATGAAAATCATAATTAACAGCAAACTTCTCTCCCCCGAGATAACGAAATTTATACTGTTGTTTTGTGAATGAACTATCGGTAATTGAGAAGTCAACTCTAAAAGGTGCTTCGTGATATTTTTCTTCTGTTTTTAATTCGCTTACTTGATAATATTCCACATAAAAATCTAAACGGTCTAATGCTTTTTCAAACAATGAACGTGACTTTAACACTTCCACTTCTGTTTGAACTTTTGCATTTCCTTTAAAGACGTCAAAATCGCGATACAAATTACTGTTCGCCATTCCTTGTTGTGAATCTTCAATTTTCAATGTTGCCACAGCCTGGTATTCAGGAGTCGCCATATACAAATAGCGAGTGGCAATCACACTAGAAATCGCGATACATATTACAACTATGTACCATCGCTTTTTAAGTGGATAAAGTAAATGAGCTATACTTCCGGGGGTGCGCATAATCAATTATTTTGTGAAACATTATACACTAGAGCTAGTGCAGTGAGTAAGCTGGCAATTGGGATTAGCTTAGAAGCTATTCGATCAAACTTTTTACCTCCTGTTGGCGGAATATAAATTACATCTCCGGGAAGGACACGCGTTTCATTAAACGCAATATTTGTTAAATCAATTTTGATTGATTCTTTTCCTCTTATAATTTTAATTTGCTTTGTTTTTGCATAATCGGTTAATCCCGATGATTTACCTAAAACATCTGTTAAGCGAATATTATCTGAACTGAATACATAAATCCCCGGACGTTGAACTTCTCCTAATACCGTAACTTGGTTATTAAGAACTTTAATAGTCACTATCGGATTTTGTATATTTTTAGAATATTCCTTTTTGATTTGTTGCGATGCTTCTGCAATTGTTAATCCACCGAGTTTAATAACTCCTATTTGTGGAAGTGTCACATTTCCTTCTGCATCTAACATTACCCATTTACCAGATTCTTCAGCAACACTATATACGGTATGCACCGAACCAATACTTAGTTCGTCGTGTTCCCATACGCTGATGGTAATTTTATCGTCGGGTTGTAAAATCTTGCTCTCCTTTCCTTCATCCACTTTTACGGCTGCAGCTGCATTACTACCACCTCCACTATTGTGAGTGTATAATACATTTTTGCTACAAGAGCTCATTAGCAGTACCATGATCAAAAAGATCAGTACGGCAATGACGCTTTTTAGAAAAAAATCGGTTCTGGTTTTCATGGTTTATAGGTCATTAACTCAAACTAGAGGACACTCTCTCTTAGCGTAATTAAACCGAATCGCGTTAAAAAAGGTTACAAAATCACCAAAATATTACATCTTTAAAGTAGGCTTCAGAAGTGTTCCAAAATGGGATTTCCATAAAAAAAGCCTCCGTTTTTTGAACGAAGGCTTAGTTGTTTAGTTGCGGTTAACCGCTTTTACCGGTGACTATTTTTTATCGGGTTCAAACTCTAACACAATGGAATTCATGCAGAAACGCTTATAAGTAGGTGCCGGACCATCGTCAAATATATGTCCTAAATGTCCGCGACAACGCCCGCACATCACTTCTGTTCTTTGCATTCCATAGGAGTTATCGTCCTCATATACAACACTATTGGGCTTTAACGACTCGTAAAAGCTAGGCCATCCACAAGAACTTCCAAACTTGGCATCCGACCGAAACAATGGATTGCCGCAAGCTGCACAGTAATAGGTGCCTAGGCCTTCAAAATCCCAATATTTGCCCGTAAAAGCACGCTCAGTACCCTTATTTCGAGCAATATAATAGACATCTTCTGGCAAAACCTTTCTCCATTCTTCATCTGAAACATGAAGAACTGATGTATCGGTACGCGAATAATATGGATTTTGTGGGTGTAATGAATCTTTCATAGTTGGGGTAAATGGTTTATTATCAGCTTGTCCACTTTGCGAGCATCCGTAAAGCAGTAATAGTACGGCAAAAAGTGAAGTTACTATTTTGCCGCTGTTTTTAAGTAGGTTTTTCATCGTTTATATCAGTTCATAATGCCGTTGCTTAAATCTACATGGCCTCATCAAGGCGCCTATAAATAACAACTGCTTTCGTTTATTGTTTAGTATCAGAATGGCATCAATCCTTACATCTGTAGTATTTTTATTTTTTAACAATTGCTTTTGCTTCATCGAAAATTAAAAGAAAATGGATTTATCTCTTGCTTGTAGGTATGGCTTTTATCAACATACGGCAGCTTAAAAGACGAAGCTTATCCCTCAAAAAATACCATTTATTCGAGTATTTTCGCCTCTGTGAATCAACACATGAAAGTAAAAATCATCAATAAGTCGAAGCATGCGCTTCCGGCATACGAAACGGTGGCCTCTGCGGGAATGGATCTCCGAGCTAATTTAGAGCAATCGGTTACACTGTCTCCTTTAGAACGTGCCATGATCCCTACCGGATTATTCATAGAACTACCTATCGGCTTTGAAGCTCAAGTTCGTCCTCGTAGCGGATTAGCGTGGAAGAATGGGTTATCGGTTTTAAATAGTCCAGGAACAATCGATGCCGACTACAGAGGAGAGATCAAAGTAGTGCTGGTGAATTTAAGTAACGAGCCGTTTGAGATAAAAGATGGCGAACGCGTTGCTCAGATGGTAGTAGCAGCTCACGCCAGAGTAGAATGGCTAGCTGTTGATTCGCTCGAAGAAACACAACGTGGTGCCGGAGGCTTCGGTTCTACAGGCAAATAATTTAGTGCTTACTATTAAACCCCGATTATGAGAATTATTGTTCCAATGGCAGGTATGGGCAAACGAATGAGGCCACATACGCTTACCACTCCTAAGCCCGTAGTTCCGGTTGCAGGAAAACCGATTGTACAACATTTAGTGGAAGATATTATCCGCATGTGTAATCAGAAAGTAGAGGAGATTGCTTTTGTGGTAGGACATTTTGGTGAGGAAGCTGAAAAAAATCTGATTGCCATTGCTGAAAATTTAGGAGCTAAAGGAACTATCCATTATCAAGATACTCCTCTGGGAACAGCTCATGCCATTCTTTGTGCTGAGTCGGCATTGAAAGGCCCTGTTGTTGTGGCTTTCGCCGATACTTTATTCAGTGCTGATTTTAGAATGGATGCCGATTGCGATGGCGTTATTTGGGTGAAGCAAATTGAAGACCCTCGCCAGTTTGGTGTAGTTAAGACAGAAAAAGATGGTACCATCACCGATTTCGTTGAGAAGCCTCAGGAGTTTGTGAGCGATTTAGCGATTATCGGAATCTATTATCTTAAAGATGGTGAAAACCTTAAAAAGGAATTACAATATCTAATCGACAATAATATCCGCGACAAAGGAGAATATCAACTTACGAATGCTTTGGAGAATATGAAAACCAAAGGACTTCGTTTGAAAGCAGGTAAAGTGGACGAATGGCTCGATTGCGGAAATAAAGACGCTACTGTTTATACCAACCGTCGCGTGTTAGAGATTAAATACCCTAACAATCATATTTCAGCGTCGGCTCAAATTATTAATTCAGTAGTTATCCCTCCTTGCTTTATCGGCGATAAGGTTATTATCGAAAATTCAGTTATAGGACCTCACGTATCGGCAGGTAATAACACTAAAATTGTTAATAGCGTAATTAAAAATAGTATTGTACGTGAACATTGTACTCTTCGTGATGCAGGTATCGACAATTCTTTAATAGGAAATCACGTTCATTACAAACAACAGCTCCGCGATTTAAGTATGGGCGATTATTCAACAGAATCATGATTTTAAAACGAGTTCTCCTTCTTCCTCTTTTTGCAGGCCTTATTATCATTAACGGTTGCGGCTCTTCAAAAAAGACGGCCTCCGCTCCAAGTAACAAGCCTACCTCTAAACAAGAGGAAGAAAATCGCATTAAGACTACTTACATGTACTTCGATGCGATGAAAGAGAAACTCGTTGGTAATCCCGAAAAAGCTGCCGAGCAATTTGCTTTAGTATTACGTACCGATCCTAAAAATCATGCTGCAATGTTTGAGCTCGCTTCTATCTATAATGATGGAAAGCGTTATGCCGATGCATTGTTTTTCTCGAAGCAAGCTGCTGATCTTAGTCCTGATAATGAATGGTACCAATTGCTGCTCGCCGATTCATACGAGAACAATGGTAAAGCTGCCGAAGCAGGTGTGATCTTTCATAAATTATCGAAAGAGCATCCCGATCGTCTCGATTATCAGTTTCAAGAAGCCGAGACTTTCCTCATGCAAAATAAGCTTCCTGAAGCAATAAAATTGTATGATCAAATTGAAGAGAAGATGGGCGTGAATCGCGATCTTACTTCACAGAAGCAACGATTGTATCTTAAACTGGGTAATATAAAAGCAGCTGCTAATGAAATTGAAAAGTTGATTGCTTCCGATCCTCAGAACATAGAGTACTATACAATGTTGGTTGATTTATATTCGGCTAACAACATGAAAGAGGAAACGATGAAGACGATTACCAGAATGCAGGCTATCGATCCGGAGAATCCGACTATCTCTTTAGCGTTGGCAGAACAGTATCGTGCTAACGGACAAAAAGCTGAGTCTTTTGAACAACTAAAAAAAGCATTTAGTTCAAAGATGCTTTCTCCTGATGTAAAAATCAGAATTCTCACTTCTTATTTTCCATTGGTGCAGAACGATTCTGAGATGATGAGTCAAGCGATGGAATTAAGTAAACGCATGAGTGATACACATCCTCAAGAAGCGGCTGCGCAAGCGGTATACGGCGACTTCCTTTCTATCAATCGCGATTATGCAAAAGCGAGAGATCAATATCGATTGTCGCTTGCTATTGACAAACAAAACTTACAGGCTTGGCAACAATTAATGTTGGTAGAATCTGACTTGCAAGATTATATTGCGATGGAGAAAGAGTCGGAAGAAGCGTTAGGATTATTTGCCGATCAAAGTGTACTCTATCTTTTTAACGGGATTGCGAAAATCCAGAATAAAAAATACGATGAAGCAGCGAAAACTTTATTAAGCGGCAGCAAAATGGTTGTCGATAATGATGCCCAGCTTATTGAATTTTATTCTAACCTTGGTGATGTATACAATAAATTAAAGCGTTACGAAGATTCTGACAAGTATTACGACAAAGGATTAAAAATTGATCCTTCAAATGCGAATATTCTTAACAACTGGGCGTACTATTTATCATTAAGAAAAGCTGACCTCGAAAAAGCCGCTGAGATGTCGAAGAAATCGAACGAGCTTATTCCTAACAATCCATCTAATGAAGATACTTATGCATGGGTCCTATTTGTTCAGGGTAAGTATGTAGATGCTAAATTATGGATAGAAAAAGCGCTTGAGCACGGAGGAAATACCAACGGAACAATATTGGAACATTATGGCGACGTATTGTACAAACTTGGTAATATCGATTCAGCAGTGAGTAAGTGGAAAGAAGCAAAAGCAACAGGTGATCACTCAGAACAAATTGACAAGAAAATTAGCGACAAAAAATTCTATGAATAATTCGTTTCAACGGATATTCGTAGCCGTTATATGCATTACGGCGACTTTGCTATTGCCATCGTGTCGTAGTAGGAAAGCGATTATGCCGCCAAATTCAACAACCGAGATTCGTCCGATGCAGGATAAATCGGTGCAGGAATTACTTGGCAAACTAGACTCAGCTTCATTTAAACCTGAATGGGTTACGGCAAAAGCCAGCGTAACTACTATTCAAGACGGCAATGAAACTTCGTTTAATATTAGCATGCGCAGTAAGAAAGATAGTGTTATTTGGGTCTCTATCTCTCCTCTATTAGGTATTGAAGTTGCAAGAGTAATGGTTACGGCAGACTCAGTGAAATTCCTTGATCGCATTCACGCTAAATACCAAGCTACCAGCTTTGAAACAGTAAACAAGTTACTTCAGATGAAAGTTAACTTTGAAATTGTTCAAGCTATTCTCTTCGGAAATTTCTTTGCGTATAAGAAAAATGAAAATCGCTTTAATTCTGTTTATCTCGAGGATAAATACTACATCTTAAGTTCGCTAAACAAAAAGAATTTACGTAGAGCTTTAGAAGAGAAAGATCCAAACAAACCGGTGATTCAAGATGTATATGTTGATGAAAATAGTTTTCGTATTGATAAGTTGCAAGTAGAAGATCAAAAGATCAACAAAATGCTAACTACCGATTACGACGACTTCCGTGAAACAACAGGAGGTCTGTTTCCTTACAAATCGACGACTAAAATTATTGCTGACAAAAGTTTCGAAATACATATAGAGTACGGAAAAGTTACTGTTAGTGAACCACAGGAATTTCCATTCAACGTCCCTTCCAATTATGAACGCATTCGCTAAGCGAGCTTGTTATTTATTTTTTCTTTGTCTGATCACATTTTCAGTGAATGGTCAGTCGAAGAAAGATCTTGAGTCGAAGAAAGCAAAGCTTCAGAAGGAAATTGAATTTACCAACCGACAATTGGAGTTGGTTTCAAAAAATAAATCTGCTACCGCTGAACAGTTAAATGCATTGCGTAAAAAAATTGATTTACGTCAAAATTTAATTTCTACCATCAATACAGAAATCTCTTCTTTGGGTGGAGAGATAGAAAATACATCGAAAGAAATTGTTTCGCTTGAGCAGCAGATGGCTCGACTTAAAGATGAGTATGCTGCGATGATTCGTTATGCATATCATAATCAAAATGTGTATCAGCGTATGATGTTCATTTTTGCTGCTAACGACTTTAATCAGGGCTACCGCCGAATAAAATACCTTAAGCAATATGGCGAATATCGTCGAGAGCAAGCTGCTCAGATTGATAGCACTCAGGTAAAACTTACAGGCAAAAAAATTGAGTTAGTTGCGAAGAAGAACGAAAAGACTGCGCTTAGAAATACTGAACAAACCCAAAAGTCGACACTCGAAAAAGAGCAAAAACAACAGGATGAAATTCTAAAGAACTTAAGCGACCGCGAGAAAAAGTTAAAGAAACAACTTCAAGAAAAGCAAGCCGCGAAGTTGAAACTCGATCGTGCTATCGAGAATTTAATTAAGAAAGAAATTGAAGCTGCGAAGAAAAAAGCAGTTGCATCGGGTAATAAAAATGTTACCAATAAAAACGTATTTACATTAACTCCTGAAGCTCAAAAATTATCGAGTAGCTTCTCAGGCAATAAAGGGTTACTTCCTTGGCCTGTTGAACAAGGAACTATCACTTCT
>Ga0255344_1001063_pt1 | contig 39035 bp, 30 predicted proteins | sample wastewater_treat_5_FD_192414 | JGI IMG/M metagenome (GOLD analysis project Ga0255344, IMG submission 192414) | Wastewater microbial communities from Lulu Island WWTP, Vancouver, Canada - plant18 | ecosystem: Engineered > WWTP > Wastewater > Unclassified | place: Canada: Vancouver, British...
TTAAACGATCGCGTTCCGGCCAATCCGGTTTGTCAGGCTTATGGTTCAAAAGACCAAAATAAAGCGCCGCGAAAATCTCCGCCAAACCAAGCGGCCCACCGGTGTGGCCTGAACCGGAAGTGACCAACATCTCAACCACCGAGCGCCTAACCGCTCGCGCCTGGTCCGATAAATATTCAAGTTTTTGGTCAGTCAGTAACATAAATTTAAATCAAAGGTTAAAAGACAAAAGTTTTTATATCATATCCCATAAGTTATTTCTTTTCTTAGGCTTATCCTCTTTTCACTTTTAACTTAATGTTCTTAGCGCTTCTTCAATGTTTTTGCTCCGCCAAATATATGAACCAACTACCAAGGCATCAACCCCCGCTTCAGACAATTCTGCCACCATCTCCGGCTTAATGCCTCCATCAACAATTATTTTAGCATCAGATGCCAATTCCCGCAGCTCTTTTATTTTAGGCAAAACCCGAGCGTCAAACTTTTCACCCTGATAACCAATATTGGCAATACTCATCAACTGAAAAATCTTAACTTTGTTTAGATATGGTTTGACTTTTTCCAAAGATGTTTCTAACTCCAAAGCCAGGCCAATTTCGCACGGGTTAAGTCCGTTGTCAAAACGGCTCAATAGAGAATCCAGCTGGTCGGTTGATTCAACGTGGATAATTATTCTGTCCACCAAGGTTTGCCAATCTTCCACCACCGTCTCCGGGTTTCCCATCATTAAGTGTGCTGATAATTTTATTTGCCCGTCAATTTCGCGCAAATCTTCTTCAGCTTGCCAGCTAACATTCGGCACAAAAACACCGTCCATCACGTCAAGTTCAACCCATTCTACTAAGCCTTCCAACTTGGCTAATTTTTCTTTGACCTCGGCAAAATCTGAAGCAATGATTGAGGGAATAATATTCATAGGCGATGCCAATTTGCAAATTCAGGCAAATAATACTGATAGGATAACTCAATTTCTTTTAAATTAGTTTCATTTATAGACATTCGCATGTTTAAGCCACGCTTAATATTTTAACGCCCCACCGACATTGTCCATATCATCAATTCCATTTATTCGTCTGAGGTGCCGTTCTTCGCCTGAAAAGTCTGTGCTCAACCACAAATCAACCGCTTGGATTGCCTCGCCGGGTGAAACAAAACGAGCGCCAAGCGACAAAATATTGGCATCATTGTGAGCGCGAGACAGTTCCACGATATCCGGGCTGCCCCCATAATAAACGGCCGCGCGCACGCCAGCAAAACGATTGGCGCAAATGGCTTCCCCTTGACCGGACCCACCCAAAATAATTCCTCGGCTACCCGATTTGCCCTGCACTAACTTGGCGACAATTTTGACGTAATCGGTGTAATCATCTTCGGGCTCTAAAGCATAAGCACCCTGGTCTTCCACTACCAACCCACGTTCCTTCAGATGATTTTTTATCTGCTCTTTTAAGGCAAAACCGGCGTGATCCGCCGCGAGATATATTTTCATAAATTAATGATAACCTATACCAAAGTCAAAAGTCAAAAGTTAAAAAGTCCACCGCCAAAAACCATTTAGTAGATGTATTATCTTTTATCCAACTTATCTACTTTTTACTTAAATTTCTGACTTTTAACATTTATCCTGATTCTCTATCTTCCGGCTTTCAACACATGTTCCACCAGCGTATGGGCATATCCCATTTCATTGTCATACCAAGCCATCACTTTGACCAAGTTTCCACCAACCACCTTCGTCCAACTCAAGTCGGCAATGGAAGCATACTTACTACCCAAAATATCAGAGGACACAATCGGTTCTTTGGTCACCGTAAAAGTTTTTTGCCAACGCGGGTTGTTGGCCGCTTTTTCAAACGCCGCGTTTACTTCCGCCACGGTTGTGTTCTTTTTAGCAACAAATGTTACATCAATCATTGAACCAGTAATAACTGGCACTCGCACTGCCACCCCATCAAACTTGCCGGCCATTTCAGGAATTACTTGGCCAACCGCAATCGCGGCGCCGGTTGTAGACGGGATTAGGTTAATCGCGCCCGCCCGACCACGCCGCCAGTCTTTAGCATCGGCCACATCTACCAATTTTTGAGTCGCGGTATATCCATGGGTTGTGTTAAGCAGGGCTTTTTCTACCCCAATCGCCTCATCAAGAATTTTAATCACCGGCGCCGCACAATTAGTTGTGCAGGAGCCGTTAGAGGTAATTACCTGGTCAGCAATTTTGTCATCATTGATACCAATCAGAAAAGTCCCTCCGGGGATACCAGACACTGGTTCATCTTTAACGGGCGCCGAGATCACCACCTTGCGCGCGCCGGCATCCAAATGCGCCTTGGATTTGCCATAGGTTTCAAACACGCCGGTTGATTCCAAAACGACACCCACCCCTAATTCAGCCCAAGGCAAGTTGGTTGGTTCTTTTTCTTGAAAGAAACGCACCGATTTGCCGGCAGTCATCAGTTTGTCATCTTCAAACTTGATTTCACCGTCAAACTGACCATAAGCGCTATCATACTTTAAGAGATAGGCCAGATTGGCCGGGTCACCCAAATCGTTAACCGCGACCAAATTTATTTCCGGATTCTTGACCGCTAGCTTAAAAAACGCCCGGCCAATGCGGCCCAAGCCATTGATTGCCACTTTTACCATAATTTTAAAAATTATTTTTTGCTAATAATTTAATTTTAACAAAAAAAATCAAGAAAAACATCCACCTTGAAAAAATATCCGACCAACGCTTCGGGCTAAAGTTTATTTTACTGATTCTAAAGATTAACAACAGCCGAGGTGGAGGCTGAGTTTTTGTTTATTTCTTTGGCTCTAGGCTTGCTTGTTATAAAGGCAATGTTTAAAGCAAAAAACAGCAAGTACAAAAATATAGACACCCCAGCCAAGAAAATTTTTTATCCATAATAACGATAGAATTTAGCTGTTAATCTTTTCTTTTATTTTTCTCAGATTTTAATTAGGATTAATTTTATCAGCAATCGCTCACCTTCATTCTATGTTATCTATCCTTTCTTTTGTTCAAACAATTTTTTAAGTAAGCCCGGGTTAGCCGAACCCTTGCTTTCCTTCATTGCTTGGCCAACCAGAAACTGCAGCGCTTTCTCTTTGCCGGCCTTGTATTCTTCAAAAACATTTTTGTTATCAACAATCACTTTGTCCACAATCGCACCCATCGCATCTTCATCGCTCACCTGAAACAGCCCTCGTTCTTTGGCAATTTGGCGAGGCTGGCCACCTTCTTTAATTATTATCGTCAAAATATCTTTGGCGCCTCGTGATGACACTTCACCCCCCATAATCATTTTGAGCAGTTCGGCGTAATCTCCCACCGGCGGCAAACGCAATTCGCCGGCCAATGCGGCCAAGCCCAAAATATCGGAGGTAATATAGTTGGCGGCCACCTTGAGATATTCTTTGGTTTCGTCCAAAGCATGGTCCAAACCTTCAGCCAGCTCGTCAAAAAAGCCGGCCAAATTGCGGTCTTGCACAAAAACCTCTACATCTTCAGTTTTCAGGCCAAAAAGTTCCGCATAACGACGGCGGCGTTGCCAAGGCAATTCGGGTAAAGATTCAACAACATTACGGAACTCCGGAATCTCGCTGATAAATAATTTCGGCAAATCCGGGTCGGGAAAATAGCGATAGTCATGCGAGGACTCTTTCAAGCGCTGAGAAAAAGTGGTTTGTTTGTTTTCGTCCCAACCACGGGTTTCCTGAACCACCCGTCCTCCAGCTTCCAGCACGCCAGTCTGACGCTTAATTTCTTCATCTATCGCCTTCTCTACCGTCCGAAAAGAATTGAGGTTTTTAATCTCCACTTTGGTCCCCAACTTATCGCCTTCCGGCGCGACTGAAACGTTGGCTTCAATCCGCATCTGACCCTTTTCCATATTAGCCTCCGAAGCACCCAAATAACGCAACAAAAGCTGGAGTTCTTTGGCAAAAGCCGAGGCGGTTGGACCGTCATGAATCACCGGCTCGGTCACCAACTCCATTAGAGGCAAGCTGGAACGATTGAAGTCCACCAAACTCTCGCCAGTTTTGGCATCGTGAAAAGACTTGGCAGTATCCTCTTCCAAGTGAACTCGCGTGATAGCGACACCCCTCAAACTGCCCCCTGACACTAATGGATATTTGTCCTGACTAATCTGGTAGCCTTTGGGAATATCAGGATAAAAATAGTTCTTACGGTCAAACTCGGTAAAGTCGGCCAGACGTCCATCCAAGGCCGCGCCAACCCGCAAAATATGCCAAATCGCGTCTTTATTAATGACCGGCAAAGCGCCCGGCTGGGCGGTGCAAATCGGACAAATATTAACGTTCGGCTGTCGCTCATCCGGGTTGTTAAGACACCGACAAAACATCTTGGTCTTGGTGTTTAATTCGACATGAACCTCCAAGCCAATGGTTGGTTTATATTTTATTTCATTCATAGATTAGTCAATTATACGCAAAAACGGCAAAAACTCAAAATTGGCCGAGCCGAGGCAAGCAAAAACCGGCCCAACGACGTCAGGCCGGTTTTTTATTAAACTTTTTTATTGTCCAATTTTTTGTGGGAAGAAACGATTCTTTACCCACCTGCCTACTTTCCAAATTATCAACAAAACGATAGCAATAGTTACCAACCATAAAACAATCAATGGCAACAAAGCAATAGCCGCAATCATAAAATTGACATATTTTACCGAACCTTTCACCAAAGCGCGCAAAGATTGTTTTATTTGCGTTAATGGGCGCCAACGAACCCCAAACACTTCAATGTCCGCCTCCGACGTCAATGAAACGGAGATTGTGGACATCTCAACCTGTCTGTCCATGTATTTTATTTGTCCCTCAATTCTTTCTATATTGTTTCGAATTTGCGAAAGCTCTCGTTGAACATTAAGGATTTCATTTACCGTTTGCGCTTTCTTTAAAACTTCAAGGTATTTATCTTCAGTAGCATTGTAGTTCCTTAACCTTGTTTTCAAATCAACATATTGGTCGGTTACATCTTGGGTACTGACCTCTTCTCTCTCCACTTTAATCGTTGTTTCTTTTATTTTATCAATCGTCTCATCAAATTTGTCAGATGGAACTTTGATGGTGATATGGCCAGATTTTATGTCGCTGGCAATTTCATAGACCCTAGCCACCGAGACAAAACCACCCGCTTGTTCCGCAATATCGGTTATAGTTTCAACCGCCTCCTCTGCCTTTTCCACAATTACCGACATTGAACCGTTGCGAGAAACCTTCCTCTGGGGCAAAACCTCTGTCGTAGCTGATTTTGTGTCTGCCCCTTGGTAGTAATCAGCTGAATCAGGCGATAAGACAGCCTCGCTATTCTGAAAAGAAGTTACCGCCATCCTAGCGCCGGACAGTGAGGTTATTATAACCACAAAACAACCGACAACAGCCACCAGGACCAAGACCCCCAAGACAGCCAGGATTGAAAAGATTATTTTTTTCATAAATAACTATTAAATTAATAAAAATCAACTTTGTTTATTATAAAACAGAAAAGATTTCATAAAAAGCCTTAGTTCAAAAGACGGACTTCTTCTTCCAAAGTTATCCCAAATTTTTGTTTGACCAAGCGCTTGATTTTTTCGGCCAGTTTTTTTAAGTCACGCGTTGTGCCGCCGCCGCGATTAATCAAAAAGTTGGCATGGAAATCAGCCACCGCCACCTTGCCGGCCGAAAGCCCTTTGCCGCCGGAAGCTTCTATCAAGTACCCAACTGAAACTTTTTTATTAAAAATTTTAGTTGGGTCAATCTTTTTCAGGCTAGTTTTGGAAATACGCGACAGGGGCACATTTTTAAAAAAACTACCGGCGCACAAGAGGCCATTATATTTATTGTCACGAACGATAATTAAATTGCGCGCTACTTTATGCAAGGCCAGTTTGTCGCCCTTTTTTAACTCAAGGCAAACCCGTAAAACCAACCAATTTCTTTTTTTGAAAACACTGTCGCGGTAGCCAAAACGGCAATCAGATTTTCCGAGTCGGCGAATTTTGTGGCCATCAAAAATCTCCACCCACTCCACCAAGTCACCAATAAAATGCTCATAAGCACCAGCGTTACCAATAAGCGCACCTCCCACCGTCCCAGGAATGCCGGAAAGATACTCTAAACCGCCAAGACCGTTGTCAATCGCTAAAGTAATAATTTCGGCCAAGCGACATCCGGCATCCGCCACAAGGCGAATGCCGGTCAGGGCCGGCGTTCGCCGACTGTCGTATTTTACAACCAGGCCGGCGAAACCCTTATCGGCAAACACCGTATTGCTCCCACCACCCAAAACAAAAAAACGCCACTTGTTTTTTTTAGCCAATTTCGCCAAGGTCACTAACTCTTGCGGTGAACCAACCGTCGCAAAATATTTGGCCGGGCCGCCCAAGCCAAAACTGGTATGGCGGACGAGTTTTTCGCTTTTTTTAATTTTAAACCGTTTTAATTGTGCGGTTTTTGCGATTGCTGTTTCCATCACTTTTATCTTAACAAAAATAAACACCTAAAGCGAAAACACCCTGCGCCGGACAGCGCAGGGTGTTTTTGGATTAGAACTTACTCGGAAATAACGCGGAAATAATAACGGGTGCCCGGATTAAGACCGGACAAGGTGACCGAGTGACTGGTTACCTTCGGGTCGTTGTCAGTTGTTGACGTAGAAGCGGCGTAACCATAGTTCGGAGCTGAAGCGCCAGAAATGTCCGGGTGAGAAACCGTATCGTAAATAACGCGGCTATTAGCCGGCAAGTTGGTATCCCACAAGATAGTGACGCCAGTCTGGGTAATATTGGTAACCCGAATATTGCTGATAACCAGTTCGTCTCCCGAACTAGAGCCGGTAATATTCAAGGTAATAGAAGCGGTAGCGGAAACATCGTTCCAGTCGTTGACGGTCAAGGTAACGGTTTTGGTGCCGGCCGCGCTATAAGAAATAGACGGAGTTTGACCAAAACGTTGGATCCCATCTCCAAAATTCCAAACATAAGAATAAGGAGCGGTGCCACCTGTCGCCATTCCGTGGAAATTAATACTATCCCCGACCTTAAAGGAAGAGCCATTGGCTGGCAAGGAAATGCTAGCCGCAAGCGCGCTTTGAGCATCGGCGCTCATTGGAGACGCGGTCCAAAAACCGGCCAAAACGAGGGCTAGCATCAAGGCGATAAATGTTATTTTTTTCATACCTATAATTATTAATCTTTTTAATTTTCGGCTTTGGGCCTTGGTAATTAATGAAAATTGAACCATCAGGCTCTTGTTTTATTCCTAGCACAGATTCTTAATTTATTCAAGAGCTGTGGCATAAACCTGATACCTCTAAATGAACGGTTGATTAACAAAGGAAATCAGTCAAAAAACAGCATTTTTCAGACAATTATTATGAACAAACTCGCGCCCACCCGAAAGTGGGCGCGAGTAAAGAACAATTAGGATGCGGCGGTCCTCACCAGCCGCTGTGTCTTGAAGGACGCCCCCGTCGCGTCCTTCACTTCGAAATAGACGTACCCCTCGCTATCGGGAATAGCGAAGATTTTGACCACCGATAATGAATTGTACCGGTGGTCATTGTCGGGGAATTTCCAGTGAGACGTGTAGGGCGGGGTTCCACCCGACACCTCTGCTTTGAAAGTAACTTCCTGGTTCAAGGGCAGGACTGCCCCCTCTGCCGGAGCTACTATCTTGGCAGACACTGGCGATTCCTCAACCTCCAAGGCGAAATTGATTTCGTCCTTGAAGGTTGTGCCGTCGGCGAAGGTCACGAGGACCTTTGCCCAGAGACTCCAGGTCCCTGGTTCCAACCCGAAGGTCGAAACCGGAACATTGAAGTCTAGCCGATTAGTGTCATGGTAGCCCTCAGAGGCGTACCACTCCACCTTCGTCGGCTGCTCATTTCCAAGCAACGAAGCGTGGAAATGAATGGAGTCACCCGAAATGGTTGACCCAGCTACCGGCGAGGTGATTTCCACCCCGCGGGTTTCGGGCTCGGGCTCCTCACCCCCGGGCGAAGTGGTTACCATGATAGTATCCCACCCAACCCGTCCGTCTGGGGTCGTGCCGATAACCGACACTTCACCAGACAACTGGGAGGAGACCATCTTGGCGACCACCTGGCTTCCGGACGAGACGGTCTCATCCGGAAAGAGCCAGAACCAGGAAGAGACCTCGTCGGCCCCCTCCGCCTCAGCCACGAAAAGCTGAGGTTTCCCTTCCGTCAACACCGCGCCGTCATTCGGCTTGACAATGTTGACGGAAAACGGAACCGGGGTCGGAATAGCTGGCGTCGGGCCAAGCAAATTTACTGTGTGAGTAAACTTCTTGGCATCCGCGCCAAGCCCCACCTGAAAGGTGGTTCTCGCCACCACCGACTTGGCAGCCGGCGAAAACGGCACCTCCACCTGGAACCCGCCCGCCGTTGGAACGACAGCCGGGTAAACCCAGTCCACGCAGTCGGCCACTCCGCCTTCCACGTGGATTGCCCCCGCCAAGAAAACGAGGGCTAACAAGGCCAGCTCCTCGGCTGACTTTTCGTCAGCCATGATCACTGGTCCCTCTTCTGTCAGAGAGACCCAGAGGATCCCCCCTCCGAACTCCTGTTTATAGTGGATCTCCAGAGTGGTGTCCACTTCCAAGGCGCCTTTCTCGGACCAAAAGTCCAAGACCAAGACGCCAGGACCGGAGACCTGAACGTCAGCGCTCTGGCCCATGTTCTCGAACTCCCGAACGGCCAATCCGTCCTGGAAAAGAGTCCCCTGAATATCATAGTCGAAGGAAACCGGTGGGACTTCTCCCGGGTCCGGGCAACCGACGACCAACGACACCAACGTCAACACCACGACCAAACCTTTCATTGTATTCATGGGAACCTCCCTCCGCCGATTGGCGGAATTTCCCGCCAATTAGCGGGCCAACACGGCACAAGGGTTTCGGACCACCCGATCCCCCTTCTTTTCAAATAACCAGGCCAGCTAAAACCAGCCTTCATCTACACCCAGGCATAACAAAAAATAAGCAAAATGTCAACTAAATAAGCAGCCGTCCAAACAAAGACCGCGAAATCTTTAACCTTCCCTCATTTAAGAGCCGGCTGAATCCAGCCGGTGTTTATTTCACGCTTTTTTGCGTTTTAGCCACCTACTTTTCTTAGGGTAGTGTTGATTTGTTTTCTTTGTCCGCTTGAACCTCTTCAGACTCCAACAAACTTTCTTGGTCAGGGTTTACAAAAGGCTCTTCTTCGGCTTCTTCAGCTGTTTCATCCCCCAAGATTGGCAAACTGACTTCGTCGCCCTCTCCACCCTCAAATCCTTTTTCGGTCAATTCGGATAAAGAAGAATCTTCATTATCGTCAAACAGCGCCTCAAGCGGAATCGCGCCCTCGGACTCAGTCGGCGCCAGAGCCGCTTTTTTTTCTTGACCACCAAGGTAAATTACTCCGGGCGGCGTGGGAACGACATCAGCCGCTATAGTTTCTTTTTCTGCTTCTTCGCGCGCTAATTGACTTAAATATTGTTTGTCAGAATCAGTTAAGGTTGTTTCTGCCGGTGCTCCACCACCAAGAGTGGTCGAGCCTGATCCATCATCATCTTCTTTGTCTCGCCACAATAACCAGAGCAGGAATAGAATGATAGCCAACAGAAGCAAGTTCAAAAGCCAACACAAATTGTCACCAATGAAGTCAGCCAAGATACCAAGGGCTGCCAACAAACGCTGAGCGCCGGAAACTCCGCTTGGCTCACCAGTAAATGGCCCCGAGGTCGCGGAAGGAGTTGAAGAAGCTGTCGTGGTTGGAACGGTCGTGGTTGGGATAGTTGTTTCCGAGCCGCCAATCAATCCCAAAGGCTCACCAGTCAATTCTTGGTAATATTGTCCAATAATATTTCGTAAATCTAATGAGTTAGCAGTATCGCGACCGCAATAAATATTATTGATGGCTAAAGTAGTTGTGATAAAGACATAACCAGTCGGATCGTTAATTCCCCAGGGACGCAAGACATCACGCAGATAACGCTGTTGGAAATTTTCCACCGCGCGCAAGGTCCGCAAGTCATAGTAACCGCTTATCGGCACGTCATAACCTTCAAAATACTTTAAGAACAATTGAAGTTTGATGACCTCGTGCGGATTATTGTCGCGGCCATAACGAATAAACTCTTTTAAGTAAAGCGGACAGGTTTGAGGCAATTCTGGTTCTTCTTCCTTTTCCACACGACGACCTCCACCTCCGCCTCCGCCACCGCCTCCGCCTCCGCCACCGCCGGAAGAATTAGTGACAAAAGAATTCTCCTCACTGACACCAGGAATATCAGGGTACGTCAAGGTAACGAAGGTCCCCTCCGAACTAACCCAATGAGGAGGCGGTGGGGGTGGGGGTGGACCATCAGACGTCACGAAAGAAAATTCTGAGCTGACCTTGGGGATAATCGGTCCGTCCAAAGTAACAAAAGAGTTCTCGGAGCTAATTTCCGAGTCTTCAGGGGGTGGCGGGGGTGGCGGGACATCGGCTGTGGTGAACGTCAGTTCTTGACTCACCTTTGGCTCAACCGAACCACTCAAAGTATTAAAATAATGTTCAGCGCTAATAACCTCCTTTACTTCGGGCATGGCCTGAGTGATAAAGGACATTTGGGCGCTGATTTTTCTTGGCGTGACCGGGACAGGTTCCGTTTGAAAAATATTTTCAACGCTAACCGCCGTTTCGGTTTCGCTCTCGTTTGAAGCGCTTTCTGTTTGGAAGCTATTTTCGCTACCAGCATCATCGCTAGTTTCATGGCCATCTCCTGAATCTTCGGACAAGCCAGCCCCAAATTCTTCGCTGATGACAACCCGACTGTTAGTCTCTGATTCTTCATTAACAGCCTCGGTCGTGAATTCCACCTCATCGCTGATTGCCAAAGCTTCGCTGATTGCCCCCAAAGTATTACTGATAGCCACCAGAACTTCGGTTTGTCCCGCGGTTAAAGCAACGGGAGTCGTGAGCTCGGCACCCTGATTGAAGTCAGTAGCGTCGGTAGTGCTAGCCTGGCCGATGCTCGTAGAGCTAGCCATCAAAGTAGAAGAAGTTTCTTCTGCTTCTGTAGATAAGGCAGGAGTTGCTGTTGCTGTCTCCGAAAAGATTGCCATTTCGCCTTCTGGCGCTTCAGGCTCACCCGCTTCATCAGAATTTGAGCCATCATCTGGATCTGGCAAATTCTGGTCTTCGGTTTCAACAACCGAATTCTCAAATAGGTTTTCGTCAAGGGTCTGCTCCAGCGTCTTTGTTTCCACTGGCTCTGTAACAGACAGTCCAGGTCCTGAACCGGACGATTCCTCTACTATTTGAACATCAAGAACATCGCCTACTTCTTCGGCCATCAATACCGCCGGAGTTCCGCACGCCAAAAACAGCCCTAGTACGAGGACTCCCAAAATAGTTGATTTGGTTATTGATAGAAATGGCTTGTTCATAAAGGTAACAGAAAAAATATAGTCACAAATGAACAAATCATTTCAAAGAGCGGATCAGAGGCCCAAACGCTTCTCCCCAGAAGCTGAACCTTTAACTGATTTAATTCCTAACAGAACAACAATAAAAAATCAAGTACTTTGTCAATTAATGTTGGACCAATCTTAAGCCAAAATTCAGGTAAAAATTCAAAAAAACAAAGCAAGTCTAAAAGACGTTGTAAAACAAGGGTTTTTCAAACGTGTCCTTTATGTCCTTTAGATTTCTGTCCTATAAATTTCTTCATCCAATTTTCCGACGCTCCATTTGTTTTCTGTTTCTTTTGTTTCCCAGTTCCACTTCACCGCCTGTGGATAACTACGGGAAAAATGTCCCCCCCAATAAAAATTCTCATGCTAAAATCAGTTTTGAAATAGCTCTTGCCCAAGCGCCAAAAAGAAAGGAGGGAGGACCCATGCTCAATAATAGAACAAGAGTATCCGAAACTAAGGGTTTCGGTGAGGGTAGTCACCACCACCCGCCAAGGAACCCGCTGGGGAGACTCGAGCGAACGAGGAAAAGATTCAGAAGGTGGTTGCAAAGAATAAATTCGCGAAGACTTGCCTGCATCTCCGATGCCAAAACCCAAACTTTGTGACTTTGCCCAAAATTGGGTCAAAAGGCCGGAGTCGGGACTTCCCGCTCCGGCCTTACTTTTTTCTTTTTTAACTTGCTCTAAGACGGGCTTAGGCGACGGGAAACCCTGTCTTATTTACCGCAACACTTTTTGTATTTCTTCCCGCTCCCGCACGGACAGGGATCATTACGACCCACTTTTCTTCCTTCTTCGCGCGTCTGATTGGCACCAGCCGTGATATTGGAAGCTGACTCATGGACTTCGTCCAGTGCCACTTTTTCTTCTTTAACCTGCTCCCCTAAATTTAGAATATGTTCCAAGGCCGCAGCGGCCGCCGATATTTCCATATTTTTAAACAAAGCCAGGCCTTCGCGCTTAAACTCTACCAGGGGGTCGCGTTGGCCATAGGCGCGCAAACGCACGCTACCTCGCATATAATCAATTGCCTCCAAGTGTTCCACCCAAAACAAGTCTACCACTTGCAGAATAATCCGCTTGGCGTTGGTATAAAACACCTCCTCGCCCAGAGTGGTTTTTTTGGCCGCAATTTGTTTTTCGGCCTTTTCTCGCTCGCCCTCATCGGTCATTCCGGCCAAAACTCGCGTCAGATAATCATCTACCGCCTCCGGCCCACCTAATAAAATTTTCCGCCGACGCTCATAAACAGTGTTACGCTGGTGACTGGTAACGTCGTCATATTCCAACAGGTGCTTGCGCGCGTCAAAGTGAAATCCCTCAATCTTGCCTTGCGCATTTTCCAACGCGCGCGACACAAAACTGTTTTCTATTGGTTCATCTTCCGGAATCCCAAACCGGCCCATCATCCCCTTGATACGGTCAGAGGCAAAAACGCGCATTAGTTGATCTTCCAGAGAAACAAAAAATTGGGTCTCGCCTGAATCGCCCTGCCGCCCAGAACGCCCGCGCAGTTGGTTGTCAATTCGCCTGGCCTCATGACGTTCAGTCCCCAACACAAACAAACCACCCAAATCTCGTATCTCTGCCGCCTCCTCTGGGGTGGGAGTCGCTCCCCCCAACTTGATGTCTACACCGCGACCGGCCATGTTGGTGGCAATCACCACTCCACCCTTCCGCCCGGCGTTGGCAATCACCTGACCTTCGTTTTCGTGGTTCTTGGCGTTTAAAATATCGTGCGCCACGCCCTCCTTCTTTAAGTAAGAAGAGAGGAGTTCATTTTTCTCAATGGAAATGGTGCCGACTAAAACCGGCTGACCCTTTTGGTTCAGTTCTTTGATTTTACGGGCAATCGCCTTAAACTTACCCTGCTCAGTCTGAAATATGACATCATTATGGTCAATACGCCTTATCGGCTTGTTGGTTGGAATGGAGACAACGTCCAAGCCGTAAACTTTCATAAACTCTTCCGCAGAAGTCTTGGCAGTCCCGGTCATACCGGCAATTTTTTGATACATTCGAAAATAATTCTGGAGCGTAATCGTCGCAAAAGTGCGAGACTCATCTTTAATCGGCACTCCTTCTTTGGCTTCTATCGCCTGATGCAAACCTTCCGACCAGCGTCGCCCCGGTTGAAGACGGCCGGTAAATTCATCCACAATAATAATTTCACCTTCGCGCACCACATAATCTTTATCTCGCTCAAAAAGCGCTTTAGCGCGCACAGCCGTTTCCAGATGGTGCACATACTTAATTCCACCTTCAGTATAAATATTCTCCACCCCGAGCTTTTTTTCGGCCTTGTTGATGCCTTCATCAGTCAAAGTGATGGCCTTCAGTTTTTCATCTACTTCATAATCCTCCCCTGCCTTGAGTGAGGAAGCGATTTGCGCAAAAGTGCCATAGAGCTTTTCCGATTCAGCATAAGGCGCCGAGATAATCAAAGGCGTCCGCGATTCATCAATCAGAATAGAGTCCACTTCGTCAATAATCGCGAAATGATGGCTGTCTTCTTTAAAACGTTGAACCAAATTGGCGGTATCATAAACCAAATTATCACGCAAATAATCAAAACCATATTCATTATTAGTGCCATAAAGAACATCCACCAAATAAGCTTCTCGACGCGCGCAAGGCCGCAAAAATTCATGTACCACCCTAAAAGAACCTTCTTCGTCACGTAAACTATCTTTATCGGTATGCTCCGGGTCGTAAAGATAAGAAGTCTGATTGTTCAACACTCCAACCGAAAGACCGAGAAAAGAATAAATTTGGCCCATCCAAACCGCGTCACGACGCGCCAAGTAATCGTTGACTGTTACTATGTGCACTCCTTTGCCGGTAAGCGCGTTCAAATACGCCGGCAAGGTCGCCACCAAGGTTTTGCCCTCACCAGTACGCATTTCGGCAATTTTACCTTGATGCAAAATCAAACCGCCGACCAGCTGGACATCAAAATGCCGCTGACCCAGAACCCGTTTGGCCGTTTCGCGTACCACCGCAAAAGCCTCCGGCAAAATTTTATCTAAAGTCTCCCCATCACCCAGCCGCTTCTTGAACTCAACTGTTTTTGCCTTTAGGGCTTCGTCGGATAAAGCTTGAATTTCATTCTCCAGAGCGTTTATAACTGACACCGTGCTCGCGGCCTCTTTTAAGCACTTCTTGTCCTGGTCGTTTATCGTCTTCAAAATATTTGAAAATATAGACATGATTTCCTAATGTTAACATAAAAAAGAGGCAAAAAACAACGCGCGGCAAAATTGACAATTTGACAATAAACAAATGACAAATGAAGAAAATATTGCCCACAGCCGATAACTTAAAACCCGCATAGAGTAAAAAAAAATAATAGTGGATTAGTTTTAAAAAATAAGCCGCCGCCACACTTGTTCTATGTGGACCTTCGTCCAAGTAAGAAAAAAATTCCGCACGAGGCGGAATTTTTTCTGGTGTACGATAGAAAAGAAAATTATTTCTTCTTTTTCTTGGCTACCTTTTTCTTGGCGACTTTTTTAGTGGCCTTTTTCTTGGCGACCTTTTTCTTCGCCGGCTTCTTAGCCTTTTTCTTTGCTGCCATTTTTTTATAGTTTTACTTTTTTTATAAAGCTCTTTGCAACAGTATTCGACCTTTAATCATAACACTGCTGCTCCTGCTCTTAATTATCAGATAAAAAACAAAACATCTCAATCTTTTTTTACAAAAAATTGTGGATAACTTATGAAAAACATTTTCAAAATTTTTCTGAAAAATTTTTAAGACAAAAAACTTTCTACTAATTTTTTATTTTGAAAATAAAAAAACGATTTTAAAAAATTTTTTTTAATAAATTTAAATTTTAAAAATAAAAAAACCCGCCCGCGGCGAGACTTCTCTTTGATGCTCATTGGCGGCCGACAGAGAGCTAACTCCATATGCTAAATGTCCTAATGTGAGTGCCTCTGTCGGCCACCAATGGTCGCCAATATTTTCAATTACTGTTATCTTCTCATATTTTAGATTAAAAAACAATAAAGTCCCAGCAAGCTGGGACTTTAACTTCAAAAACCAAAGGCCCGTTTCCGGGCCTTTGGTTGGACATTTAGCACTGGAGTCTTCCCCATGTTATGAAGAAAATCTCACATTGGAGTCATTATAGCAAATAATGAACAAAAAATCAAGGGTTTTGTCCTTAAAAACCACTTAAATCGTCTGTAAGAGGTTTTCAGCTTTTGTTTTCAAGGTTTTTTGCTCTTCCTTAGCTAAGTCAATAATTACTTGCAGACTCTTTTTCGCTTCAACGTTCTGACCTAAAGCGATTTGGGCCTCGGCCAATTTTAGAAAATTTTCCAAGTTTTCCGGGTTGTTTTGGGTCAGGTCGGAATAATAACCAGCCCTCTTGACGTGGATATCATTAAGTTTAGCCCTGTCATTGGCCTCGTTATAATAGTAGACAAAACGGTCGTCCAAAAAGTATTCTTCACTATCCTTGATTGGTTCTATTATCTCGGCGGCAAGTTCACTCTCGCCGACAATAATCGCGCCCAAAGCATACATCTTGCGCGCCTCTGGATAACCCGGCTCAAGCTCAAAGGTTTCCTTCAGCTCAGCCATGGCCAAATCCGGTTTGTTCATTTTGAAATGGAGAGTCGCCAATTCAAGTCTGGTCATTTGTTTTTGAGGCGAGAGTTCTTTTGCTTTCTGCAAATTGATCAAAGCTTGGTCAAACATCCCCACGGCCGACAAAAATGAACCAAAGTAAAAACGGGAGCGAGTGTCCTCGCTGAAACGTTCAAGTTGTTTGGACCACTCATCAAGCGCCAATTGTCCAAATTGATTACGCAGGTTTTCCGACAAATTTTCGTCATCCAACACGGATAACGTTTTGCTTAAGAGTTGCTCTCTCGCCTCGCCAGAGACGAAGGTGTCGGCGGCAAATACTTTTTGATAATAGTCTAAGTTAATCGCTGAATCAGGATAAGTCCTGATTGCTCCAATAACATTTTTCCCCGCGGCGATAGGTTTAAAGTTTAGTTGGTACAAAGAAGCAACCAACAAAACGCCAACCAGGGTGCTGGTAACTAAAAGCCTCGCCAGCTCATTATCTGAAAAATTTTTGGGTTTTGCGTTCCCTTCCCCACCGCCAACCGAGATAAAGTGAACATAAGCCAAGACTATAAAAAAGAGGGTGTAGCTGGTTAGGTTATCAAATACAAATAAGTTCTGAAAAAAGTAGGCCGCTAACAAACCGACCAAAACTCCCGTTCCAGCTTTTTCACGCCACTCTTCTTCTCTTAATTTGTTTTTTTGTTTGTTTTTGGATTCTTGAGAATCTTTTTCTGAACGCCAAAATTTTCGTCCCAAATAATAAAAAGCGAAAAATAAAATTGACAAGTAAGAGAGCAGGCCCAGGAGACCGGCGTTAATCAGCCAGTCAAAAATTATATTATGAGCCCGATCAAACCATGGCTCTTGTCGCCACATCAACGGATTATAATGCTTCGCAAAAACATAACCGAAATTGCCCGGACCCCAACCGAGAATTGGCTTTTCCTTAAAACCTTGCCAAGCCATTTGCCAAATCAAAAACCTTGACTGAGTTGTTGTCTCGGTAAGCGAAATTGAGGCAAAGCGCGACAAGACTGGACTTGATTGAACAAAAGCAGTGTCTTTCAATATCCAAAACAAGGCAATTAAAATTAAAATGGCTAAAAAGGAAAATAGAAAAATCTTTCTAATTTTTGGTTGACTCCAATTTCGCAACAGTAAAATAAAAGTAGTCAGCAAAACTCCCCCAATCAAACCAAGGATGGCGCCTCGAGTGGCTGTAAAATATAAAATTACCAAATTGGCAATGATCGACAAAACAAACAACCACCTTAGAGACCGATGTCTAAAAAAGAGATATCCCCCGATAAAAACATGAAAGAGACAATATGTCGCCAAGTAAGCCGCGTTACCGAGGCTAGCGTCCAGGCGCACGCCGCCCTGGTGGATTTCCGCCATCCCAAGAAGTTGCCCAAAGCCATAAAACAAAACAAGGGCGTTTGCCGCCAAAGACACATAAAAAAGTTTGAACCAAGAATCCTCGCTTTTTAAAATGGAAACCAAAACGACAAAGAAGACACCCAAGTGAAGCAAATTAATTAAACCATCCATCCTTTCAAAGTTTGACCAAAAACTGTGATAGGGGCTAACGCCAAAAATCGTCGCCAGCGTAGCCACAACCAAAAACGCCAAGACGCTATATATAATGAGCGATTTTTGTGGTCTATACTTTTTATCCCAAAAAGCCAAGATTAACCAAAGGGCAAAAATTAATTCTACAATTATGCGAAAAGCAAAATTCTTGCCGCTTATAAATGGGAAAAGAAGGGAATGGGAAACAAACAAGGGCAAGAAAGGGACCAGCCCGATGCCGAGAAGAATCAACCAATGAAAAATTTTTTTCAAATCCATATGATTCAGACTATACCACATTTTTTTAGCAAAATCTAGAAAAATGCCTTGATTTGTTGTAAGATAAGGCTCATGCAAAGATTACGAGATGCTGTTTATAATATTCTCCGTTGGAGCGAAAAATACGTCAAGACCGACATGATTTATCTAACCAAGGGCGGGTTCTGGTTATTATTTAGTTATTCAATCCAGGCAATTACCGGACTAATTTTATCCGTTTCTTTCGCCAACCTGCTGGCAAAAGAAAGTTACGGATTTTATCAGTTTGTAATTTCAATGGCCTCTATTTTGGCTGTCTTTTCATTAACCGGCATCGGAACAGCAATTATAAGAGGGATAGCCCAGGGCGACGAAGGCTGTTTACGGCCAAGCGTCAAAGTTTCTCTTAAGTGGACGCTCGGCATATTACTTACCGCAGCGGCAACTTCGCTTTATTACTGGACGAAAGGAAACTACCAATTGTCGATAGCTTTTGCTGTTGTGGCTATAGCCCAACCACTTATCACGACATTTAATTTATATAAAACCTACTTACAGGGAAAGAAACTTTTTAAGAGCTATTCCGTAATTCAAACCGCGCAAAGACTCCTGCCTTTCACTCTGCTACTCATCGCAATCCTTTGCACTCGCAACCCGCTCACCTTGGTTATTGTCTACTTTATTTCTCATGCAATCTCGGCAGTCCTCATTTATCTATATGTCGTGATAAAGTTTAAGTTGCCAAAACAGTCAGAAGTCAAAGACCTCGTTAAATATGGCAAACACCTCAGTCTAATGGAATCAATGGCCGAATTGGCCACGGCCGCCGACAAGGTTTTAATTTGGTTTTTTCTGGGGGCCGCGCCGACAGCTGCCTATGCCTTAGCCCAATTGCCAATAATTCATCTCCAGGCCATGTTTGGTTTTATCCGCGAATTGGCCTTCCCCAAAATTGCCCAAAAAAGTTTGCCCGGGCTCGCCAAAGCCCTTCCGGAAAAAATAAGGACCTACTGGATAGTCGCCCTGGCCGTGGTCGTTTTGTATATAATTTCTGCTCCAACTATTTTCCATATCTTCTTGCCCAAATATCCGGAAGCTGTGATTTATACGCAAGTTTTGTCATTAGTAATTCTTGTTGTTCCAAGGTCATTGGTCACCCACACTTTTGCCGCCCACCAAAGAACTAAGGAGCTCTACCTTGTTAATTTTTCAACGCCAATTATCCGTCTCTCCTTGTTGGCAATTGGTTTGCCAATGTTTGGCATCTGGGGAGTGATTGGCGCAACCCTTATTTCAGAGTGGTGCGCGGCCTTGTTACAATGGAAATTGTTTTCTAATATCATTAATAAAATATCATGGCCAAAGCAAACAAAGATAAAATAGAACAAAAGCTAGAAAGCAGAGACTTTTATAAGAAATTAAAATTGGCTCAAAATTTTGAGAAATATTCCGGCGGTGGCCTAAAAAGAAAACTTCAAAGAATTCTTTACGCCTCCAAAATTTATCTCCCCTATTTACTGGTTGTTAAGGCAGGAATTGGCAAAAAAGGAACTTCAAAAACAAAATTATTTTGGGGCCGAAAAATAGAGATACCCTTAACTGACTTTGATTCTCTAGCTCTTCGCACTTATGGATTCGCCGGCGGGACTGAAGCTGAACTAAAGTTAACAAAATTTTTTATTAAAAATCTTAAGCAAGAGGACGTTTTTTATGACATCGGCGCCAACTACGGCTTCTTTACTTACCTGGCCGAAGAACTATGTCAAGAGGTTCATTCTTTTGAGCCGATTCCGAGCTTGTCAGAGATTATAAAAAATAACAGTCGGAACAACACCCGGGTTAATAATTTAGCCATCTCCAATCAAAAAGGAGTTACTAAACTTTTTATGTCTGAATCAACGGGTCTGAGCACCATCAATGAATCAGCTACTAAAATCCACACTTATTCATACGACCAAGCCAAAGAGATCGAGGTAAAAACAGACAGTCTTGACGCTTACTGCGAGAAGTTCAATAAACCGACTATACTCAAAATTGACGTGGAGGGGGCCGAAGGTGAGGTCGTTGATGGTGCAACATTTTTTTTGCAAAATCACGCGCCGGTTATCGCCATGGAAATCTGGGGCGAGGGTAATGGCGGCGACATTTCCAAAGTGGCCGTGGCCAGGTTAAGAAAACTTGGTTTTGAAAGTTACCAGATAGAACCAACTGGCAATATTCAGAAAGTTGAGGGAGATATCACCAGACTGATACCTGCTATGGGCGGGGACAATTTTATCTTTAAGAAAAATTAGGTTTTAAAAATCTCTCCAGGCAAACTGAATTGAGCGCCAAATGCTCGCGCCTTGGCGATTAAATCATTTAAACGATTTTTCTTTTTCTCATCAAAATAATGAAGATGACAGACGACAACAAAAACACCATCACGTTTATTAACATAATCTAAACCGGCAAATATATCCGGGTCTTCCAACCGATAACTGCACATCTCTCGGTGTCGCCCAAAATCAAGCACCCAGGGATAGACTCTTGTCTTGACCGAAATATAATTTGGGAAACGGAAAAAGAGCATTTTAAAGAAATTCTTTAAGTATTCTTTTCGCCAAATAAAATTTCTCAATCCGGCGCCCCGGCCACGTATTATATCCATCTGGGAATCTTCGATCGCCAATATCCCATGAGCAGAAATCCAATCATGCGGAGGGACAAATATTCCCACGCTTGAACCAAAAGCCTTCTCCAACTCGGCCTTTCCTTTTTGAGTTGGTTCAAACAGGCCCCCACTTTTGGCATACTCAAATACTCCGTTGGTATTCTCATGGAAACAACCATGCTGTAGAATTTCAATATTTTTGTTTTGCTTTACATAATTTACAAGCTCCAGATTTCCGCTTATTGGATATTCTTGTCCGCTTGATCCAGCCCCAACATAAACATCGCTATCCTTCCTTACAAATGGTATTGCCGCAAAGCCAACCGGAATATTTTTAGAGAAAATATCAGAGTACCAACGTTCGATATCGCTAGGTTTACTAAAATAATTTAGGTCATCATCTCTAATTATAAATCTCATTGCTTTTCCTTATTCGTAGCGTTTAAATATTAACTTCAATTCGTTTGGTGTTTCCCTATAATCTCTTGGCAAATATCATAGACCGATTTTCCAAACGGTTTCTTGTTCTCAACCGCCACCCTCGCTTCCACGCCCATTTTTTTTCTGATCTCCGGATTATGATAAAGATATTCTATTTTTTCCTTTATCATCCGGGAATCTCTTATCGGAACGACGAACCCTGTCTTCCCATCCTCAACAATCCCTTGAGCGTTCTCGGTAGTGATAATCGGCACCCCGCAGGCCATGGCCTCCAAGGTCACCCGACCATAACTTTCCGTTAGTGATGGAAATACAAAAAGAGAGGCGTCCTTGTAGTACTCTTCGGGATTAGGTGTATGTCCCACGACTACAATATTTTTGTTCCGGGCAATTATTTTTTCATATCTTTCTCTTAATTTATTTGGAAGAGAATCAAAACCTCCAACCAAAGTAAGTTCAACATTTGGCAATCTAAGTTCTTCCCAGGCTTCAAGCAAATAATGAAGTCCCTTTAAAGGAGTCGTATATGCCATATAAAGCACTTTAAATATTTTTGTTTTATCATGAGGCTCTTTTACGTCAAATCTTGAAAAATCAATATCAAAATTAGCCAAGTATATTTTATCGGCAGGGTAACCGGCCTCAATGTATGACTTTTTGACAAAATCCGAGCTGGCAATTATATAGTCAAATTTATTTGAATGATTGTATTTCAAACTCATCTTTTCATGATAACCCCCTCTACTTTCAAGTCCTAGGTTAATTAATTCTTCTTTTTCCAATCTGGCATTTGTGTTGGGATGGGCAAGCCGCGGGATGTCTACAGTAACCGACCCTGCCTTTGAGGCTTTTTCAAGTGTCCTTCTTAAAAAATGGCCCCCATGGAATAAAACTATTTCAGAGGGTCTTAATCTTAGGCTGGCGGACCAATCAAATATTTTTTCATAGAAAAATCTAGAAATTTTTATTTTAAAATATTTTTCGGCTATTCTAAATAAATAATGCAACGGCAAGGGAATAGCAGAATAGGTGCGGGGAAAAGAAAAATTTCGGTTAGTGTAACAAACGACCTGTTCTAACTCACCGCCAGCCGAAAATTCCTTAATAACCGGCAATATATCAGGGGTTGAAATACTGATTTTCTGCCCAAGACTTGAATAGGTTATAACGGAAATCGCCATACTTAAACTTTTATACCAAATCTACCATTACCGACCCTAAAAAGGAGCATCTGAATGCCATTTTCTTTGAAATACTGGTCTACCGCCTCTTTTGAACCTTTCCACGAGCCGTAATCATCAATAATTAGTACCCCGCCTTTTTCAAGCCGCGGGAAAAGATGTGTAAGTTCATGATAAGTAGATTCATAAAAATCCGTGTCCAATCGCAAAATAGATATTTTTTCTGGCATTATTTTAGGAATAGTATCTTCAACTTTTCCCTTAACAAAATTAATTTTATCTTTGGGGTAGTTAGTGGTACTGACATTTTTCTGCACCTCTTCAAGTGAAGCATAGCACCAGTTGTTGTGATCATCTTTTTTGTCCGCTTCCCATAGCGATTCCGCGGTTTCCCCGGTGACTAAATAGACATCTTGTTCTGTGGGTCTACTCATACCCGCAAAGGTATCAAACAACCATAGAGTTCGATCAAATTGGTTCAACTTAATTAGGGTATGCGCAACCAACATCGATTGGCCTCCTCGCCAGACTCCACACTCCACAAAATCACCGGGAACCGCAGCCCCAACAACATATTTCACTGCCTCAAAAAGGGCATAAGACCTGTCTGCGGCAACCATTGTATAATCTTTGCATTTTTCAAGAACCGAAATAAATTCTTCGTCACTTTCAATGTCTGATGGGAGTTTATTCTTTATTACTAAATAACCCATCTTATGTATTATCGCTTTAGCTATATTTTTTAGCATATTAATAAATAATTAAACTCCCTCCCAATAATTTGGTTTTTGAAAATTGTAATTTGTAATGTCGTTAAAATGAACCGGTTCTCTCTTGTTCTCGGAAAAAAATGATATTGGCAAGTCCTCAAGAAAAACTCCTCCGAACTTTGACCTTCTTGAATAGATTGCATTATATATCATGGGAATTCTAAATATGTTATAGCCCATCATTTTGGCGGCCACCGCGTCAATATACGCGGGGTTTTCTCCGGCAATTAAAATACCGATTGGCTTCGGAGTCGGACTTAGGGGGCCTTGTTTCTCGCCCGCGATAATTCCGTCAACGATATTTAAAACCTTCCTCTGCTTTTTTGAATGAAAATACAAGATGTGGTTTAAATCAATTACCGTCCGCCAAATTGTATCGTTCCCCCTCCAACTGCCTGCTTGGATGTTTTCTTTGCCAATCCTAGAAAACAAAAGAAGGTACCTCATTACCTTTATCAAAATTTTTCTTTTCCAAACAGACAAAAAATTCAGATTTTCCCACATATAATCATAAAGGTTCTCGTATAATTTACGCAACGGATTATACGCCATATAACAATCCCCTCCCTCAAGAAAAGAGCCCTTAATATGGTGCGGCAAAAACTCTTTGTGACCATTTATGCCCACCAAGTTTTTCATTGCGCAAGTTATCCCAGTCTTCATATGCGTTTTCATTTTGGGAAGATTTATTATAAAATCCACATCAAAAACCCTTTTGGTGATTGCATACTCATGTTTGCCCGGGCCATGATGTTTCCGCATCAAACTGGGCTTGTAATCAGTAACCCTGAATCGGTCAGCATACTCCGAGATTTCTTCCAAAAAACTTTCTTTTCCCAAGTCATAAACCACATAGGAATCTGAAACATCATTTTTAATTTTTTGCGGTTCTTTGTCTTTCGAATGGACATCATTCAAGGTTGTTATCCTCCAATCCTCTATAACAAAACTAATATTTGGATAAGCTAATTTCATTTCTTTTAGCATATCGTCAATTCCCGCTCTTTGGCGTAGTATTTCAAAATTACACTTCTGCAGTGGCGCATCGGCCATGACAATCTTGCCTCTATTGCCCAAAGCAATCGCCAATAAATTTATTACTTCTTTTATTAGCACAGTGTGAGTTATCAACGAATCAAGGTCGTAACCCAAGGGATTGGCTTCGCGAACCCAATTTGGTTTAATGAGCACCGTCTGGCCGGCTTTTACATACTCGCCAAAAGGATTCTGTTTACTTAAATTCAAACCTCCCAGTAAATCCAGCAGAGCATTTTTCATCGCCCCATTTCTAGACAACTCCTCGTAACTGGGAGCGGTTTTGACGATAGAAACAACGGGCTTTATGTTATTTTGATTTTCCATATCACTTCAAATGCCAATGTCCACCCAGTTCAAAATCAAACTCAAGTGGTGTAAATAACTCCAGGCCACTGCCAGGATAGTGGGTTAATTCACCAAAATAAATACGATCCCCAATTGAATACAAATCGACCCTTACAAACCCAAAATCTTGTCCCAATTTTTCGGCCAACTGTAACATTTTTTCAAAATTTTGCGGTCTGGGGATGTCCGGGCCTTGAGGGAATTTTAGCATGATTTTCAGATATTTCCATTCCGGAGTATATAGACTTCTTGTGTGGTTTGTAAATCGATCAAAATCCACATGAACCAGATGACACTTTCCATGGAAGACATAAAACTTAAAATCTTTAGGGATTCCTCCAGCTTCATCAAGCATCAATCTCTCCACAATAAAACTCGGCTTAATACCTTGATATGCCCATTCATGTTTAAATGTTCCGTAAGGGAGTTTGCTTAATTTTTTTAACCTCGACTTGTCCTCTCGACGAACCTTTTGTCCTTCTCTGATAATCAAATTGCCACCAGAATCATGGTTTGTTTTGATGATATAATCACCACTTAAATCATCAAAATTTATTTTATCTATTGTTCGGGCCTGAGCCAACATTGGTATTAATATTTCATTTGCCTGTTTTTCTCCAAGGATTTCAGCGATATATTTTCGAACTAAAAGTTTGTCGGCCGTAACTCTTAAAAGCGGGTCCCTGTCGTATATCTTTTTCCAGGCGACTTTCTCGCTAAAACTTGACGGATTTTCCAAGTTAAGTTCGTAGCCCAGGCTATTTTTAAACCTCTTTTTTTCGTGTCGGTATCCAGTCAAGGACTCCCCCATAAGAAAAATGGATTTTCTAATTAAAAAGATCGGCCAAGAGTTCCAAACCTTTTTGAATTTAGATTTTATTTTCATAGCAATTAATAAATAGCGTTTCATAATTATTCGCCGTAACAGATATGTCAAAATTTTTGACTTTCTCGCGAGCAAAGCGCCCCATTGTCTTTAAATCTTTATTCAACATTTTATTAATACCGCTAAGCACCCCAGCAACGCTGTGTTCATTTATGAAAAAACCATTTTCCCCCTCCGTGATCAATTCGTCAGTCCCTGCCGTTTTAGTTGACAACAAGGGCAAGCCACAAGCCAAGGATTCAAGGTAAGCATTTGACAAACCCTCAATTTTAGAAGTGGAAATAAAAAACTCGCCAATAAGGTAGTAATCCAAGGGATTTTCCACATGCCCAACCAAAGATATTTGGTCTCCAAACTTGAGTTTTATTATTAACTCATTCAATTCCCCAAATAACGGACCCTCGCCGAGAATCAACAACTTGTATTCGGGGTTTTCCAAAGCAAATTTCGCAAACGCGTTTAACAAAAGTCTTTGGTTTTTTTGCGGCGTCAGCCTAGCTACGTTTATTAAGATTTTGTCTTGCTCCCGAAATCCCAACGAATTTTTTAGGGTATTTTTGTCAGGCAAATGAGAGCGATAATTTTCAATATTGTCTACACTTATGCCATTATGAATAACTGTGAATTTTGTAATTGGGATATGTTCTTGTCGTGACGTAAAATCTGCCACCCCCTTGGATACCGCGACTATCTTATCGGAAAGATGGGCCAGGAGTCTGTCAATCAGTCTTTGGATGAAATTTTTTTCAGTATAGGTATTATGTTCTCTGGTAATCACTTTGTAACGGAGAATCGGTTTAATCAACCTAATTATTGTGTTGCTGAAAAAAAGACTTGACATTACTATGTCAGGTTTTATCTCAGCGATAACCCCATATAATTCTTTCCACGACCTTAGGTCATGGAAATTTTTAAACTTTAGCTGATAAACATCTAACCATTCGGGTAGTTTGTTATACAGATTTGCGCGCTTCTCAAAATAAAAAAGCGTAATCAACGAGAAATCAAACTTACTTCTATCAAAATATGGCAACAACTCCACAAGTTGTTTTTGCGCCCCGCCAACGAGAAAATCATTAATAACGATTACAATTTTTATTTTCTGATTGTTCATTTTGTACAGACCAAGACTAGGCCCAATGGGTAATCGTTTTTCGAATACTTTTTGCGGAGGAGCTTTGCCAACCAAGACCAAGCGGCATCCAAAGACACCATTAGGTGGCGTAGGATTTTATAGTTCAGATAACGTAAAAATTTTGGAAGCAACCGGTCAATAAATAAAAAGCAGGACGCAAACACGCCAGAACCCAAAAAAGTTATTTTCAGCTCCCTGACGCCGACCGCCCTTACCTCTCCTTCTAACGCCTGACTGGTAAATCGCCAATGATCATTTGGGGATGGATGGATAGGAAAAAGAAAGGGAACAACAATAATCAATTTACCCTTTGGTTTCAAAACACGGACCGCTTCAGCCAACAGGAGGCGAAAATTAAAAATATGTTCAATTACGTTAATCAGCAAGACATTGTCATAAGATGAATCTTCAAAAGGGAGTTCTTTTTCCAGGTCGTGATTTATATCTGCTCTAGCGGCTGGATCGTTATTTAAAGTCAGAACATTAAACTGCCCCCCAATAAGCTTGAGGTAGTCGCTGTCCTTTTCACCTCCTAAGTCCAAGACGCTTCCTTCAAGCCTAATGGCTGATAAAGCCTTGTTTTCTTCTATCCTCAATAAAGAAGGCGCATTAAACATAAGGTTAGTATAACAAACCGACCAGACGGTCTCCAAGCGCTCCCAACGAGTGTTGTTTAGACAAACTTTTACAATGGTTCACCAATAAAGCCTTTTCTTCTTTGCTCAAGGCAACCAAAGTGGCAATCTTTTTGGCCAAATCAACTGCTGTCCCATCAAAATAAAGTCTCTGGTCTGCAATCTTGCCCCAATCACTGCTGGAACTGATTACCAAACATCCGCAAGCGCCCGCCTCAAAGATTGTTTTGTCATACATTCCAGACGGACTAAGATTAACAAATATCTCATGTTCATTATAAACATCAACCGTTTGATCATTAGGAATACCCGAGTTAAATGAAACCTTACTTGAAATTTGCAGTCGGTCGCTCAATTCCTTCAACTTAACCAAATAACCAAGCCCCCGTGGTAATTCATCTCCAAAAAAATCAAGTTTTGTTATTGCCGGAACTTTTGCCACTGCTTCAAGAAGAATATCCAGCCTCTTGTCAGCAGCCAATCTCCCAAGAGATAAGATGGTTTTCTCTTCCCGAATCAAACCTTTATCAACAAAAAAATTGGTTTCCACCCCGACCGGCATTAAAATTGTTTTTTTAAATCTGGCCGTGTAAGAAAAAGCCGAGGTACAAAAAACCCTCGCGCAAAACGCTACCGCCAAACGAGTCCAAAGATTGCCATAGTGATAGTTACGCCACAGATATATCCTTTTGCCCAACAAAAACCAGAGCCAACCGGCTAGCAAAATATATTCTTGGTTCATGTGAACAAAAACTGCCTCGTAATTTTTTCGTTCTTGCCAAATATATTTATAAAAACGCCAAACGTATTTAAGACGGGATCGCCCCCCTTCTTTGCCTAATGACAAAACCTTGACTCCGGGCAAGCGGTGCTCACCTCTCTCCAAACAGATGACTGTCATCTGCTCAACATGTCTGGCAAATTCTTCCAGCCAACGATGGAAAAAGCCCAAAACTGAGTCATTTTTGTCTACTTTTTGTGTGATTACCAAAAGCTTCACAAGGTTGATTGTAGCACAAAAAAACGGCCCCTAAAAATTGGAAGCGAAAATTAGCCTAATCAACCTCGGCCCATTTATGGCAAAAAATCCTTTAAAATCTTCCGGCGCGCCCCACATTTTTCTTGGATAGTTTTATGTGTTTGAAACAATTTTTTCCCAATGACTTTTTATCAAACTCATATATTCCTGCTTTGATTTAATGTCACGGTCCAACCTATCAAATAAATTATCGGCCAAGACGCGAGACAAAGACGGATTAGCCAAAATTGACAAAACAGACCGAGCAAACTGCTTCTCATCGTCTTGAGGACAAATTATTATTTCCTTGCCGTTAATCAATTCACCAGCCAAACCAACTGGCGTGCTAATGACCGGCAAATGGTTCAAACCAGCTTCCACCAAAGCCATTCCATATCCTTCAAAATAAGACGTCTGAAGAAAAACATCCGCCCCTTTGTAATAAGGAGTAACATCATTGCGCCAACCTTCAAAACTGACAAAATCAGAAACTTGAAGCTGTTCAGCCAAATTTTTAAGCTTGTCCGCTTCGGGCCCGGAACCGACCACAACAAGCCTGGCATCAGTAGACTTCCTTACCTCGGCAAGTATTTTAATAGCCAACGCTACATTTTTTTCAGGTGACAACCTGGCAACAACTATTATTGTTTTAGACTGGCCTTGAACCTTTATCGCCCCACTTTGTTTGGATAACAACTTTTCGGCATCAATATAAACAGGAAGAACCATTATATTTGAACGATTATAATTAAATCGAGAGGAAACTTCATCAGCTAATTTTTCACTGACGGCTAGCAAACCTTGGGAACGCGGCAAGGTAAATTTGACCAGTTCTTTTCGCACGAAATTCAGAATTCCGGAAAAATAGGTTGAGAATGGGTCAGTGTGCAACTGGATTTCAATCGGCAATTTACATAATTTGCCGAGAATTATCGCGGCTAGGCCACAGTCAAAAGGATCTTGCGCTGTAATCAAAGATTCTCTTTGCGAAGGAAAACTGTTCCTTATGATGTTTCTGCCAATTTTAGCGGCGCCTATAATGTAGGTCCAACGCGTCAACGAGTTGGTTGGGTAAAGCCAAGCGTTATCGGCAATTTTTTGCGGACTTAACCCCAAAGAACTTTTGGCAAATACTATAATGTGTATTTGTTGGACTGACCCAAAATACAATTTTATTCTTTCACGTACGTCGCTACTTGAATCAAACATATTTCTATCTCGGCTGATCATCAAAACGTTAACCATTGAGAAGGGCACTAATCTCATAATAAATTTCCGAGGGAGTTATTCGATACATTGACTCATAATATTCTCCATCTTGGTGTTTAACTAACTTCAAATGAAGAGAGTTCCCTTGTTCATCGTGACTATGGACAATTCTCTTAACCGGACCATAGTGTTGTGGGTTCCATTCAAAATCGGTAAAAGTATCACAAACAACCACCTTTTTACCTAACATTATTCCAACCCACAACAAACCGGTATTGACCGTGCAAAAAACAGAGGCGCCGGCGATCAAATTCTTTATCTCCTTGAAAGAAAAGTGTTTTACAATCAAAGTCAAATTTGGTTGGGAATCGACATAAGAAACAAGCTCTTCGGCAAGATACCATTTTCCTTCATTTGGGGTTAGGGTAATCACCACTTTTTGCGATTTATCAAACAATTTTAATAACTTCACCAACTTAGCGGCAGGGTAAGATTTTTCCAACCGAGAACCGACAGGGTGAAGATGTAAATAATCACCCTTTTCTATATCAACGGACCCAAAATCCAACACCGGAAAACCGACACCCGCCGCCGCATTCCCAACCTCGACAACAATCCGGTTATTTCTTTGCCAAATATTTTCGCCCTCATGATAAATAATTTGCTTGTATGGATAAACTGGGTCAATTTCTTTTTTGCAAATAATGATATTGGCTGACAACTTTTTGGCCACTCGATAAAATATTCTCGTCGGCAATCTCAAACAAGTAAAATGAAAAGAGTTGATAATAAAAACTTTTTTTACAAGGCAAAGCAACCACACATAAAGCGTTGAAAACAAATAATAAAGACCGTCAGCCCTCACTATTTTGGCGGAAACAACATTGCTATTCAACAAAATATCGTTCAAAAAAAACCTATTTTTTCTGACCAAAAAAATAGACCTGACCCCCGCCAACTCCAATCGCTTAGCCAAATCAAGTTGGAACAAAAAATCCCCTACCCCGCCATGAGACATTATGATTGAAATTTTTTCTTTCTTTTTCATTTTTCAAAAATTTCGGCAAGTTTGATTGCAATTTTGTCCCAGTTATATTTTTCAACCACCAACTGGCGAGCTTTCTCAACCACTTGGTTTACCAGCTCATGATTGGCAGGAGCGACAATAAATTTAATTTTTTCAGCAATTGATTGCGGATTTCGCGGTTCGCAAAACCAACCAGTTTCATTATCAACCAAAAAATCCGGAATCCCTCCGACCGGCGTGCCAATCGTTGGCAAACCGACCGCCATCGCTTCTAGGAAAGAATTGCCCAGCCCTTCTGACAATGACGGCCGAACAAAAATGTCCGCCCCGGCCAAATGGGCAAAGATTTTTTCTGGCGTCACCAAACCCGCAAATTCTACTCTCTCCTCCAATCTTAAATCGTGGATTAAGTTTCTCAATTTTTGTTCGTCGGGACCGGCGCCGACAACTTTTAATTTGAAATTGTCCGCCAAAAAGGACAGGGCTTTAATCAAATCGTCCACTGCGTTCTTTTTTACCAACCGCGAAGTGGTAATAATTAGAATAGGTTTTAGGTTGTTATGGTTATTTTTATTCGTGTCACTCACCTGAATTCTTATGTTAGGGTCGCATTTGCTTCCATTTGGCACCACGACAATTGGGCAAGTCGCCCCCATTCGCCGCGCCCAATCCTTTAGATAAGTGGAAATAGCTTGAATAAAGTCGGCCTCTCTAAACATCGCCCTAAACCGCCGGCCCAAAATTCGCGCCTTTTTCTCCACTTCGACCAAGTCATCACCCTCCTGCAAAGTCAACAAAAAAGGCGTTCCGGTGTGTCTCTTGTAAGCCAAGGCCGCTAGTCCACCAAAACTGGCCATAATCCCCCAAACTGTGTCAATTCGTCTGTTTTTAAACCTTTTAGAAGCCCAAAAACCACCCCAAAACGCTAGAATAATCTTGTCTAGCCACAAACCAAGCCCCAGCCGAAAAACCTCTACCTGGCCGATTTTTTCCTGTTTTGGTAAATCACGACGAAGACGGGCCGTAACCAAGCAAAAGTCATACTCCGGCAAGCGATCGGTAATTTCTTTAACTGCCAGCTCCGCCCCGCCCACCAACGGCAGATAAGCCGTTGAAAAAATGAGGATTGTTTTTTTGTTCTCCATTTTCCAATTATACACAAGTTTACTCCAGATCAACCCTGAGAATATCTTCCAAGACATTCTGCGGTATTTCTTGTTTTTCCGCTTCGTTTTTTGTCATTGGCGTTTTCTCCGATTTCTCTTCCTGTTTTTTTTCAACCGGCGCCGTCAATTTTTGAACTGTCTCTTTTTTCCCCAACTCCTCCTTTTTGACTTCGGTCGATTTCTTCGGTGGTTCTTCTTTTTTGTTTTTCTTGTCTGCCAAAATTTCTTTTAGCACTGATTTCAAATCTTCTTTGTGACCGCTAGCTTGTGGCTTGTGCCTTAAAATATCCAGCGAAAATTTCCTGGGCACGTTGTTGTTATTGTTTATTTTGGGTATTACATTTTTCCCAACGTTAGGCGGCTTGACTTGGACAAATGGTTTGAACGATTGTTGACCATCATCCTTCTTTTTAGGTTCCCCCGGCTTTTGACCCTCTTGCTTTTTGTTGCTTGAATTTCCCGCCTCTTCGCCATACCAACCTGTAATTTCCTTTTGGACTTGGTCGCGCGGTTTGGCATAAGTCTTTCTGGCATAATCAACAATCGCCTTGCGGTTGGATTCGTCCAAGGCCACAATCGGCGGAATGGTAACCGCCGAAAAAGGCGGCGAGCCGACACCGTCTATCATCAAAGTCAGATAGATTTGCGCAAAACCCAGATTAACTAAGTCTTCTTTAGTGAAAGTCGGGGCAAAGATTTTTTCCAACAACTCGGCGTCGAACGGTCCGACCCGGAAGGAGATGATGCTCCCAACGTTGCCAAAGACGGCGTTGCGGACGGTTTCCGGCATTTGTTCAACATACTGGTGCGCGATGGTTAGACACAGTTTGTATTTGCGCGCTTCCGCCAAAATATCAGCAAACGAATCGTTAACAAAAGATTGAAACTCATCCACAAAAAGATAAAATTGCGGCAAACGAGACAAAGCGGAAGGAGAGATTTCGGCGCGCGACATAGCCGCCAGATAAATTTTGGTAATAAACATTCCCCCCAAAAGATTGGCGTTTTGCTCCCCCAAACGCCCCTTGGACAAGTTGACAATCAAAATCTTTTTTTCATCCATTGCCCGCCGCAGATCAAAAGTGGACTTGGGCTGACCGATAATATTTCTAATCAATGGGTTGGAAGTAAATTGACCAATTTTGTTCTTAATGGCGTCGCCCGCCTCTTGCATGTAACGCTCGTTGTATTTGGCAAACTCGTCTACCCAAAACGATTTGACCGAGGGATCAGAAATATTGTTCACCACCGTTTGTCGGAATACCTTATCCGATAACATCCGATTAACACCAAGCAAAGTTGAATTTGGATATTCCAAAAGCGCGAGCAAGGTATTATTCAAAATATATTCCATTCTTGCCGACCAAACATCCGGCCAGATTTTCTTGAAAGTAGACATTAGGCCGTTGGCGACCAAATGTCGTTGATCCTTCCCCACGTCCTCCATAATATTAAAAGCAACTGGGTAATCCAGGTCAAACGGCGCAAAATAAATTACATCCTTGATTCGCTCGGGCGGCACAAAATCAAGCAGAGTTTCCGCTGACTTGCCATGCGGGTCAATAAAGGCCACCCCCTCGCCGTTTTTGATATCCTGCACCGCCATATTCTCAAGCAAAGTTGATTTGCCTAGACCAGTCTTCCCAATCACGTAAAAGTGGCGGGCACGGTCGTCAGACTTGATGCCAAAAGTCGTCCGTTTGCCACGGAAATCAGTCTGAGCAAAATAATTGACGGTTTGATTATTCATAAAATGCGACTCCCGTACACAAATACCTACGAATTATATAAATGGGAAACCTGGAGAATAATGGAATTTTACTGCCTTAATTATAAAACTTAATTGTTAATAATTCCAGTTGAACAAAAAATCGTCAGCTGCAAAATTAACCTGACTCAGCCCGACTTTAACCAAGGGTTGATGACAGCTCTTCTCCAATTACCGGTACGCCCCCACTGTATAGATATTTGCCGGGTCCCACATCATCCAAGAGGTGAGGCCGGCATCATAGACGGCGCGTTTTTGCGCCTTAATCATCTCAGCGGTGTAATCAGCGCCTAAATCAAAATCTTGCAACCAAGGTCTAAGTTTAAGCGGCGAATAACCCTGCGCCACCACCCGCGTGACGGCCACCCCCATTGAATGTTTGACTATCTCATAAGGCACCGAGGCCGGATTTTTGTAATTCAAAAAGCCTGGCGGGTAATGTGATGGATAAACCATCGGCGCGACATAATCAAAATATGGAATCGCGTTTTCCAAAACTTGCCCAATCCCCAGATCATCGGTGTTAGTTGCCACCATACCAAACACATCGGCCGAAATTGGCGCATCAATCTCTTTCATTTTGGCGTTTAAATAAACAAAAAACTTACGCAGGGCTTCGGCTCTGGTATCAACACTTAGGCGTGAATAGGGATAGGCAACATTGCTCGTGTTGCCATCAGAGGGAAAACGAACGTAATCAAAATTCAATTCATCAAAACCAAGGCGGTGCGCTTCTTTGGCCACGGCAATCGTGTAATCCCACACTTCCGGCGCGCTGACATCCAACCAGGCAATTCCCTTCCGGTCAGTCCAAAGCGCGCCATTATCCAAGCGTTTAAGCGCTAAATCAGGCCTTTGTCGCGACAACAAGTTATCTTGAAAAACAGAAATGCGCCCAATCACGTAATAATTTTTTTGGTGCAGATAATCAACAAACTCAACCAAGTCTTTGACTCGCCCACTTAGTTGGCCGGCCGTTTTAGTGTTTATATCCATAGAAACAGCGCCTGAATAATCTTTGACGTCAATTACTATTGAGTTTATTTCTGTGCCCGCTAAGTTATTGATGAGGCGCTCGCGAATATTTTTAGTCGCTGCCACCCAACTGGACATATAAACCGCCTTGACCACCGTTGGCGTCTTTTTGTGTGTAACGACCAATTTTGGTTCCTCTTTTTGGTTGGAAGTAGTTTGAGCCAACAAATCGCTGCTAACGAGGCCGGTCGTCCCACGATCGTAAATCGGCGCGTCAGAAGATTGCCAAAACCAAAAAAACAACAGCCCAAAAGCGGCGACACCAGCCGCCGCCGCTATCCACCATCGCTTATTGTTTTTCGTCTTCTTCCGGCGCATCAAAATTGGTTTCCTCGATTTTCAGTCCTTCGCCGGCCAACCCTGACTTCCTGCGACGCGGCTGTCGTTTTTTGGCTTTGTTCATTTCAGTCACAAACTCTGGTAGCTCTTCATTCTCTAACGGCGTGTCAGCTGATTCGGAGGTTATGACGACCATTTCTTCCTCCACCACCATTGGTCTGGGCTTCGCCGCCATTTCTGTTTCCGACGCCAATTCCCAGTCCGGAGTTGGCTCAACTGCCGCTTCTTGATTATAGGAAAAACCGCTAGTTGATTCCCGCGCAAAACCAAAAATAACAATCAACAAACCAAACAAAACAATAAGAGCTGTGCGCAAAGGTTCCGGGAAACCGGTAAATGGAATAATCATGATGAGTAAACCCAGAATCGCGCTGGCTCTGTTACGCCAAATAATGTGTCTCATATGAGAAAAGGATAGCATAAGAAATGTAAAAATTAAAGCTCAAACTTCAATTTTTACATTCCTCGTTAAGTCTTCCCCGACTTTATAAATGTCTCCCGCGCCAATTGTCATAATTAAGTCCCCCTCTTCGGTATCTGTTCTTAGGGCCTCCGCGATTTCCGCAAAATCCCTCAGGACGCGTACGTTTGGGTTTTTGCGGGCAATCGCCTCCGCCAAAATCTCGGAACTGATAGTCTGGTCAGCCGGTTCGCGCGCCGCGTAAATCGGCGCCATAATAATTTCGTCCGCCAAAGCTAGTTTGGTAGCAAAGTCTTCTTTCAGAATCTTGGTGCGACTATAGAGATGCGGTTGGAAAACCGCGAACAGCTTACCAGTCATTTGGCGATTAGACATAAACTCCCGCGCGCCGGCAAGAGCCGCTTCAATCTCAGTTGGATGGTGCGCGTAATCATCATATACCAAAGCGCCGGTCTCCATTTCGCCTTTAGGTTCAAACCGTCGCCAAACACCACTAAAACCGAGCAACGCCTCAAGGGAAGTTTTCTCAGCAATTTGCAAAATTTCACCTACCGCCAAGGCCGCGCTGGCGTTTAAGAGGTTGTGATGACCAGGAACCGTGAGCCCGGATGATGATATTCTTTCCAAAAAATTTTTATAATCTACGACTGTCGCCTTGGTCTGTCCTAAGACCAGCTCCAGGCGCAGGTCTTTTTTGTCGCAAACAACAAAACCATCATCCGGTACTTTTGAGATAAATTCGGCAAAAGCTGATTGGATATCGGTAAAGTCTTTATAGTAATCCAAGTGGTCATTATCAATATTGGTGATAACCGCAATCCGGGGTGACAAATTTAAAAAAGAACGTTGATACTCGCAAGCTTCCACAACTAGGTATTTGCTGTCGCCGGCAATAAAGTTGGTGCCGCCGGGAAAAGAACTTTCCGTGTTTTTTTGTTTAAGCAAGCTGCCGACCACAACTGTCGGCGACAAACTAGCGGCTATCATCATTTCGGCAATCATCGCTGTGGTTGTTGTTTTGCCGTGAGTTCCGGCCACGGCAATCGTGTATTTTTCGGCCGAGATCAGACCGAGTGCTTGCGGATAAGTGAGACAGTCAATGCCCTTGGCGCGCGCCGCCAAGAGTTCGGAGTTGTCAGCCGGGATAGCAATCGTATAAACAATCAAATCAACATCAGCGGCGATATTCTCCGCTTCTTGTTCATAAAAAATCTTAGCCCCCAACTTTTCCAACCCTTCGGTGACCAAAGACGGCGCGCGGTCAGAGCCGGACACTTGCTTGCCTTCGCCTAAAAACATTCGCGCCAACGCCGACATCCCAATACCACCGATTCCGATAAAATGAATTTTTTGCCTGTTTGAAATTATTGACATTCAGATATTATACGGCAAAAAACAGCGATTTTGTAGTTGACTTTTTGACCTCCTGTGTTGGTTTTAACTTAAGCTGGGATGGTTATAGATTGCCAAAATTTGTCTCTGAGACGATTGTTCTTCGCCGCCGTATGTGTAGTGGTTTTTGGCAATAACTTTTTTCTCGGTACTGTTGGCTATTGCGGTTTCGTCACCCAAATAAAAACCAATGTGCTGGTGATTGTGACTATTATCGCGCGGTTTGTCCCAGACGATAACACAACCCGGTTTTAGATTATCCGTTTTTTGCCAGCCGGCTTTTTCTAACGCCGTAACTGTGCCGCTAACCGTCGTGTGCAGCCGGTCAATCAACCCAAAAATCGCCAAAACGCCAGATACGTAAAAGGCGCAAGATAAGTTGCCGCCTTCTAAAATATCTTGTTCAACCCCATCCACTTCGGCATAGAGATGACGAAACATTGTCGTTCCCGCGCTGGCTTCTATGAGCGCCAACAGAGATTTTAAGGTTAATGGTTCAATTGTTTTCTTTTCCTCTGTCTCTTTCATGCTGTTCTAAGTCTAATATAACAAACTCTATCTTCCTTATACAATAAATTATATCCTTTTCACTAACTTATTAAATTGGTCGCCTCGATCATATTCATTTTTAAACACTCCAAAACTAGCCGCGCCTGGTGATAGTAAAATAATATCCCCACGTTTGGCTTGAGCTTTAGCCCAAGCAAAAGCCTCTCTTATGTTATCAAAGACCTCCACCTTATTTTGGTCTAGGTCCGTCCTAGACCGGCCTAGGACGGACCTAGACCAAAGAACCTCTAGAATTTTGTCAGTCGCGGTGCCACGGAAAAGCGCCAGGGCCTTGACGTTCTGCCTGACCGCCTTAGCGTAAGTTGCGTAATCAAGATTTTTATCAGCCCCGCCGCCCAGTAAAATTATTTTGCCTTTATATTTTTTGAGCGCGGCCAAGGCTACCAAAACCGCGTCCGGGGTGGTAGCGTTGGTGTCGTTGTAATATTTAATTCCGCCTTTCTCCTTAATAAACTCTAACCGCCCCGGCAAGCCCGGGAAAGCGGCAATGGCTTTTTTGCTAACCTTATCAAGCGCCCCCAACTCACGCGCCGCCGAAAGGGCCAGAGCAATGTTTTCCAAATTATGCTCACCCAATAAGTTGTGTTTCCAGTTGGCTGGCAAATCACTTTTTTTGACAACCTTAAATCGCCCCTTGATGCCAGCCTTGTCTTTCTCTTTTATTATCTTGACCGCTTGTGGTCGCGCCAACAAAATACCATCTTTCGTTTGCCAACGATAAATGTTCGCTTTGTCGGCAAAGTATTGTTCCATACTATTCTTGTAATAATTTTGGTGGTCACTCAGAAAAGTTGTAAACAAAGAAACCGGCGGGCTAAGGCGGCTTTCGCCGAAACCTTGCAATTGCCAGGAATCAAGTTCCATCACAACAAAATCCCCTGGTTTAACTTTTTTCAACAAGGGTAAAGTCGCAATTCCTTTAACATTGCCACCTAGAAATGGCCGGCCAAACGAACCGTTTTGACCAGTTATTTGACCTTTGGCTGAACTATTTAGCGTTTTGTAATTTTCCGCCAAAATACCATGGACCAAGTGAGTCACCATGCTCTTGCCTCTAGTCCCGGTCACGCCAATTATTTTTACATCAGTCGGCGCCAGTTTGGCAAAAAGCGAAGCGTCCATTTCTATCGGAATTTTGTTTTTTTTTGCTTCAGCGATAAACGGCGAATCAAGCGGCACCCCGGCGGCTTTTATAACCATGTCCCGGTTGCGAAAATCTTCCAGACGATGTTCCCCCAGGACATATTTGATATTTTTGAAAACAGCCAGCTTTTTTAAAGAAGAAGACAATTGTTCTTTTGTCTTCAAATCAGTCACAATCAAATCCGCTCCATTCTCCGCCAAAAACTTGACCACGCCAATCCCCCGCCCCAAAAGACCCAACCCCATGACGGTGATTTTTTTATTTTTGAAAAAATCTTTATAAGTCATAAAAACATTCTAGCATAAGACTTAAAACAGATGAAAGCTCTAATTTAAAATACTCAGGCGCGCAAATAATCCCGCTTCGGCGGGATTATTTGCGCGCCTAACAAGGCTCGGTCCGCCTTGGGTAGGACTCGTCATTATCAGATGAAAACGCGTACCGATATCTTTCATCGCTCTATGAAATAGTATCTTGAAAATTAAATCAATTGACGAGCAACGTGCGCATGGTAGGACTCGAACCTACGACCTCGTCATTATCAGTGACGCGCTCTAACCACCTGAGCTACACGCGCACGTTGCCAACCAGATTATTTAATTTTCAAGATATCATTCCACCTGCTTGCCCATCCAAAGCTCAGGTTCTGACTTGCGCGAAGAAGGGAGAGACACGCGCGTTGTGTTAAGTTAAAATTTAAAAGTTTAAAACCTAAAAATTTAAACCCCAACTTTCTCTAGAAATATATCAAAAAAAAACGCCAAAAACAAGTCAAAAAGAAAGACCCGTCCGGCTAATCCGTGACGGGTCTATGGCTACTCTTTGTCGGGGCTGCCCCCCGAGCAATGCTCCGGGTCTTCCCCGGGCCGCGGCGCCGGTTGCCAATTTGGCCCTACTTGCACCTCCTGGTGCAACTCGGGCACCTGGCCGTAAATCGGCAAGAACTCGTCCAGTCTATACTGGACGAATCCCC
>Ga0255344_1001073_pt1 | contig 38822 bp, 19 predicted proteins | sample wastewater_treat_5_FD_192414 | JGI IMG/M metagenome (GOLD analysis project Ga0255344, IMG submission 192414) | Wastewater microbial communities from Lulu Island WWTP, Vancouver, Canada - plant18 | ecosystem: Engineered > WWTP > Wastewater > Unclassified | place: Canada: Vancouver, British...
TAGCTATGGTCAGTCTGTTGTAAATGAACGTGCTAAATGGTTTGTAGATGCCAGATTCGGAATGTTTATCCACTGGGGTGTTTATAGTGGTGCTGAAGGAGTATGGAAAGGTGAAGTTTTAAGAAATGACAATAACTATGCGGAGTGGATTCAGTATAGGAATGGTATTGAAAAGAACGAATACCTTAATCTTCTCGAAAGGTTTAACTGGAATGAGATTAATCCGGAAGAATGGGTTATTCTGGCAAAGGAATCAGGTATGAAATATGTTGTCCTGACCGCTAAGCATCACGATGGTTTTGCACTCTGGGATAGTAAAGCAAGCAACTATAATATCACTGAACATACAAATCCGCCAAGAGATATCTTAAAAGAGCTGGCAAGTGCATGTCAGAAACATGGATTGAGAATGGGTATTTATTATTCACATTGGCTAGACTGGGAGCATGAATACGGGTGGGACCACTCAAAAGAAGTAACCGGGATTACCAATGAAGATTATGATCGTTACTGGCAGGATAAAGTTATTCCTCAAATGCGGGAATTAATGTCTGAATATGGTCCCATAGATCTGGTCTGGTTCGATATGTGGATTCACCATTCCAGGACTGTGGTGTCTAAGGAACAGCTCATACAATTAAAAGGACTTATTCGCGAATTACAGCCAAATTGCCTGATTAATTCACGTTTGGGACTCTCAATTGATGAAGATAGTGATGTGGATTTTCATGAAATGGGGGATAATCAAATTGGAAATCAGATGCGGGATTTTCCGTGGCAGTCTCCTGCTACCGTATCTCATTCCTGGGGATTTCACAGGAAAGACACTGATTGGAAATCAACAACTTCATTGCTTCATTCACTAATTAATAATGTAAGCCTGAATGGTAATTATTTATTAAACATAGGACCCAGGGCCAATGGTGAGGTACCTTATGAAATAGAAAAACGCTTACATGAAATTGGGAAATGGCTGAAAGTAAATGGTGAATCTATCTATGGTTGTAAGGCATTTGACCTGCCAAAGGATCTTCATGACTGGGGTAAAATAACTTCAAAGAAGACAGATACGGGAACTGTATTGTATCTTCATCTGTTTAATTATCCGCTTGGTAATCAATTGTTTCTTGATGGAGTAACATCCAGACCGACGCGTATCTATATTCTTGCCGATAGTTTGAAAAGACCTCTTGAATATACCCATAATGGGGCTTCCACTACTATTATCCTGCCAGATCATGCTCCCGATCCCTTTGTGTCTGTTATAGCTTTGGAATACAGTGGAAAACCTCAAATATCTGATGGTTTGGTTGCAAAAAACATGGATGGAGGCTACTCTTTGTTGCCCTGGAATATAACCGGATCCAGAGATCCCTTAAAAATAATCAATAAACAGCGCGGGGGCACAGTTCCCTCACATATTGTTATTAATGAACAGACTAAGCTAAAGTGGAATATATATGTGGATGAGCCATGCTCAAAAACAATTGATGTGTCTTACAGTTATCAGGGTGCAACAGAAAGAAACACAATAGTTCTAAGAGCAGCAGGAAAAGAAATTTCGCACAAGGTTTCCGCAACCGGGAAAACTGTTGGCGAACCCAACTCCGACTGGATAATTGATAATTTCAAATCACACCGCTTGGGAACTATCAACTTCAGTAAAGCCGGCTACTATGAAATAGAGCTGGAAATAAAACCCGAGAAAAATGAAAATATAAAATTTCAATGGGTTTGGGTTAATTAATTTCCCTTCACGTTCAGGGTTTAGTGCCGCCAAAAGCCTCATTGTAAGAGACTTGCAAGACCTGCATGACTTGCACGACCTGCAAGACCTGGTCACTGCCCCCTGCGCCCTGTGCCCTGCGCCCCTAGTGCAGCAACGTCACATTCCCCACCATCTTGAACGGCTGTCCGTCGGCATATTTGCCTTCAACGTACCACACATAGACTCCCTGCTGGCAGAGATTACCCTTGTAGTATCCGTTCCACGGGATATTGATATCGTGGCTTTCGAATATCAGCACTCCAAGCCTGTTGAATACCTGCAGCTTGTAGTTAGTCACCTTCTGCCTTATAGGCGGGAAGAAGAACTGGTCTATCTCGATGCCTCCGGTCGGCAGGTCGGTCCTTTCGATCGGACCGGTCTTGTTTGGTGTGAACACCGTGGCAAACCTGATCTCCCCTACCGGCTCGACAGTCACTCCGGGCGACAGCTTGTACATATCCGAACAACCGTTCTCAGAGTAAGCCCAGAGGGTTATGTCGTATACACCTTCTTCCATATACCTGTGGTACGGCTCCTTCACCTTAGAGGTATCGCCGTCGCCAAAGTGCCACAGATACGATGAGGCTCCCTGACTCAGGTTGAAGCACCTCACCCTTTCATCATTCACATATACCATCGGCGGGGTAATCTCGAAGTAAGCCTTGGGTGAAGGCCAAGCCTCAACCACCTGGGAATAATTTGAGGTGCCACCCGGACCGTTCACCACAAGCTCTATCCTGTAGATACCGGGAGTGAAGTAAGTATAGGTCGGGTTCTTGGCCGTCGATACGCTTCCGTCGCCGAAATCCCAGTGATATGTCGTACCCGGCACTTCAGTATGGAGCGATGTGTTGTTGATATCTATATACAAGGGTGCGCATCCCGACGGTATCGTATCGAAGTTTGCCACGGGAGGAGGAGGAACGACCATTATATCACGACTTACACTGTCGGAGCAATGTTCGTTCGAAGCAATAAGCATTACGGTGTAAGTTCCTACATCAGTATAGTTGTGATGCGGATTCTCTTCCGTGGAAGTGGAATTATCGCCAAACCTCCAGAGCCAGTCCCATGCACCTTCGTTGGTCGTATTGCTGAACTGAACCGGATTTCCTGCCGGATCAAACACCTGGTTAACAGGATTGGCTGTGAACCCGGGCAGAGGTGTCGGCATTACCGTTATGTCGAAAGTCTTCGTATCGACACAGTTGTAGAATGATGTGGTTGTAAGCCTTACCGTATGCACCACGGGTGCAGTCGTTAAATTGATATATGGGTGCGTTGACAGATTGCTTCCGTATCCCGATATGCCGTCGCCATAGTCCCAGAAGTACCTGGTGGCACCCGGAAGCGCTGTAAAGCTTATTGAATTGCCCGAACAGACAACATCCGTGCTGGGTGTGAAGCTTGCATCAATTGACGGGTAAACGGTAATCATGATGCTCTGCTCGGCAAAACAGCCACCTGCCGATCTCACCCTGAGTTTCACTATGAAGTATTCAATGGAACCGGGATCGTTGTTCACGAAAGTATGAACAGGATTCTCATTTGATGAATCGAGAGGCGATCCATCGCCGAAATCCCACCACCATTCCTCTATTCCGGTCATATCCTTGCTGAAATTGACTGTGAGAGGCGTACATCCGTACTCCACATCCTGAGTGAACTCAGCCGAAGGATAGTCGACTGTTACTGTCAGATCGTCGTTGGCGGTACATCCGTTGCTGTCGGTAACCCTGTAATTGAGAACGTACGAACCATTGATGTACGATGAGAAAGTAGGCGCCTGAACCGTATAGCTGTTCAGAGGACCAACATCACCTGTCCAGCGGTGCTGCGACCATGTGCCTGAACCTCCTGTCGGATTGCCGTCAATCACGAGCGGAACACCTCCGCAGGCTGCAAGCGGATCGATGCCGCTGAAATCCACTACCGGATTCTCGTTGACAGTGAGAACAACCTCATTGCTGTATGTGGTTGAACAAATAGTGCTGAGCGCCAGTCTGTAACGGTAGCCGTTCATCGATACGGGCACATTCATTATTGAAAGTTGCTGTGTTGTTGCACCCAGATATGTAGCATCGTCGCTTATGTCGGTCCAGCCCGATCCGGTGTTCAGCTGCCATTGCAGCGATGTATAGCCCTCACCATTGGCGATAAAGTTTGTTGAACTGTTCTCACAGACGGTCCTCGGCTGAGGTTGTGTTGTAACAGAAGGAGGACTGATCACCCTCAGGATGGCAAAGTTGGTGTTCACGGGTACTCCGCAGACTCCCGAAGCCACTGCCCTGAATATCCATCCGTTGAATGTAAGCTGGGCATCGGTTACGGCAAGTGTTGCTGTAGTGGAACCGCTGAAGTATGAATCATCCGACATCAGCTCAAATCCCGTACCTTTGTTTACATACCACTGCCAATTAACCCCGCTGCCCTCTGCAGAAACTTCAAATGATGCATCCTGACCAAGGCAGATAGTTGAATCCTTTGGATGAAGAGTTATCTCGGGAGCAGTGTTTACTGTCAATGTTGCATCGTCGGATGTAACAGTCGTTCCGCAACCGCTAACCTCAACATGGTAAACATATCCGCTCATTCCCCTTACTGTATTGAATACCTGAAGGGTTGGCGTCAATGAACCGGAATAGCTGCCGCCGTCTGTTACAGGAACGGGTCCTGTACCTGAATTATCGTCTACAAACCATTGGTAGCTAAGGTTGGTTCCCGTTGCTGTCACCCTGAAGCTTGCAGGAGTGAACTCACACACTGCAGGCGAAGGAGTGAATGATGTTATCACCGGCAGATCGCTTACAATCACTTCGGCGGTGCCGCTGAGACCGGGCGAAGGCTCGGTAACGTCACAGCCATTGGCATCCATAACGCTTATAAGACTGTAAGTTGTGCTAACCGCAGGTGTGACAATTATATCATCACCACTGTTGTAATCCAGTATTTCACCGTGGTTGGCAATATTAATCCTGAACGGACCCGTGCCGCTGAGCATTGTTACTTTTATAACAGCGCTTTCCCCGGGACATATCGTTGCACCTCCGGTAAGGAAGGCAACGGGACGCGGGTTAACAAGCACTTCCACAACATTACTGTACACCGGCAAGCATGTTCCGGAAGTGACCATTCTCCTGTAGTACTGTGTATAGGTGGCCCCTGACGGCGGTGTATATTCGCTAGCATTTGCATTGGCCGCGATGTTAATGAAAGGTCCGGCTGCATTGGTCGACGACTGCCACTGGTAGACATAGGAGCCGGGACCGCCTGCAGGAGCTGTCACTTCTGTGATCGGATCAGGATTATCACCGTAACAAAGTATCTGGTTGTCCTCAACCGAACCCGGAGTCAGGTCATCGGGCTGAGTGATATTAATCACTGCCTGAGCGGAACAGCCGTTGGCATCGACAACTGTTACTCTTACCAGTCCGGCGCCTGCATTAAAGAAAGTCAGTGAGTTGAATCCGTAGCCCGACACAGTGCCTCCTGTAGTGTTGTCATCTACCACGAAGTTGTAAGGCATTGTTCCGCCCGAAGCATAGAATGTGCCCATGCCATCAGTGTCACCAAAGCAGTCTAAAACAATGTCTCCCGTGGTTGACATTTCAAGCGGAAGCGGTTCGGTTATCAGCAGGTTCGGATAGAGTATAACCGAACAGTCAGTATGCTCCGCATCCCTCATCCTGACATCATAGCTGCCGGGTGAGAGGTTGCTGAAACTGCCGGATGCAGGCTGCCAGCTGCCTCCTCCGTTAATTGAATAGTCATATGTACCATAACCGCCAAGCGGATTGCTAATGGTAATCGTTCCGTCATCAAAGCCATTGCAGGATACCTCGGTCTTGCTTACCGTTGCCGACAGCATAGCCGGCTGTGTGATGAGGTAGGCATTGTTGAGAACAATTATACATTCCGTATGAGCGGCATCCCTGATAAGGATGTTGTAGCTGCCCGCCATCAGGTTCGTAAATATTCCTGTTGAATTCCATGATCCGCCACCGTTGATGCTGTAATCGTATGTACCATATCCGCCGGTTGCGCCGGTAATCGTAATAGTACCATCATTACCGCCGAAACATGAAACATTCGTACTGCCAATTGTCGCTGCCAGCTGTGCCGGCTCTGTAATTTCCATTGCCGGATCGAGAACCACCACGCATAGAGGATTGGCTGCATCCCTGATACTGACTTCGTACGATGCAGGTGAAAGGTTGCTGAAAGTACCATATCCCTGCCAGCTTGTTCCGTTGATGCTGTATTGGTATGTACCGTAGCCTCCTGAAGGATTGGTGATGCTGATTGTACCGTTATTGGCTCCGTAACACGTAACGGCTGTGCTAAGCACAGTGGCAGACAACTCATCCGGTTCAGTGATCTCCAGATCAGGATTGAGAACTATCACACACAAGGTCTGAGCAAGATCGCGTATCTGAACATCGTAACTTCCGGGAGTCAGTCCGGTGAAACTGCCTGACAGATGCCAGCTGCTTCCTCCGTCAATTGAATATTCATATGTACCATAGCCTCCTGTTGGATTGGTGATACTGATTGTACCGTCATCCGCTCCGAAACAGGTCAGATTGGTGCGTGTGACATTTGCCGCGAGGATTGCAGGCTCGCTTATCCTGAATGAACCGTTAAGAACAACCACGCATGAAGTATGGGCTGCATCGCGTATCTGTACATTGTAGTAACCCGGGACAAGCGAGCTGAAGTTGGCGTTGTCCTGCCAGTCAAGACCTCCATTGATACTGTACTGATATGTTCCGTAACCGCCCTGAGGATTAGTGATTGTAATTGTCCCGTCGCCGGCACCGTAACACGTTACCGGAGTGCCATCCACCGTTGCTGACAATTTTGCCGGCTGGGTTATTTCCAGTGCCGGATCAAGGATTATGGAGCAGGCAATATTTGCTGCATCCCTTATTCTTACATCGTAGCTTCCAGGAGCCAGGTAGTTGAAGATACCTGAGTTCTGCCATGCAGCGCCTCCGTTGATTGTATACTGGTAGCTGCCGTATCCTCCGGTGGCTCCCGTGATCTCTATCCTGCCGTCATTGGCACCGTTGCATGTAACAGGAATAGCGTCAACACTGGCAGACAGAACCGCCGGTTCAGTAATTTCCAGGGCAGCATCAAGGATAATAACGCATGTCTGATGAGCTCTGTCGCGTATCCTTACATCATATAAGCCGGGGCTGAGATTGCTGAAGCTTCCTGTCGGCAGCCACTCGGTTCCGCCGTTGATACTGTAATCATAGCTGCCATAGCCGCCGGAAGGAGATGATATAACTATCCTGCCGTCATTCGCGCCGAAACAGCTTATATCCGTCTTATCCACCACTGCTGAAAGAACAGATGGTTCGGTAATAACAACTGATGGATTCAGTATTGTTTCACATGCCTGATTGGCCGCATCCCTCATCCTGACATCATAGCTGCCGGGTGCAAGGTCGCTGAAACTGCTTCCAGCCTGCCAGGTGCTGCCTCCATCATTTGAAAACTCATATGTACCATAGCCTCCCGTTGGATTATTTATAGTAATTATACCGTCATCCGCTCCGTTACAGCTAACCATTGTCGTTGCGATCACACCGTAAAGAACATTCGGCTGGGTGATCTGAAGGGAATTATTGAGAACGACTACGCATGAGGGATGAGCCTCATCGCGTGTTATAACATTGTAATAACCTGGTGCCAGGCCGGTGAAGCTGCCTGATGGCTGCCATGTACCGCCTCCGTTGATGCTGAATTCATATGTCCCGTATCCTCCCTGAGGATTACTGATGGTGATCGTGCCATCATTGGCTCCGTAACATGTCACGGCAGTACTGGCAACAGTTGCAGACAGTTTATCAGGTTGTGTGATCTCCAGGTCAGGTTCGAGAACTTCCTCGCAATTAATATCAGCTGCATCCCTTATCCTCACATCGTAGATCCCGGGAGCCAGGCCGCTGAAGGTGCCGGATGTTTGCCATGATAAACCTCCGTTCACTGAATATGAATAAAGGCCCGTTCCGCCAAGCTGATTCGATATCGTTATTGTACCGTCATTGGCGCCGTTACATGTTACATTAACCGATACCACATCAGCTGTAATGGGATCCGCCTGGTTTATAGTAGCTGCAGGAAGGACAACAATACACAGAGGATAGGCCCTGTCCCTGATCCTGACATCATAAGTGGCAGGGCTCAGATTGCTGAAGCTTCCTGTAGGATGCCATTCATTTCCGCCGTCAATACTGTAATCATAAGTTCCGTAACCTCCGGCCGGATTGGATATGGTAATCCTGCCGTTGTTCGATCCGTTACATGAAACATCAACCGTTGTGACCACTGCATTCAGCTCAGCCGGTTGCGTTATGACCACATTCGGATTCAGTGTTTTCTCGCAATGCGGATTAGCCGCATCTCTGATCATGACTTCATAGTTTCCGGGGGCAAGATCGTCGAAAGTGCCCGCCGGCTGCCAGTTCAGACCGCCGTCAATGGAGTATTCATATGTTCCGTATCCTCCGCTTGCACCTGAAATTATGATGCTGCCGTCAGCAGCGTTGTAACATGTTACCGGGCTGTGATCTACGGTTGCATTCAGCGGCTGCGGTTGTGTAAGGGTGATATTGGCCGTTGCCGAACATCCCTTTGAATCGTTGACCGTAACAGCATAATAGCCTTCGCTGAGTCCTGATATATCCTCAGTGGGTGCCGTGAATCCATTGGGACCTGTCCATGATATGCCGAAGGGAGCCGTTCCTCCGGTGATGGTCATATCGATCTCACCTGTAGGTACATTATGGCATGTCAGGTTAGTTCCGGCCAGCGAGAGCGAAGGTGGCTGGTTAACGTTGATGGTTGCCGAGCCCGACAGCTCTCCCTCGCAATTGTTATGGTCGGTGAGCGATGTCAGAGTGTAGGTTGATGTGACCAGCGGCGAAACACTCACCGTATAGACGTTGTTCGGATGATTGGTAACCACAATATCAGGATTCACCCCGTCGCTATAAGAGAAGCTGTAGGGAGCAACTCCGGTAAATGTCATCGTGAGTGTTGCAGAGTTGCCGCGGCAGAGTTCTCCAACTCCGCTGATTATACCCGTCGGTTTCGGGAAATAAGTTATTGTGGTACTTCCCGTTCCGGCAGCAGTGCATCCGGTGGCATCACTTACGCTCACTATGGAGTATGTTCCGGCCAGAGTTGCATTTATGATATATGGGTTGTCGCTCGTGTGTACCGGAGTTTGGTTAACACCGTTTATTGCATAGGTAAAATCGAAGGGCGCCGTTCCAATGAATGACACGCTCAGCGGTCTGCTTTCTCCGTCGCACATGTTTCCTCCGTTGCTGATATTGGCTGAAGGAAGAGGATTGACGGTTACCGAGAAAGGATTATGATTGGTGACGCATCCGGCGATATTAGTCTCACGTACCATGATTGTTCCGCCCACATTTCCAAAAAGCACCGATATGCTGTTTGCCGAAGGATTGCCAATTATTGCCGCTCCGCCGGGAAGTGTCCAACTGTAGGTTGAACCAGCCCTGAAGCTTACGCTGTATGTATGGGTAGTGTATGCGCAAACTACCGGATCACCGGTGATATCCTCGGGTGCAGCGCTTTCCCATACCTGAACCGGCAGTGAGAAAGGATCGCCTGAACAACCGAGCGAGTTGGTTTCATAAACAGTTATATTCCCCGTGCCTGGCGTGGCAGCGGCTCTTATCATTATTGCACTGGTGTTGTAGTCTAATGTCTTGATGCCCACAGCCGGATCGACTGTCCAGTGGTACGTAGACCCGGATGTCGGTGTTACGGTGTAAGAAACGGGAAAATCATCAACACAGAGATCGGTCCTGCCGGATATTGCAGGAGGCAATGGCTCCGGATTGATTGTAATGACAACAGGAGTTTCATAACCCGAACAACCATCTGCGCTTACCGGGATGATTTTATAGGTTGCAGTTATCGGATCAGAACTAAGATTGTCAATGATGTCGGTTATATGCAAGGTTCCTGCCGGATCGGCGGCCACATCGACTCCTGCCGTTCCCTGAACCGTTCCGTTGCTGATAGTCGGTAAATTCCAGTTGAACAGAGTTCCTGCCGGTGTGTTGGCAGGAATAAGAAGTATCTCATGGTTTATAGCTACACCTGAGCAGACGGTCTTGACCTGCCCGGGCGCTACCACCGGCTGGGGACGGATTATCATCACCACGTCGACCGGATCACCGAAACAGTCAGGAGCCAGTACCGGCTGTACACGATAGGTAACAGACTTGTTGACACCTGTATAGTTTTCGTAAATATCGCCCGACAGGAATGTTGCCGCCGCGTTTGCATCCGGAATAACGGCATTTGTAGCTGCCGGTGTCAGGCCACTTTCATAATTGACCGATATGATATTGTAATGTGACGGCGTTACCGATCCGGCTGCTTCTTTCAGAACAAGTCCTATGGCAGTGTTGCTGCAGGCATAGTCGCCGAGGTTCGGATCGAGGACAGGTTCGGAACCGACATTAATCACAACATCGACAGGCTGACCCGTGCATCCGTTATAGTAAGGAGTTATGGTATAGGTTGCTGTACCGACCTGACCAAGGGTATTAACGAAGGTATCTGTAATATTTGCCGATGAAGCTACACCGCGTGCCGTTCCTCCCGTGAATGCGGGATCGGAGGGATTAAGTGTCGGGGCACTCCATGTGAAAGTGACACCGGCGGCAGGATTGGTGAAATTATCAAGCCCGATTTCGAAGTCAAGGGCATTACCTGAACATGCGCTGGTGACCTGATCCGGACTTATTACCGGCTCCGGCTTTACAACAATGGTAATGTCGGCCGGGTTACCTTCACAGCCCCCTGCGCTCACCGGAATTACTGTGTAAACCACGTTGACGTTCGCTGAAGTGGTGTTGATCCAGGCATCATCAGCAATTGAAGAGGCCGGGAGCAGGGAACCGGTAGCGGGAGAACCCGCTGAAGCTATAAGTCCGTTTGAATTAATGGCTGTTATCGTGTATGTTGCCGCTGCAACACCACTTGCATTGACGGCAAGTGTTATGCCGGTCGCTCCGCGGCTGCATACCGTGGTCCCCGGAGTAGCCATGACAGGCTCGGGATTCACCTGTATTGTTACTGTCGCCGGATTACCTGTACAGTTCCCTGCACTCACCGGAACGACTGTATAAATTACATTAACCGGAACAGCTGTCGTATTCCTCCAGGCATCATCCGCGATGACATTGGCAGGGAGTCCGTTGCCTGCCGCGGGGGAACCCGCTGAAGCGGTCAATCCGTTTGAATTGATTGAAATAATATTATATGTTACCGCCGGAACGCTACCGGCTGCAGTTGCAAGATTGAAGTTCAGAGCAGCATCGCTGCAGAGTGAAGTATTAAGGTTTGCAAGGACAGGCTCAGGATTGATGGTTACCGTGACAGTCATCGGCTTGCCGGGGCAATTGGATGCACTCACCGGTACAACCGTGTAGATTACATCGACCGGGGCGGAAGTGGTGTTTGTCCATGCGTCGTTTGCTATGACATTTGCAGGGAGCCCGTCACCGGTGGCAGGAGAGCCTGCAGATGCGCTTAATCCGTTGGAATTAATTGCAGTAATATTATACCTGGCAGCAGCAACGCTTCCGGCTGCAGTTGCAAGGCTGAATCCAAAGGCCGCGTCGCTGCACTTTGAAGTATTAAGGTTTGCTAGGACAGGCTCGGGATTGATTGTGATTGTCATGGTGTAGGTATCACCTGAACAGCCGTTTACACCAACCGGAACGATGGAATAAACGACATTCACGGGAGCGTTGGTGGTGTTGGTCCATGCATCATCCGCTATGACATTGGCAGGCAGATTGTTGCCCGTGGAGGGATTGCCCGCGGATGCAGTCAACCCGTTGGAATTGATGGCTGTTATATTATAACTGGCAGCAGGAGAACTTCCCAGTGCAAGGCTCAGGTTGAATCCGAAGGCTGCATCGCTGCAGATACTTCTGTTGAGGTTAGCAAGAACAGGTTCAGGCTTAACGGTAAGTGTTACATCGACCGGATTGCCCGGACAACCGTCGCCGCTGACAGGAACAACTGTATAAACAACGTTCACGTTGCCGTTGGTCTTGTTGGTCCAGGCATCATCGGCTATCACGTCTGCAAGTTGTCCGTTGCCAACGGCGGGTGAGCCTGCTGAGGCTATCAGACCGCCGTTGTTAATATTTGTTATATTGTAAGTAGCGGCCGGAATGCTTGATCCTGCAACAGCAAGTGTTATTCCCGAAGGATCATCACTGCACACCTCGTTTGAAAGATTGGCAAGCGAAGGTTCGGGGTTGACGGTTATGCTTACCGTGAAGGGCTCTCCCTGGCATTCGGCTACGCTGACAGGCACCACGGTGTAGACCACACTGACCGGGACATTGGTGGTGTTGGTCCAGGCGTCATCAGCGATCACATTGGCCGCAAAACCCGTACCGGTGGCAGGAGAGCCTGCCGAAGCGGTCAATCCGTTTGAATTGATGGACGTAATATTATATGTTGCCGCCTGAACGCTGCCTGTAGCAACTGAAAGGTTGATGCCCGCGGGAACGTCGCTGCACCTTGTAGTATTTATGTTTGACGAAACCGGCTCGGGATTGACGATGATGGTCATGGTATAAGTGTCGCCCTTACATCCGTTTGATCCGACAGGAACGATTGAATACACAACATCTACGGGAGCATTGGTGGTATTTCTCCAGGCATCATCAGCGATCACGTTGGCCGTAAGTCCGTTGCCGGTGGCAGGGGCGCCCGCGGAAGCTGTAAGGCCATTGGGATTAATGGCTGTAATATTATAGGATGCTGCTGCTGAACTTCCGGCGGCAACAGCAAGGTTAAAACCAAGGGCTTCATCGCTGCATTTCGATGTACTCAGCTGGGCAAGCACTGGTTCAGGCATAACCGCCAGGCTTACGTCCCTTGGATCTCCTGTGCAACCCTCCAGGCTTACAGGAACCACCCTGTAAATCACGTTAACATTCGCTGAGGTCTTGTTTGTATATGCATCATCCTCGATAACATTTGCCGTGAAGCCCGTACCTGTTTCCGGCGAACCGGCCGATGGCAACAGGGAATTCATATTAATAGATGTAATATTATATGTAAGTCCGGTTATCGTCGGACCGGCATTGGATATTGAGAAAGTTATAGCTGAATGTTCATCACTGCAAACAGAATTGCTGAGTAATGCAAGCTGGGGTATGTCGTTAATGTTAAATGAGTGGGCCGGTGTCATCCACGGACCGGTTCCGCAGCCGTTTGAACCGGCAACGGTTACGGAATAGCTTCCCGGGTTCATACCGGCGAGATCTATTGATACCTGGCTCGTTGGCGTTACCGCGTCGTTGGCACCCGGTATCCACGAGAAATCCCATATATATTCTATTGCCGTGGCAACATCTGAAACATCGATCACAAGACTTTCGTCGCGGCAGATGTTTGTTGCGCCCGACACAAACGCCGGAGCCGCGGTAGGCGGTCCCGGGTTGACTGTAACGGCATAGGGAGTGGTTGTTTTATTACAACCCGTGGCTGTAATTGTCTCGGTTACCGTAACGCTTCCGTTTCCGATATTATTCCATCTGATGGTCACCGAGTTGGCGTTTGTACTGACTATGGTGCCAAGATTTGTTGACCAGGTATAGGTATGGCCGGCAAGGTAAGGAGTGGTGTATATTTCCTCTTCATTTTGGCAGACATTGTCAGCGCCGGAGATATCAGGTTCGGGAAGAGGATTGACAACCACATCAACGGTGGTGTTTACAGGAGATCCGCATCCGAATGTTGCCGTGCGGCGATAGCGGTAAGTTCCGGCGGTGTTCATCGTCTCACTGTAGGTCGCTCCCGATCCGGAGAGGGCTGTCCATGAGCTGAATGGCGACACTGACCTGTGCCAGCTGTAGACTGGCCCCGATGATGCAGGAGTTCCTGTTGATGCTGCTGTTGTGTTCAATATATTTACCGTTCCACCCTCACAAATCGGAGAACCACTTATGACACCCGCGTTATGGGTGATTGAATAAACCGTAACATCAGCTGTGGTGCTTACAGGAGTTCCGCATCCGAATGATGCTGTTCGGCGGTAGCGGTAAATCCCGGGTGTTGTAATGGTTTCGGTAATTGTTGCTTCGGTACCGGGACGAGCCGTCCATGCAGTGAATGAAGGACCAGGAGCTCTCTCCCAACTGTAAGTCGGACCCGTGGAAGCAGGTGTTCCGGTCGAAGCTGCCGAAGCGCTTGCAATGGTGAATGGACTTCCTGCGCAGGCGTTGGTATTGGAAATTGATCCGGCATTATGAGTCGTTGAAAAAACACGGATGTCGGTTGTTGTAGTGACAGCCGAACCGCATCCAAAAGCAGCCCTTCGTTCATATCTATAGGTACCGGGGGTTGTAAGAGACTCGGTGAATGTTGCTGCTGAACCTGTAAGGTTAGTCCAGGTTGAAAACGCGGGTCCGGGGGCTCTTCTCCAGCTATAGTTTGGCCCTGATGAGGCAGGAGTGCCGGTAGAAGCAGCAGTTATGCTATTGATTGTTATCGTACCTCCGGGGCAGATATCGTTGCCGCTAATCGATCCGGCGTTATGGGATGTTGAATAAACAGTTACATCGACCGTGGTGTTAACTGACGATCCGCATCCGAAGGTAGCGGTTCGCCTGTACCTGTAAACACCCGGAGTATTCATAGTCTGACTGAAAGTGGCACTGGAACCCGTGAGCGAAGTCCATGAAGTGTAAGGCGCCACGGACCTGTGCCAGCTGTAAACCGGTCCCGATGATGCCGGGGTGCCTGTGGATGCGCTTTGAGCGTTTGCTATTGACACCGTCTGGCCCCTGCATATGTTTGAACTGGTTATTGAGCCCGGGTTGTGGCTGGTTGAGTAAACATGAACATCGACCGTTGTACTTACCGGAGTACCGCATCCGAAAGTTGCAGTACGGCGATAACGGTACGTTCCTGGTGTGTTAATGGTCTCGCTGAAGGTTGCGTTTGAGCCCGAGAGAGCTGTCCAGGATGTATAAGGTGCCACGGACCTGTGCCAGCTGTAAACCGGTCCCGATGATGCCGGAGTGCCTGTCGAGGCAGCCGTTGTGCTTGTAATATTGACGGTGCTGCCCGGGCAAACGTTGGTCCCGGCTATGACACCCGGATTATGAGCTGTTGAATAAACAGCAAGAGTAAGGTTCCTGTCGTTTGAATTACATTGCGGATTAGTTTTGTATCTGAGGAAAACGTTAATATTCCTGTTTCCGGTTATTGAGCCCACGTCGACAGTGATCTGGCGGGTGCCCTGTCCTGTTGTTATTGTAAGGCCCGAACCGACACTCCATACATACTCCATTTCTCCCCCGATGGGTTTGGTCATCGGGACAGCAGGAACACTGTAAACAAGACCGTTTACATCGGGGCAGGTACCCGTGGAACCGGTTATCACACCGGGCCGATCGATGTTTTCCCTGATTGTAAGAGTGACTTTAGTGGCGGGGCTGACACAATTAAGTCCTCCAACTTCCTGGTCGGTTACCCAGAAAGAGTAAACGCCGGGGTCGGTTTGTGTTGGAATGTATGTTGCACCTGTTCCGACATTGGTAGTAAGAGCTGCATCGGAGTACCAGGTTAAGGTACCGGTCGGGGTGCTTGTAACCGTTAGTGTCCTGTCCTCTCCAAAGCAGATTGTACGGTCCGGAACCGTGGGGGCATCCGGGGCATCGACAACAAGAATCCTTATACGCGCAAAAACCGGCGGGTCGGCCGGGTAAGGGTTACATTTGTTCCAGTTTCGCAGGTAGACATCGAAGTATTCACCTGCGCGGCAGTCCTCGGGGATCAGTATTGTCTGACTAAGCTGGCCGGTTGCCGTTATCGGCCCTATCACCGGAAGCTGTTCATATCCGTTGGTCGTGGTGGCAGGATTAGATCCACCAATGATCACCGGTGCAAGTGTGCCAAGAGTTGTTCCGATTGTGTTTCGTATAGCTCCTCCGTTGTCTTCTCCGTACACCCATTGAATTGTTCTTGGTTCATCGTTCGGCGGAGCAGGAGTACCATCGGGGAAAGTCGGGTTCTGGCAGTTCCAGTGACTGATATCACGCATGGTTAAAATATGCTGCGTACCTTCACAGACCTCAACAACGGCTGTCTCGCCGGAGGCAACATCCTCAATGATTATCTGACCGTCGTTATCACCCTGATCGCGGCCATGGACATCAACGGGATAAGTCACAGGGGTTGTTTCGCCACAGGGATTTTTAACAGTAAGAATAACATTATAAACACAGTTTGATGCTGTTGTATAGTTGTGTGTTATAAAACCAATATCGGTAGGGATATCATTGTCAGTAGCCGAAGTATAGGTATTTATAGTCCCGTCTCCCCAGTTAAGGCTCCATGTAGTTCCTGCAAAAAGACCGGTTTTGTTTACATCTGTCTGTTTCCCGGGTGTCAGCGGGTCGGTATCAGGTAATTCAATCGTGAAAATCGCGAGCTGGCCTTTATTAACACAGACTGAAGGGATTGGGAAACCGGTTAGGACGTATACGGGCGGACAGGGAGGAGTAACTACAACCTTCCGGTAAACTGAAGAAAAAAGGTTGGTTGAAATCTCTTGTGCAACAACGTAAACTGTATAAGTTGAATTAACATTAATTGGTTGGAATGTACCGTTTATTATCCTCAAATAATCATTTCCTACCAAACCACCCGTATATGCAATAGATCCTCTGTCCGGTGCACCGGTGTAAGTTGGATGCGTTGCATACCATTTCAGTGTAGCTGCATCAAGTGGCGGGGTTGGATTATAATTACCCGGCCAAACTACAAAGTAAACATTTGATGATCTGTCAATATTAAAAGACAGTTCCAGTTTTAAAGGAAAAGGAGCGATGCTTGGTCCAGAATTGTAAACAGGTTGCGCGTTTAAGCTTCCTTTTGTTAAGAATAAGGATATTAATGTAAATACTAAAACCTTGGGATAAATTAATACAAGATTTAATAATTTACTCTTCACCGAGGTATCCATGTCAGGTTGTTTAGATTGCCTATAATAATTAACCCGCCTGCAGGAGGCCGGGTATATTAGTCCAAGTTTATTTGGTAGAAGTTAACTCTATAGGCATTCTTATTTGGTTAGATATTAACGATGGCAAACAACGATTATTGTAGCATCTTCCATGATAATAAACTATTAATCATAAGATTTATATATGATTCTAATATCCTCAGGATTAAAAAAAAGGCAGAGGGATTTTGTTCCTTCTGCCCATAAGCAAAACTATAATTTCCTTATTTAAGTCTCTGTTTTAATATTTCAATATAAATATTTGTCAAACAATGGCATTACGAATCGGGAACAGGGTATAAACCTTTAAAACTGGCCTGTAAAATGGCCTTTGAGTATGTGAAAAAAATCAGCTATCTAAAGCGTTCCTGATAAGAAGAATCATTCTTCATTATCCTTGCACTATCCGGGTAATTTTCAATGAACCAAACCATGAACGAGTTTACATCAATCTGGTCTTCCAACATTCTATCCCTTTTTCTTTCGAATGTGTTTTTCAATAAAGGATTATTCAGTAATTCTTCAAGTCTATCGAAAACTCCGTTAATATTCCGATAACTGAATAGCAACCCATACCTTTGTTGCGCCTCAATTGTTCCTGCAGTTAATGAGTTTATATAAATTGCAGGTGTACCAAGAATAGCGCTTTCTGATGCCATTGTCGCACCTTCTCCAAGGTACAAGCTGGCATATGCCAAAATACTATGAATTTTTTCAGGTGAAATATTAATTCGATATTTCAGCAATTCATCCGGTAAATGCCCTTCTGAAGAAATAAAAACCCTCATTTTCTTTGATATTCTCCTGACCAGTTCCAACTTTTCATTATACGGTATTCCTGACTGGCCAATATCATGATTTGCGTTCCACGAAACAAAACGTAAAAGTACGTATGGTTCTTTCGCTGCCAGACCCAATTCACTAACTACGCTTTTCTCCGATGTGAAATATTTTGGGTGCAAATAACATAACTCCATGAAACCTCTAAAGGAAACATGTTTCTTACCTAATCTTCCTCTGAATGAATCAGGTGTTATTATGCAATCAGCAAAAGAAGAAAATGAAATTATACCGAGCCTGGCATTTTCAGTATCAGTAAATGAAATGTGAGATTTCCCCATTAATGCTGCAACATGACCGGCATATGGTGATGCAAAACTTAGAAAAAGATCAGGCTTATGAGTTTTTGATACTTTATATATGTCTCTGTCAGCCTTTAAAACATACAGTATTTTTCCAAAAATATTATTTGAACCCTTTCCTCTGTCGTAAAATGGTATTTTAAAGCTATTTAAAAGCTGGTGACTTACTTCTTTTTCCCTCGCGGTAATTAAGAACTCATGCCCTCTCCCCTGCATTATTCCAATAAAATTTCTGAAATAATGTACATGGGCAGGATGTCCGATATCAATTAAAATCTTCACGATACAAAAATGTAAAACCTATGACAGATCTGATAACTGCAACAACATTGACGTCAGTGAATTGAGAATCTGAGCCTGAGGCCAACGCAAGTAAGGTATATCATTTTTCATATTTAAAACATTTACCCTTGTATAAAAATAACCCTCCTTCAACTGGTACTTATCAATAAGCTGCCCGGTTAGTTTTTTTGAAAGTGAAAAAGCTTCAGGAATTGACTTTCTCATGAAAATGCCCATTTTAATCGCTTCTGCATAATCATAAAGCTCAATTTTCCTGAATTTTGGATATTTGCTCTTATAAAAATGCCGCAAACTGCCATTTGTGCGGACAAAATTCTTCTTGTAAAATTCGTAGCCCTTTTTCAGTGACTGGAGCATATAATCCTCCCCAAAAAAATCATATGCCTGTGCTATGTTTTTCAATACAAAACAAGTATGAAAATTATCTATAAAACGTGAATCATCGGAATAATACCACGATCCATCCTTGTTTTGATGCTTTATTACATAATCAATGTTTTTTCTCGATTTATCTATATAAGCGTCATTTTTAAAAAGGCGCCCGGCCTTTAAGAGCGTGCCGCCCCTGTAAGCAATAGCATTGTAAACAAGACTGTTATCATTGGTTCCATAGCTGCAGCCAGCTGTATTATCCTGAAATTCCGTTTCCTTCATATCAAATGCCACAAACATTGATATTTTCTCCAGTATTCTTAAAAAACTCTCATTTGATGTAATTTCATAGGCTGACAGAAATGCATCAAAACAATAAGGAGTAACGGTAATTAAGGGTGAGTTTGATGGATATTCAAAGAAAAGTGTAACCCAGTCATATGGATTACCCCAGCCAATGCCATGTTTGGTCTTTGATGATACTGACTCGAGGTGCTTTAGCAGGCCGGTTGCTCTGGACAAATAAACTTCGTCTTTTGTCAGCAGATAATAATTTAAATACGCTGATGCAAACTGACTATCAGCAATTGGAAATCTTTTCTTTTTTGCAAAAAGAAATCTTGAACGCGGAAAAAAGCTGTCTAAAACTTGTAAAACACCAACGAGAGGTGATGCCAGCAGTTTATTTTCATTAAAATATCGTTTAGCTTTTATCCCGATAGAACTGGACCAAAAATCATAAACATCATATGACTCGTAAGTATTTCTTTCGAGCCATGAAATAAATGAAACTATAGAACTTTCAAGCTTTTCTTTCATTTTACTTGAGTAATCCTTTCAATAATCTGATCGCAAATTTGTATTGCATTCTTTGTTCTGAAATAATCCCTCTCTTTAAGAACATTTTGCTGTATCCTGGAGTAATTCTCTTCAAGTAATGAGAATTCTATCAGTTTTGCCAATCCTGCATAGTCACCGACTTCGAAAAAGAACCCGTTATATCCATCCTTAATGTGATCCCCTTCCGATCCGACTTTAGTGGTGATTGGGATCAGACCAGCCGCGAGACCTTCAATAAGACTTATTGAGAAACCTTCTGCTGATGATGCCTGAACATAAATTTTCGATTGTTTCAAGAATGGCAAGACATCATATTGCCAGCCCAGAAAATGTACTAAATCCAATACATCTTTCTCTCTTGCCAGATTTTCAAGCATAAGTCTATCCTGCCCATCACCAACAATGCACAGGTTCACTACCTTAGCTTCTTGCTTTAAAAGATGAATTGCCAGAATAATATCCTGCACCCTTTTTCGTGGAATTAAATTACAAACAGTTATTACATCATATTTTCTATTCTCATTTAGGGGATCCACAAAAAATTCATCCTTAACACAATGCGGGTAGACGAAAATCCTTTCAGCATTAATTCCCAGCTTTAAAAAATATTCCTTCATATTGTAACCTGTAACGGTTATAATACTGGAATGCCTTGAGGCATAAACCAGGAAATACTTCCATTTTGTATTCTTCAGATAATAGTTGAAGTCAGCTCCGATAAATCCTAGTATTATGGGTTTTCTAAATAGCCTGGCTAAGATCCACGCTACAGAACCCCAGGGCACCGGGTTAAATGTTACAATGAACCGGATTTCATGCTTTAATAATACCTTGAATCCTGTAATGAATATTTTTAATAAATCAAAAACCAGACATGTGGATTTATATAAATGGTATTTAACCTTTGGAATGTCCTGGCTTGCCTTTTTATGCCTTACTACATGCAGAAGGGAAACATATTCAGATTGAGCTACAGGGTATATATGATACCATGCATTTGCATCCCTGTGTCTTGCAAGCCACAAACCCTGAACAGGTTGTTTTATTCCATCAATTCCGGCACTTTTCATAAAATCCATTCCTCTGGAAGTTAGATCAGTTTCTTTATTGTTTTGGCCGGCACACCCCCGGCCATTACATTTGATTCAATATCTTTTGTAACGACAGAGTTGGCTGCAATTATCACATTATCACCAATTGTGACACCTTTGGTTATTGTTACCTTATCAGCTATCCAGACATTATTCCCTATTGTTATTGGTTTGATTGTAAACCCTGCAGTATTAAGTATACCGTCCTGAAAATCATATTTGTGATCATGATCCAGAATAGAAACATGCTGTGCTATTCTGACTCTGTCCCCTATCTTGATTTCTCCGAATGCAATTATCCGGCTGAAGGAATTGATTGCACAGGCATTCCCAAATGATAGTTTTCCGCGTGATTGTAATTCAACATTGTCTGAAATGTATATTTTCCCATTTACAGTTATTTTGCTATTCCGCTGAATATACACTTTCAGGTTTGTTCCAATGTAGGAAAGTTCTTTAATTTCCAGTTTTTTAATTAAGAGAATCTTCAGAAAGAAAAACCTGATCAAGGCTGTAAATTTTGCACAAGGGCTGGATAGTATAATTCTCATTTTTATTAACTTATTATATTACAAGCTCTTTAAGAAGGGCAAAAGGTTATTCTCAACCAGATTCTGCCATGAGTATTCTTTAACAGTTTCACGGATCCTGGCTGAATCATACTTGTTTTTGTTTTTGTACACATCTTCCAGAGCATCTGCAAAATCATGTGCATTATCATTGAAAAGGATACCATTACTGTTGTTGATCAGATCTTTATTGGCTTTGGTCGATGTTGCCATACAAAATAGCCCGGACATGAGATATTCAAAAGTTTTGGTTGCAGGCTGCTGATCGAAAACCGAGGTTTTTGGGATCCATGAGACTCCAATATTACATTTTTCAAAATACTCCGGTAATTCGTCATAACTTCTTCTGCCATCAAAGACAACATATTCCTTTAATCCATATTTGTCAATTGATTCTCTTATGGTATCTTCTTCATGAATATTTCCAAAACCAACAATTGTATAGCTAATATGGGGTTTGAAATTGTTTCGTTCCAGGAAAAAATATAATCCTTCAATTGACTGATATATATTCCTTGTATTAAGAGCGCCGACATACAACAATCTCAAATCGTCGAATGTGTGGTTCTCGCCAAAATATTTCTCTGAGCCTAAAGGAAGATAATGATACTTTAGCGGGTTTATTATTAGCCCTTTAATCAAATCCGGTGACAAGACTATTACTCTATCAAAAAAAAGTGTATTAAAGCTTAATAATCTGTTTATCAGTCTTCTTTTCAAAGGATTCGCCGAAACTGAACATGTTCGAATATCCAATATTTTTCGTGATTTTTTGGCGAATAGCCCAATAATAAAAGATAAATAAAATGAATAAACATATAAAATGTCATAGTTGCATCTATAGCTTTCCCTTATTGAGTTGTATAAAAAATTCAAAATCCGCAGGATCTTGTTTTTCTTTTGCTGAATATAAATCACATTGGTTCCAGGCATAACCAGCTTCTTCAGTCCTTCATCAAAACCCAAATACTTTATATCATATTCTGTTCTCAGATATTTGCAGTAGTAGTAATAGCCGGCGGTATGGCCAAACTGATGAGGATTAATAAATAACAACTTTTCCTTGTCACTCATACCCGGAATACTTCTTAAGAGGCATGATTGGAACCTTTAGCTCGAAATAATTTGAATAATAAATAGAAAAAATTATTAAGAACGCTGAGGCATGATTTATAAATAACTGATTCCCATAAAAAAACAACTCGAAAATATACAAGATCAGAATTATCCACAGTAAGCGTTTTGTTCTTATCAGGAAGATAATATAAAGAGACATCAAAACCATAATAATGAATCCTGAAAGGCCTAGGGAATAAATGACTATAACAGCTGAACTTAACAATCCATAATGTTCAATACCGTATGCCTTTCCTCCAACAAATCTGCCTTCCGATGACAAGGCATAGTCAACAATACCTTGTCCGAACAGAATTTCCTTTGCATTCTGAAGTCCTATTTTTCCTGGCTGAAACAATAATAATAAACTTCCCCCTCTTCCTGATGTAATATCTGTTTCGTTTATTTCATAAACTTTTGATGTTCCAAAATTATATTCAAACATATAGTCGGTCACATACTTCAAATTGAATGAACCCCAATTTGAATTTTCAGGGTTTAAAGTTGCATTGGTTCTGACTCCAAAATAGAAAAGCAGTAATACCACCGGCACATATTTAACAATATTATTCAAACTGAGTTTCTTATAAGGGAATATGACCAGGAAAAAGTAAAAAACCGGATAAAGAAAAACCGGAGCCCGTTTTAAACTTGCAATAAAAACAATTATTGGTAAAAGATAAATGTATTTTTTTAACCTGAATCTCTTTTCGATCTGAATTATTGAGAAAAATATAAGAAAGACAAAAGTTAAAACCACTGCTGCTCCACCTCCGATATATTGAACGGAACCAACAATAGATTCTGATTTAAGACCATAAATTATTATTTTAACGAAACTCAGGAATATCTGAATAAAGATTGCTGAAATTAAAAGACTTAACACGTAAGACAACTTATGTTCAGATTGAAACAGCTCTTTAATGATATATAAAAAAAGAAAAAAAGCAGAGTACTTAAAAAGAAATTGACTTAAAATGGTCAATACACTGCCCGGGTTAAATAAATGAGTAATTAAAAATGACAGACTAAATAATAAATACAATAAATTAAAATGTCTTTCGCTGATTAAGTATTTGCTTTTCAAATGATTCAACATATAGAACAATACATACAGAAAAAAGAAAATCTTAAAGAATTCCCACAGGCCGGGAATAAGATTACCCAAATAATTAAACAATCCTTCCCAAAAGATAATGAAAACAAGCAAACTTAGCTTATTGAGACCGAAACGACCAAAAAAGAAAACCGAAGTAAGAATTACTATGCTATAATATACTGCTTCCAGCATTCTTTTGCCATATTAAGAAAATAAGAATCGGCCATAATTTTTTGGAATTATTTCTTGTGCCTGCGCGATGGTCTTTGAGCAATTTACCGACATATGACCTGTTTAAGAAGTTGTCGTTTGAAAGCAAATCAAGAATCTTATCATGATAACGACTTTTAAGCCATTCAGACTGGGGAATAGAAAAGCCTTGTTTCCTCGTAAAATTAAAATCGGGCGGTAACCATTTTCGGGCAACCTGCTTTAACAGATATTTTCGCTGAATGTCTTTTATCTTTAAACTATCACATAAGCTAAATGCAAACTCACATATTTTGTGATCAAGCAAAGGAACTCTTGCTTCCAGGCTGTTTGCCATGCTTGCCCGGTCAACTTTGGTCAGAACATCATCAGGCAAATAATAACTAAAGTCGGTTCTTGTCAGGCGTTTTAGTAAAGAATCGCCTGAATTATAATAATTTGATTTATACTGCTGGTAAAAATTACCGGAACACTCATTTTTTAAGAGAAGTTTTAATTCACTATTAGAGAATAATGAAGTCCGTTCAAAAAAGGTGTCAAATTCTTCCAGTTTAAGTACACCTATAAAATGCTTTCCCTTAAAATGCAGTGGGATGGAATTGGACATATCCGATAATAATCTTCTTACATTTTGGGGAATTCTGTTAAATGCCGCGTATTTGAGCATCCAGTCATACCAATTGTAGCCTGCAAATAATTCATCTCCTCCATCACCTGACAAAACAACAGTAACTTCTTTTTTTGCCAGTTTCGAAACATAATAAGTGGGTATAGCAGATGAATCGGCAAATGGCTCATCATAATAATAAACAAGGTCTTCAATTATTTCACTTTTCTCCAGATCCACTTTATATTCAAAATGTTCTGACTGGATATGCCTGGCAACATTTCTTGCATGTTCAATTTCATTGTATTTTTCTTCGTTAAAGCTAATTGAAAATGTCTTTATCGGCCTGTCAGATTGGGATGCCATAATACTTGCCACCAGACTAGAGTCAAGTCCCCCGGATAAAAGAACTCCAAGGGGCACATCGCTTATCATCTGCATTTTAACAGATTCCAAAAGCAATGATTCCAATTCTTCCCTGGCTGAATTTTCTTCCTTAAATATTATGGTATCGGGGAGTGACCAATACCGTTTGATTTCCACGTTATGTTCATGAAAAGTTAAGACATGGGCCGGCGGTAATTTCTTTATTTTATCATAAATTGAATTTTCCCCGGGGATGTATCCCAAACTGAAATAGGTTCGCAAAGATTCCAAATCCATATTCCTTATAATTCCGGGATATTGCATTATCGCTTTGATTTCGGAAGCAAACAAGAATTTACTGCCATCATGATAATAAAACAAGGGTTTTATACCAACCCTGTCTCTTAACAATATCAGTTTATCTTTTCTCAGATCCAGGATTGCAATTGCAAACATCCCTCTTAAGCAGGAAACAAAGTCCATCCCGTATTCCTCATATAAATGAAGGATTACTTCGCTATCAGTATTAGATTTGAACTTATGCCCTTTATTTAAAAGTACTTCACGATATTCCCGGAACGTATAGTATTCCCCGTTATAAACAAGCCATATTGAGTCATCTTCATTTGACATTGGCTGGTTTGCTGATTCTGAAAGATCTAAAATCCTTAATCTGGCATGACCCAGTCCGACATTATCAACTATTTGGATATTAACACTATCAGGGCCACGATGTTTTAAAGATGCGGCCATATTTAACAGAATTGTAGGATTTATTCTATTTTTATCAATTACTCCGCAAATACCACACATTAATTTTGCATTTTGTAGATTTCAAATTCTTTACTAATTCTGTGATTAATACTAAAATTATCAGCAATTATTTTTCTCGCGTTTTTACCAATTTCTACTTTGTTATTTTTTTCTAAAAGAGATCTTAATTTTATATAAAGGTCTTCCGGATCACCAACCTTAAAAAGCTCACCAACATATAATCCTTGATTTTGTGCAACTCGGATAATTTCTTTGTTGGGTTCAATATCAGATAAAACAACTGGGACTTCACAAGCCATGGCTTCAAGTACTGAATTGCTCATACCTTCTGAAAATGACGGAGATACATAAACATCTAGAATATTGTAATACTTTTCCAATTCATTCTTATGCCCCAGAAGCTTAACATGGTCTTTTAGTTCATTATTCTTAATTACCCGGATCAGGGTTTCCATTTCAGGACCTTCACCCAAAATCAGACAAACAATGTTAAACTCTTTTTTCAATTTTGCAATTGATTCAACCAAAGTGGGTATCCCCTTTTCTTTGACTAATCTCGAAGCTGTGCCTATAATCATTCTGTTAACACCCGGATAAAAATCCAAAAGTTCCTCTTTTGATACTTCAAATTTCTTATACTTTTCAATATCTGCTCCTCCGTCTGCAACACTCAGTTTTTCGGACTTTATTCCCATTTCCAGATATTCATTTCTAACGGCAACTGACCGGCAAATATATTTTGAAGCGAAAGATGCAAGTATCCGATGTCTTAAAAGAAATATCCTGAATTTTAATCCTGATTTACGTTTACCTGACAAAGGAAGATTTGCTGCCTGCCTGTATCTCCTTTTTACTCCGAATAGCCAGGCTAAGAAAACCGCGTAATGTCTGGTCGGAGCAAAATAAGCATGTAAAACGTCAATCTTATATTTTTTTACTATCCGAAAAAATTTTATATGAAAAGCAAGATTCAGGATTGAATTTGCTTCTAATTTTTCGAGAATTGCCCCCTGGTTTAATAAATCATTTATAAAATCCCGCGATGCTGGTATGTTATTATAAGCCACTACGAATCCTGATCCATTTTCCCTGCAAATTTTTGCCTTTAGCACAAGATAATGCTCAAGTGACGCATATTGATCCGATGTACAACCCATTATTTGAAAAATGTTCATCTTTTCCATGCAAATATTAACTGGTTAAAAAAACCGTGATTGTTGCCCTTTTTGATTTAAGCACGTCTTCCAGAGATATATTTTCCCATTTTTTTATACCAGGAAGGTCAATACCCGAAACCAAACGCACTTTCGGATAATAATGAAAGAAATTGAAAAGGTATTCGATTTTTTCTTTAGTTAAAAGCTCAAGATGGATCTCACAGATAGTATCTGGTTTATTGTTGATAAAATAGCTTTCAGAGCCTTTAAATATTTCATACTCAAACCCTTCAACATCTATTTTGATTAAGCACGGGGAGACTTCTTGTTCCTCGGCAAAGGATTTTAAGGTTCTCTCATCAACACTGATTTTATTAGCACTATTACAATTTATTAAAAATGAAGTCTTATCTCCATGTCTTTTAGGTAAACAGAAATCAAATTTGCGATTTGAGCCCCCCAGTGCAATTTGAAAAACTGAAATATTCTCAATCCCGTTTAATAAAATATTCTTTCTTAATTCCTGTGCATTAAAAGGGTTTGGTTCAAATGAAAAGACCTGACCATTTCTACCGACTTTTCTTGATGCATATAAAGAATGTGAACCAACAAATGCACCAATATCAAAAAAAACATCTCCCTCGTTCAGATATTCTTTTAGTATAAGAAAAATTTCAGGTTCAATAAGCTTATTTCTGGTGAAATGTTTCCAATAGGAGTAATTCTGACTCTTAATTACCTGGAATTGTTCTCCACTAATAATAACTGGCTCAACAACTTTAATCTTGTAGTATATTTTTGCAAAAATACTTAGGATTTTTCTTATGAAGTACATTCTTCTTAACATGTTAATGTATAATCAATAGCTTTTAACAATCCTTCCGACATCTTCTCGTAAGAAATTCTTTCCTCAAACATTTCTCTGCTTTTCTTGCCCATAATCCTTAATTCTTCCTTATTCTCTATCGTCTTAGTAAGTGCCACGGCTAAAGCTTTGGAGCAGCCATGTTTAACTATATAACCATTGATACCGTTTTTGACCATATCGATCGAGCAACCAACAGCATCAGTTACAATTACTGGTTTCCCCAAGGACATTGCTTCTCCCACTGTCAATCCCCATCCTTCGGTCTGATTATTCACAATTGTTGAAGGAAGAACAAACACATCACACAAATTGTAAAATCCGGCTTTCAACGAGTTATCATTATCATCAATGGGGGGTAAAAATAATAAATTCGAAAGCCTCAGATTTTCAGCATATTTTTCATGGCTGTCTTTTAACTTACCATCACCTATCAATATCAATGTTATTTTACTGAAGTTCCTGTTCACTATAGAGAATGCCTCAATAAGATGAAAAATTCCTTTAAACTCAATAAAGCGCCCGAGATAAAGAAATATTAAATGATCCTTAGGAATTTGAATATTAATATTTGATGGATTAAAGCGACTAAGATCCAAATTGGCTTGTAACCCTTTGAATACGGTACTGCTATCTGCCTTAACAAAATCCAATACGAATTCTTCCGATTTTGTTCCGCCAACAAAATATGAATCGGCCAGATTGTAAATAAACTTTATGTATCTCCTTTTTAAGACTGTTTTAAGTCCTTTACCAGATGGAACATGCCATCTCTCAACCCACAAAATTACTTTCCGTCTTTTTAATTTTGAGAATAATATTCCAAAAACGCTAATCGAACTGGTTGGTAAAGAAGCAACAAAAATATCATATTCCGATAATAACATTCTTATGCACTTCCGCATAAAGGTCCTGTCATTCCAGAATGATGATTTTGATGCGGAAAGAGATATATGATTGTACTTCTCAGGGACCTCATTATGTTTAAAAATAAAACGAATATCATTTTTAACGCACAAATTATCGTAAAAAGGAATTCTGTAACTTCTGAAATCAGAATTGCGAAATATCAGCTTTGCCATTATTATTGATAAAGTCCTTGAATAATCTGAAATATCTCTTTCGAAACCACATTAATATTGTGATTCTTAAACGCATATTCTTTTGCTTTTGCAGAATATTCTTTCGCTTTCGTTAAATCACCTGCAAACAATTCCTTTAATTTTAATTCCATTTCGGAAGTATTCTTGCATATAAATCCGATTCCGTTATCAATCAAAATATTATCAGGATCAATCTTGTCAGAAATTACAATTACTCCCCTGAACCACGCCTCAATAAATGTATTGGGGAAGCCTTCAGCATCACTTGTATTGATTAAAACATGGGCGTTATCTAATTCCTCGTATACTTCATTTCTGCTTAGATACCCAAGATATTTGAAGTTGGTTGCATTCTTTTGCATTGCTGAAAAGTAACTGCTTTGATTTTCCGTAAATAATCCCGCGAGCAAAAACTCAAATCTATTCTGGTTCCCCATCCTGGCTGCAAGCTCGGTAAACCTTTCCGGATTTTTAAAAGTTTTCCCCAACCACAAAACAGAAATTTTTGAATAATCTTTAATTACCTGATTATTGTAAGGCAATTGTGCATTATACACTACTGTAGGTGAGATATTAAATGTTTTTTTATATAAATCCGCCTGTCTTTTTGTCTGGGAAATAACAATAGCTGAAAACTGAGTTGCCCAAATGTAAAAGTTCCTTAAAGTTATTGATGGCAAAGTTTTTAATTTTACTTTGCTGTATTGCGCATGGTTATCACTGCTTAAATGATATACAACTGGCTTATTAAGTATAATACCTATCAATTTAATCCACCAAAATGAATACAGGCATCTGACATAAAAAATATCCGGCTTAAATCTTTTGGCATATATCAGAAATTGAAAAACTTTTCCGGGTAAAAATCCTTTCCTAATTGATAAATGGATCAGATTTTCATCTTCATAGCCTATACATGTTTCATTTGAAAACATAGTACAAAAATAAGTTCTTCCTAAAAAATTGCTAAGGCCTTTCGCAATAAGATATGCCTGAAATTCAGAACCGCCAGTGCAATTATTCGGATGGTCACCAGTAACAACAAAAATTGTTTGCTTCATTTACAGGACAAATTCTTAAAAGGTAATTGATCTTTATCAATTTAAGAAGTAATCACCTTCTTTAAACACAAAATGTATGATTGATTAATCCTTATTATAATATGATATTATTTGGACAAATATTAAACCCCGGCAAATCCAGCTCAAAACAAGTACATTAATGCATTAATTACTAAGCACATGCATGTTTTTACAAACTAATTATTTTCTTGCCTTAGAATTATTTATTTTTTCTATTAAAAACACAGGATCAGAAAACAGAATAATCAAGAAATATTTAGTGAACATGAAAATTTTTCGCATTTTTAGTGATGTCAATAATATTGAATAGTATTTCTGTTTTAACTTTAAATTAATGTCATTACTAAAATACTTATTATTATTTTTCCTTTTTATTTGTTTCAATGCTTCAATATATCCACTCATTCGTTGAATTGAATATATTGTCGAAGTATTTTTTTCATGAATTACCCGATGAAACAAAGTATTATCTAAAAATCCGATTTTAAAGGATTTTGCCATTTCAAACCAAAAAATTTCATCTTCCCCTCCAAAAAATGTATCGTTAAAGCCTCCTATTCTATTAAAAGCCTCTCTTTTAATTAGAGAAGATATAATACGAATGTTTGGTGTAATTAACAGTCTTCTTGCTAATTCTTCTTTTGCCAGGTTTGCCCAGTCAATTTTTCTGCGAGATTCATTTTCTTGCTCACATTCCTCTCGCATAATATTGTTTCCATTTCTGTCAATATAATTTACATTTCCATGTACGGCATCATAATCAGTTTCATTGATAAAGTCAATTTGTCGTTTTAATTTGTCTTTAACCCAAACATCATCCTGATCTATGAAAGCGATGTACTTTCCGACACCCTGTCTTATTGCGAAATTTCTACACGCGGCTGCTCGTTTATTCTCAGTCATTTGAATGTAAACAATTTTCTCCGAGTATTGTTCATAGCTTTTTACAATACAAGCTAAACTACCATCCATAGAAGCATCATCAATAATATAAAGCTTCCAATTTGAATAAGTTTGGTTTATAACGCTATTGACAGCATTATAAACCTTTTCATCAGGTTTATATAATGGCAGAACAATATCAACAATATCCATAATTATTTATACTGAGATATAATCGAATTAATTCTATCAAAATTTTTTTCTGTTTTTTCTTTAAGTGTATTACTCACTTTTACTACTTCATTTCTGTTACTGAACGCCAGGAGTACATTTTTCTTTAAATCATTGAACTCATAGCAACCGAATACTTGACTATCATTATACCAGGTTTGATAAAATGAGTTTAGTTTGTCTATCTTATTTGTCATTCCCAGATGTGGTATTTCATATGAACATGCGATTATATTTACATGCAGGCTGGTGCCTATAACGAATTGTGCATGAGCAATAATAGCGCATATTTCAAAAAGCCTAAGCTTCCTATTAATGACATAACAATTCATGTTTTCCCTAAAAAGCCTTTGACCTTTTATATCATTATTATTAATATAGTTTACAGGAAGGAGTATTATTTTTTTTCTTATCTTCTCTTTAAGCCAATTTATAAAATCATTAATTTCATTTTTATAGGAACTAGCAATGGCTTTATTAAAATGCAGAATAACATAATCATCCAGTAATATATTCTGTATTTCTCTGCTTGCTTTATTGAATAATTCACTTTTACTATATATTTTAGATAGTAAAATTGCTGAATCAGGAGAAAGAACAATATTGTTTAGTGATAATATTTCCTGAACATTCCTATCTCTCACGGAAATATAACTACTTGTTAATAAAATGTTCCTTATTTCATTCAGTTCATCTTTCATAACATCTAATGCTCCACCTCCAACAGAATTATAAATTATAGCTATATTTTTTTTTAGATGTTTTGCAGATATGGTATATGGGTATCTGTTTCGTGTTCTGAAAACAACAGATCTTAAAAAGAATTCATTAAATTCCCTCGAAAATAGTTTTTTGAAGTATTTAAAAAAGACATTCCTTCTTGTCTGTGCAAACATTGGTTCCCATTTATGACCAAGCAAACCACCTCCGGCAAAAAGTAATATATCCCCATCAACAAGTGTTTTAAGAACTTTTCTAATACCGGTTGTTTTATGGCCCTGATATTTACTTAAATCGTTACCTAATAGACTAGTATAAATTATTTGATATTTGCTCTTAATTTCGGATGATAGGGAGTCTTGAATGATATAATTAAAGATTAAATCACCAAAATTATATCTATCTGCAGCAGATATAACAAATATTTTATTTTTGTCAGCCATAAAAACTTATATAATTAAATGATTATTAAAATAATATCGCTTTGCACAGGTGTTATAAGAGTTTTTTGACACAAATACAATTTTGACAGAATATTATTTCTTCCTAATTAATAATTCCGAAATAGAAATTGCACTAATTAATCTAAAGAATTCTACTACCAAAGTTGAATATGCAATTCCAATGATACCATATATTTTATAAAATAAATAATTAAGTGATATATTAATTAAAGCAGTACCTACACTAATTGCAACAGACAATCTTTCTTTTCGAATTGTTTGTAAAAACAATCCAAATGGGATTACACTGTAGTTAAATACTAAATATAACACTAATACATTCAGTATCTTAGCACTTTCCTCGTATTCAGCGCCTACAAATGTAACAATTGCTATTTTGGAAAACAGTATAACAATAATGCAAATTACAACCGAAGGAATCAGCATGAATAAAGTGTGATTATAAAGACTTTTCTTATTGATTGCTGTTTTATCATCAAATCTTTTTGAATAATGCGGAAACAAACTTAATGATATTGGGCCTCTAATTAACAAGCCTTTTTCAACAATCCTAAATGCCAATGAATATAATCCTACTTTTTCAGGAGTTGTTAAAAATGAAAGCATTACAAGATCTATTTTGCCACTCAATATTCCTAAAAACTCTAATATTGTGAAATTTAAACCTGATTTAATATATGTTGGATTTATTTGTATTCTCGAAAACAAGTTAAATGATAAAATTCTTTTTGATAATTGAATATTAACCAATAGTATAACTAAGCTAATTATCAGATTTATAATGATTAGTGACATTATCCCATATCCCAGCTTCAGGAATAATATCGTGAGAGGAACCAATACTAAATTTTTCGCAATGCTTAATATTGCAATGACTTTCATTTTTTCGAAAGTCTGATATAATGAATTAACAGAGTTTTGAAACCCAATAAATAATAAGGATGAACTGTATACTGCAATATAAACCTTTGTTCCTTTATCATAATCAATAAAAAGAACAACAATCAAGCATAATAAAACAGCAAAAAAGGAAAAGAAATTTCTTAATCCTATTGTGCTTTCAATAATATTCCTGGTGTTTTTAATATCTTTAGAACTCTCACGTATTACAACTTTATTTAAACCACTGAAAGTAAATACTGAGAATATACCAACATAGGCAAATACCGTATTATAGACACCATATCTTTCAGGTCCCAGTAAATTAGGTATATATAGAGCGCCAATAAAAGATATTATTTGTGAAATAATATTTCCTACTGTCAGGTAGCCTATATTTCTAAAAGTATAATGGTTTAAATAGTTATTACATCTCTGTTTAAGCCTATTATAATTCATGATCTTAAATCAGGCTAGTGTTTCCTAAATTTTAATATTATACAATGCATCCCCAAGGCCTTTGCTTTATAAAACGCGTACATCCCCAGGCAAGATTGAATAGCATTAAAAAAGGTGGCAAATGCCCACCTTTTATCTATATTATTTATTGCTGTGCATTTCATACGCAGCATTGACTGTTACCGCTTCAGATTATTTACTCTAAACTAAAACTCTAAATGTTGAGAACGACCAACTTGCATTAACTTAACTATCTGTTGGAAGTTAACAGCTAAATCCAAAGTGACTTTAAAAGCAACTCCATTTCAATACAAAACAAAGCTAACATATGAATGATTCCAACAAGTTTTGCACAAAATCAGTCAGGATCAAGATAATAATTAATAAACCCTGCGGTTCTAATCAACATTTCCCGTATTACATTATTATGCCCTGTAAGGTGGATTACAGTATGTTATTCTTCTTTAAGACATAGTCAAAGAGATAGAAAACAGTTTATATTATCACATTCGTGACTATTTTATCTGTACTGATACGAATTCTTTAAGCATGCCAATTTGACATGATAACAAACAATACTAAATTATCAGGTGATCTCCATTAACTAATCATCTGTATAATACTTCTTAGCTTCATCTGAATATCCATATCGACCATACCTGCTATGCCCGTAATAGTTATAACCATAATAGTAGCCATAACCACCTGAATATCCATATCTCAAACCATAACCATAATAACCGCTTGCACTGATGTCGTTAATTACAATCCCAAGGCTTTTAATATTCTCATTACGGTGTAGTTCTTCAATAAGTCCAAGCGTATTTTTTGTGGTGTGACGTTGCCGGACTATGAAAAGATAAAAATCCGTCAGAGGAGAAACAAGAAGTGCATCGGTAACAATAGCAACAGGAGGTGTGTCAATTATTATATAGTCAAATTGTTTTCTGGCTCTGGCAATAAATTCTTTCATTGCAGGTGAGTCAACCAATTCAGCCGGGTTTGGAGGAACCGGACCTGACGGAGCAAACCACAAGTTTTCAACAATAGTTTCATGAATTATTGATTCAAAACTCGACTGTCCAATAAGAAAGTTGCTGACACCATTTTCATTGCTGATACCGAAAACTTTATGTATTCTCGGTTTTCTAAGGTCAAGTCCGATCAACAACACTTTTTTCCCATTCGCTGCAATAATAGCAGCAAGGTTTATTGAGATAAATGTCTTTCCCTCAGAACTTATAGTTGAGCTAACCGATATAACAGGGTTTTTTGTATCCTTTAAAAAGTATTTAAGATTTGTACGGATTGACCTGAATGATTCCGAAAGAGTTGAACCAGGCTTTTCGACAACAGGTATCTCTGTTCTAAGGCTATTATGACCTATAAATCCCAATATTGGGGCTTTGGTAACTTTCTCTATATCCTTTTTATCTATAACTTTTGTATTCAGCAGATCGATTAACAGTATTAATAGTGCTGGTATCAATAATCCAAGTGTCAGAGCCATTAAATAGTTTTTTCTTGGTTTCGGACTTATTCGTGATGAATTGAAAGTCGTGGCATAATCTATAATCCTGTTATCGGAAACATTTGAAGCCTTCGCGATTCCCGCCTCTGCTTTCTTTTCAAGCAAATAGGTATATACTGTATTATTAAGATCAAACTTCCGCTGGATATTGATCAGCCTTCTTTCTGTTCCGGGGAGCCTGCTCAGCTCTGCCTCCACCAATGATATCCTGTGATCAGCCTCATTAATCGCATTTTCAATATTGTTCATACTGCTGTTTATATTCTCTGCAATAAGAGCCTTGACATCCATAATGCTTTTATCAAATGCCGCAACAGCGGGAAGGTCTTCAGAGATATTCAATTTCAGTTTACTTTTCTGCTGTTGCAATGTTGCCAACTCGGCAACAAGCCTCTCGAGCGCGGAATTTGTGACGCCCATTGCTCCGGGAGATACAATGTCACCGGACTCATTGCGCGAATCCACGTAATCCTTAAGATATTCATAGTACTTTTTCTGAAGCAATAAAGAACTCCTTTCACTTTCATAATTCTCAAGACGGTTTTGAATAACGCTTCCTTCACGGCTCAGGTCCACCAGTTTATTTGAAAGACGGAAATTCTCGAGTGTGTTTTCAACGGTTCTCAAAGAGTCGGATATTGTTCCTATCTGCGAATCAATGAATTCAATGGTTTTTTCCGCGGTCTGATTCTTTACCTCAAGCCCCTGAAGCAGATATACTTCCATCAGTCTGTTAAGGTAATCCACTTCCTGTTCCGGCACAAAGCCGCTTACTGATAAAGTAACAAGCGTGGCCTCTTCTTCAAATGGTATAACGCTGAGCTTTCTCCGGTACCGGTTTGCAAGTGATGCAGGGCTTACAAAGTAAAAATAGTACCTGTTGGAGGCTGCGGGGTCAAACGAGAACAGATCGGAATACCGTACAATAGTGAAGTCAAATCCCATCTCATTGAAGCGTTCACCAAATGCAAGAGTTTTACTGAACTTCGGATCCCCGTCAATGTCAAGTTTATAACTGTCAGATGACAGGATCCTGATCGAAACCGGCAATCCAACTGTCTGGTTTTGAATAGAATCATAAAGCACTCTGAATGGAGTATTCTTATACATTCTCGATTCAGCAATACCCCTTTTCCCGACACCCACATACTCAACATGAAAATCATGCAGTTCCTGCATTACCCTGTAGTTCAGGCTGAAAGATTTTAAAATCCCTATTTCGTTTTTCAGGTTCTGGTCGCTCCTGAATGCACTGCTTCCGGGGAATATACTCCCAATATCCGATGTCCCACCCCCAAACTGATCATCCTTTATCAACATAGTGGAAGAAACGGTATAAACCTCTTCCGACCACCGGTTTATACCATAAGCAATGCTCAGGGCGAGGAAGAGGGCGATGGCGAACCAGTACCAGTTGCTCAGGAATAAGGAAAAGTAGCGCTTGAAGTCTATGCTTTCCTCATCGGGAAGAGTGTAGTAGCTATTTGAGGGGTTTGAGTTCATAGGATTTATGGTTCTTATCTTTTTCCAAAATAATTAATCAGCAACAATGTCGTTGTCAGCACTCCGGTGAAGGTCGAAATAATGAAGGAGATTGTTGGAAGGTTCTGGTTGAATATCTTTTGTTTAACAGGTTCGACTATGACAACATCGTTTGGGAGAAGGAAATATGCTTCACTGGAAAGCAGATTCTTATCCTGCAGATTAAGGTTGTAGGTTCTGGTTCCCTGATCTGTTGGACGAACGACCAGTACCTTATCGCGACGTCCATAATCGCTTACACCGCCTGCACGACCAATTGCCTCAAGAACGGTCAGGTAATTATTATAGTTAACATAAGATCCCGGCCCATTGACCTCCCCTATTACGGTGAATTTGAAACTTAACAACTTGCATTCTACTGTAGCACCTGTGAAAACCTGTTCTGCCTTTGCCTGCAATAGTTTCCTTGTTTCTTCAAGAGTGAGATCACTAACTTTAACTGTGCCAATTACCGGAAGGATTATGTTCCCTTCTGAGTTAATATCAAAACCGTAAATATATCCACCGGCTTCCGACTGCCCGTAATTCATGTTCTGACTCAACTGTGAGGATGTCAGGAAATCCTTGATCGACCCGTCGGGTGTCATTGCCTTTGCAGTGATATACAATATGTCCCGGGGCTGAAGCTTATAGTTTGGGATCTCCATCGTGAAGGAATCACCACCTGTTTCAGGAAGATTACTCAGGTAAGCAAGTTTCTCCTGGGAAGTACAGGCGCTTAAAAGCAGAATAATAACTGCTGTGAGGTGGTATCTTATCTTCATGGGGTGGCGTTTATCGGGATTGGTTTACTATTTGTTTTCTTTGCTTGTCTTTTTTGACTTATCATTTATAGTTCTCCGCTAGCCGGGATTTGCGTTACCCCGGGAGTCCGGAACTTATTTCAAATATCAATTTACAGAGTTTTCCAAAAGCATATTTTATTGTATATTTCAAGAGCCTCAAATCTAAGGACTTTCATTCTATTTCCAAAAATCAGGCAACGTTGAACGACAAACACTTTAACATGCTTTCGCCCCGTCAGTCACAGAACGTTGTCTGGCTAACTAGCTGAAGTTTAAAGGTTAAAGTTCAAAGTTTAAACCTCAGCACCTCGATTTTCACTCATCTCTCCCCTTCTCCTCTTCTCCCATTCACCTCATCTCATCCATTCTCCCCTTCCCCCATTCTCCCTTTCCCCCCTTCTCCCATTCTCCTCTTCTCCCATTCTCCCATTCACCTCATCTCTCCCATCCACCTCCTTTTACTGCTCTCCGTCACATTTCCACAGCGGTAAAAGCTCCTCCGGCTGGAAATGCGCCAGGTGTTCTTCTGCCTCATGAGGTTCGAGCACAATATAACTAACCTTCCGTCCAACCATCTCTTCGGCTTGAACAATTTTACGGACAAGATATTCACGGTCGATATCAGCTCCTACAAGAATCAGCTCCATCACGGGGCTGTCCTTTCCCCGGGCGAAATCGCCGGTGAGATAAACACAATCAAGATTGCCAAGCCGGTGTATGACTTTCTCTATCACACGGTCAATGCCTGTCTCCTTTAATATAATGCTGTGAATATCCTGAAAAAGGGGATGACTGCAATTAGCCTGATAAACCTTTTTGTTTCCGTCGGTATAGGAATTTAACAATCCGGCTCCTTCAAAGCGGTTCAATTCAACACGTATGGCATTGGATGACTCCCCGAACTCCGACTCCAGACCCCTAAGGTGAGCCCTGGTACTACTGTTTAGGAAAAACTTCTTCAACAGCTTAATGCGGGTTCGGGATGTGACTAGACTGTCGAGCATCAGGTTCAGTTATTGAGTAACAAATTTACTCGATGTTTGAAAAAAACAAATCATTTTATAAAAATTGTTTGTAAATAAATGAGAACTTAGCGACAAATAGTTAAAAGTTAAAAGTTGAAAGTTAAAAGGTTGAACTTGAAGCGTTTAGTGTTCGGAAGCAGGGACCGCAAGATAATGTATAATGTATTATAGGCGATGTGCCTCATTGAAAGAGACCGCAAGACAACTATTGAGAAGGATTGTCGGTTTAGGGCTTAACTGAAGGGATAATTGTGAAGGTAGGTATCTGGTCTGTCTGTTTCAGAACTATAAAACAAGTTATATGGTACAGAAGGTAAAAAAAGAGCATTATGGTTTTTCCTCCTTTTACCAGGGTACCTGTATTTGGGTTTTGGTTTTTTCTTTGTTTCTGGAGGCTTGCTGAGCATCCTGTTGGGACCGTGATAACATGCAAAGCTGCGCCTGGAACATGATTCAAGACTAACAGTAACTATAAGCAACATCAATAAGAGTTTCATTATAATTCCTGATAGCTTTTTCATTTTAGCATAAATAAATTCACTTTTTTATCTACAAACGATATGCCGGATAATATATTATTATTGGAGGAACAAGATCACTGTCACCAGAAATTAACATGGGCCATATTATATTTATCTTGAAATGCATCGATCATCATCTGTGTTGCAATATTGACATCTGTCATCTTTTCATAAAAAGTCGGCCAAATATTACCACATTGTCTGCATTCCGTTGTATTTCTTTGA
>Ga0255344_1001080_pt1 | contig 38676 bp, 26 predicted proteins | sample wastewater_treat_5_FD_192414 | JGI IMG/M metagenome (GOLD analysis project Ga0255344, IMG submission 192414) | Wastewater microbial communities from Lulu Island WWTP, Vancouver, Canada - plant18 | ecosystem: Engineered > WWTP > Wastewater > Unclassified | place: Canada: Vancouver, British...
CGTCCGGTGCTTTTTGCAAGCACATCCAGTCGCTTTTCTATTTCTTCAGGGAGCCTTATAGCTAACATAACACACCTCCTATATGCTATACAAGTATAGCATAATATGAAAAATTTCATACAAAAAAACAACAACGCCTTATATACGTTGTTGAGTTTGTAAAGTTTGTATAGTTTTTAGAGCATCTAACTACTTGAAATTACGAAATAATCTGGGCGAAAGGTGTCCGTTTACAGGATGAAAGGTGTCCGTAATATATATTATACTTGACACCTTTTTTAGTTTTAATTACTAAAGTTTCGCACTTATTTTTATCATGAAAACACTGTTTAATCCCTTGATAATACTCACTATTCAATGGAAAGGCAGCCCCAAATATGGTATGATTGATTTTGTCAAATCATTGATATCATACAACAAACAAGGAGCTGCCATGTCATATGATAAAACAATTTCTCTCTCTTTGCAAAAGGAAATGGAGAAAAGAAACCTCCCCATAGAATCAGAGATAAAAAAAGCAATGGAGACATTGAAGGTCTCACGCATGTTAGCCCGTTCAGCAATAATGAAGAAGAGAGGATATGCAACTGCCATCCTTTTCTATTGGCTTATCCTTTTGCCCTTTCTGATGAAACGCATAACCTCGCTGTGGTCCGACGCCGTCATCGCCAGGAAGATCAATGCACAAAAAGATACCTATTACCGGTTCCTCAACAACGAACGGTTCAACTGGAGGACATTCATAATAAGCCTTGCAATAAGGATTATATCGATTAACGGCAAAACACCTTTGAAAGACGCTGTACTTATCATTGACGACACCATCGAAAAAAAGACTGGGGAACATATGGAACTTGTTAGCTACCATTTTGACCATGCAAGCAAAAGGTCTGTCCTGGGGTACCAGTGTGTTCAACTGGGCTACCATAACGGAAGGTCCTTCTTTCCTCTGGATTATGCATTTTCTGTCTCACAGAATAGACCCAACAGATATATACGAACTATTGGTAAAAGGACACAGGGCTACAAAAGGAGAAAAGAGGCAGAAAAAAAGAAGACGGACCTTGCAATAGACATGGTCTCTCGGGCATATGCTCAGGGCATTGACGCTTCTTTTGTCCTCTTTGACAGCTGGTATGGCCACGACAGCGTTATATCGAATATTATGAACATTGGCTACGGCGTCATCTGCAGATTAAAGAAAGGTAGGGTAAACTATACATACCAGGGAAAGCCTTACACCCTCAAACAGCTCTGGCAGAATAAGGCAAAGAAGATGACAAGAAGCATTCATGGATTCCCCTATAAGGGAGTGTGTTTAAAGGTGTTATTGCCTAAGTCAGGCGAAGTATCCTTACTTTTTGTATCAGACGGGAAAAAAGAATGGCATGCGTTTTTATGTACGGACACTGAATATGACCCCTCGCAGATACTTTCTTTATACGCCCGCAGGTGGGCAATTGAGGTGTTTTTTAAAGATGGGAAACAGTTGCTCTATATGGGGAAGGAGCAAAGTGAGACCTTTGATGCCGCTATAGCAGCCTATGGACTTGTGGTTGTCCGTTACCTCATCCTTGTATATATCCTCAATAAATATCACAATTGCACGTCCTGTGGCCCCCTCTTTAAGGAACTGGTCAAGACCCATTGTGAACTCTTGATGATGAATATCATATGGTCTTCGATAAAAGAAGTTCTCATTTTGTCAAGTGGTCTATTTTTAACTGAAATTGATTCTGATAGATTCCTTTCCTTCCTTGATATTGTTGAAGATGCTATACTGATGCAGGAGCAGAAAATAAGTGCGAAACTTTAGTTATTATGTCAAAATATCATTTTCTGAAAAAATATTTTCTTTTGTTTTGTCTTCTATCTCTTTGTTCATGCGCAACCATCCCGCCGCTGAGCTTTAGTGTTCCTAATGTCGGCAAATCTTCTAAGAAGATTGACGCCGAACTCAAATCTTTAACAGTTAGTCTTGCAAGGCCGGACGAGGCAACAGGCGATATTGATGTTGCTGGCGTAGAAGACCAGGTCATGAATATGTGGAAAACTTCACTACAGGAAGCGCTCGATGCCATGCTTATTTTCAATGATGACTCCCCGAATAGAGTTTCTTTGTCTGTCAAGGTGCTTAAACTTGATGCACCGGCATTCGGCCACAGCATGACTACCGAGGCATCCGCTAAATACGACATAGTCAACAGGACAAACGGAGATATCGTTTTTACGACAACTATAAACTCTGAAGGGGTATGCCCCTTCAATTATGCCTTTCTCGGTTTGGTACGTGCAAGAGAATCTGTCAACCGTGCTGTTCAGAACAATATTCTGCAATTCCTTCAGGCGCTTGAGTCGGTTGATATGACCAAACCCATGTTCCCGGCAGACAGATGAAAACGATTATTAAATTCACATTAATAGCGATTGCTGTATTGCCTCTGTGCTCCCTTTACGGCTGTATGCGCAATATCTCACCTGACAGCTATGCGGTTGGTTCTGTGGGTCAGGTCAACAGAGCTGTGCGCGGCAAGGTTATAAGTGCACGCTTGGTAAACATACTTGGATCACAAACAGGGGTGGGGACCACTGCAGGTGCTGCGGCCGGAAGCGTTGCAGGCTCGGCCATCGGAGGAGCAGCAAGAGAAAACATAATAGGGGCAATTGGCGGTGCTGTTGTGGGCGGCATTATCGGGAGCATGGTAGAAGAAGGGGCAACTCAACAGCAGGGCATGGAATATATTGTAGAGACAGAGAACGGATCCCTCATTACTGTTGTCCAGGGAGTTGAGCCATGTCTGAATATCGGAGATAAGGTAATTGTTATCTATGGGCAACGGTCAAGGGTCATAGCGGATATTAGGTAATGATGATTTTCCTTGAACATTTTGTTTTATGGAGTTAGAGTTTTTGTATACGGGATAACGGGGAGGTAATCGGAAGGGCAAAGCAGAATTTAGGATTGAGGAGGTAGGATTATAAGTAAATGAATCGTCATCGACATTTTAATTTTGATCAAATATTGCAATATGATTCGTACTGACTGACTGAAAAGGATAGTATTAAGCGTCAAAGGTTTGCTGTTTATAATGAATGCAAAGGGACATAATGGTTGTGAGATGCTCTGCTGGCAGGAGGAAAAGCCAGGTTTCGCAGGGGTTTAAGAATGAAAAACCGATAATCCAATGCCCCGGGGTATCTTCCCCGCTGCAAAAAAAACATTAACTGGTGCCATTAACTTTACAAGATACTGATCCTTCTTTCAGTATTAAATTATGTTTTGGTCCAGAAAGTTTTTAACAGATACAAGCACTGGTTGCCACGAATGAAATCGAAGATCAAAATGCTTGATAATTTGTACTTTGAGAGTCTTAAGGAGAATAAGAGTTTTTACATATTTTGCATTGACAGAACGGCAATGGATTGAATATAAGTTATGTTTGTATTTATTTCTTTCAAAAATGGTAGGATATTTTCTGGCGGATAGACAGGAAAAGTGCGAGCATTGAAAATTGTGTAAAATTGTCCTGATCTATCTAATTAAGCTTGATATATAGAATACCGCTTATGAGAGTTAATGATTGCATGAGAGAACTGGTTGATGTCGGCAGGGTCGGGGGTCACGAAACGTTTACCCCAAGGTATGGCTGGCTTAAAAAAGGTTACGATAGGGCCAAAGAAGATCCTTACGTTTTTAATGCGCCCGATGCCATAGAACGACTTGGCGTAGGCAAGAACATGGTTCGTTCTATACGGTTTTGGTGTCTTGCCTTTCATATACTCGAGTATGTAAATGGGCAAGAGCAAAAGGGACAGAAGGGAGGTTTGCAGCCTACTCGATTAGGGGATAAGCTTCTGGGTGACAATGGTTGGGACCCTTTCCTTGAAGACGTTGCGAGTCTCTGGTTGCTTCATTGGCAACTTTTCATTCCACCTTTTTACGCGGCGTCATGGCCAGTTTGTTTTAACCATGTACTTCTTCCATATTTTGAGCCGAAGCAATTGATTTGTGCCCTGATAGCTGCAACGCAGAATTATGAGAAACTCCGTAAGCTGTCCCAAGGTTCTTTTGAAAAAGATGGTTCATGTATAATCAGGATGTATGTTCCTGCTTCAGATAACACTGCTTTTGGGATTGAGAGCCCGTTTAGCATGTTGGGGATTATTAGAAAAGCGGAAGAAGCTAATACTTTTCGATTCGAGATAGGGGAAAAGCAGAGTCTTTCCGAGAATATTTTTGCGGCAGCCTGCTTGTCTTATGCGCAGAATACGCAAGCGAACACCCAGAGGACCTTGTCCCTGCACCGGATATGTTTTGATTATAATTCTCCGGGTGTCGCATTTAAAGTCTCCGAAACGGAGGCCGGAAGGTATCTCGATCAAGTGGCTCGATTAAATAAAGGTATAGATTTCGTAGAATCTATGGGTTACCAACAACTTCAGTTCACAACGGATGCACAGGAATTATACTGGCAGTTACTTGAACTTCATTATGGCTCTTCATCGAGGTGAGGCGATCATGTTGCTTTCAGACTTTGTTTTCCCAAACATAAATCTTGCCCGATCGGTTAATTTAGAGAGGGATCAAAATCATATTTCCAGTTTAGAGCAGTATCGTCTGACTACAAAGGCCACAGAAGCTATAGCTCGCTTTGTATCTGCGCTCGGAGGTCGCAGGATTTCGTCTTGGTCTCTCACAGGTCCTTATGGGATGGGAAAATCATCTTTTGCTAATTTCCTTTTGGCGCTTTGCGGTAACGAAAGAGAACCTGCTACAGAATTGGCGCGGAAGAAGCTTGCCCAGAAAGACCCTGCGTTAAGCGCTTCTTTTTTGGAAGAAATTGCGCTGTTAAAAAATGGGAATGGATTTTTCCGTGTTCCGGTGACAGCTTCATTCGAGCCTCTGAACAGTACCTTAGTTCGGGGTTTACATCGAGCCATAATCAGCCGGGTGGTGGATGGGGACAATTCTAAACTTTTGTCGCGGATTAAAAAAGAAGTGAAATTGCTTGAAAAAAAGACTGTCCCTGAGACAACTGCCGTAGCGAGATTGTTCGCTTCAGTCCGTGAACAACTTCAATTGCCCCTTCTCGTTGTCTTGGACGAGTTTGGCAAAAACCTGGAATATCTAGCGCAATATCCGGATCAGGGCGATATATATATGTTGCAAATCCTCTCAGAGATGAAGGACACTTATGTTTTCGTTTGCCTCCACCAGGCTTTTCAAGAATATTCTTCGGGGCTTACTATGCAGCAACGCCTTGAATGGAGCAAGATACAGGGACGTTTTGAAGATGTTCTTTTTCTTGAGTCCGCGCCTGAGATGATATCACTGTTGAGATCCTGTTTTTCGCGGAAGCCTGACCCTATTTTGAGTGATGCTGTAAAATTTTGGGCAAGACGCTACCATATGGCTCTTAGTAAACTTCAGCTTCCAGCAGGTCTATCTATTAACGAAGAGGTCATAGCTGATCTTTATCCCCTTCATCCTTTCGTGGTCATTGCTCTGCCTGAATTATGCCGAAAATTTGCCCAAAATGACAGGACACTTTTCTCGTTCATATATGGGAAAGATCCGTATTCTCTATCATCCTTTCTTGAGAACAATCGCGTCAGCAAAGCTCAACGTCTTCCAGAGCTAGGACTCGAATTTCTTTACGATTACTTCTTTTCAGCTGTTACTACATCCTTTATCGAACGGGCAGAATCTCAAAGATGGATAGAGATCCACGAAATCATCGAAGGATCGAGCCTTGATTCCCCATTGAGTCAAAAAATCTTAAAAACAATAGGCATACTGAACCTCATTGGCCAGCCTTTGGGGTTGCCTGCTAGAAAGAGGGTGCTCAGAATAGCGTTAGGTGAGACCCATGGAAAGCACGGTGAGTTCGACACTGAATTGGATCACCTGGCAAACCGAGGGAAATTACTTTATCGGGAATATGCAAAAGAATATAGGCTTTGGGAAGGATCGGATTTTGACATTCTAGGAGCCGTGCGGGAAAAGAAGGCTGCTTTGGTTACAAGACCGCTTGAAGACATCTTGCAGTGGGTAGCTCCCCTTGACCCTGTGATAGCTTCCCGACATTCCTATGTGACGGGAACGGTGCGAAAATTTGAAGCCCGATGGATGGCACTCCAGGACATTCATAAACAACAACTTATTCCCAAAGAAGGCTATGATGGGCTCTTGATCTATAGTTATGGTCATGATAAGGGGCGATTGGAGATCCCATCTTCGTGTTCCGACGATAAACCCTTGATCGTTGCTTATGTTTCCTACGAAAACCAGATCAAGGAACTGGCCATTGAGCACGCTGCCGCTCTAGCTGTCTTAAATGAAGCAGCCGAACTTCAACGGGACGGAGTTGCGCGAAAGGAAGCCCGATACAGGGTACACGTTTCCGAAATACAACTCAGGCTTTTTGTTAATCGTTTGTTTCATCCTGGGTCTACCGCAATTCAATGGTTCGTCAACGGGGATAAAAGACCTATCGGATCTTATCGGGACCTCTCAGGAATTATGTCAGATCTGTGCGATACGCACTATTCATCGTGTCCAAATATTAAAATGGAAATGATCAACCATGACCGGCTTTCCGGGTCCGCCGCAATGGCGCGAAGAAAGCTTGCAGAAGCGATGGTAACAGGTCAACACAAGCCAGCCCTTGGAATGGAAGGTTTTGGTCCGGAAGTAGCCATATATAGATCCTTATTCCTATTTAATGGATTTCATAAAGAAATTCAAAACGGAGCGTGGCAGTTCATTGCTCCTGGGAAGGCTTCTGATCTTTTCCTCCTTTGGGAAAAGATCTCGTCTATGATAGGAGCCGATAGAAATGATGGAACGAAAGTCGAAGAGATACTTGCGGTATTGAAGGGTCCGCCGTTTGGATTGCGCGAAGGCCCGATCCCGCTCTATATCGTTTTATTTCTGCTCGTAAATGCAGATGAAATGGCGCTTTTCCGTGACGGAACTTACATACCTTTTATCGATGAAACAGAAATTGCCTTGCTGCTCAAAAGGCCGGATATCTTCACGGTCAAACGATTTAAAAATGAAGGCATACATCGGGAGCTTTTCGATGCATATATTGCCGTCTTGAAAACAGAGAATGACGGTGCGCCGAATGAGGTTAGAAACACTACATTACTTAGTATTGTTGCGCCATTGGTAAGATTTATAGATGGCCTGCCTAAATACTCCCGTTTTACCCGCACCGTATCCAAAGAGACTCAACTAGTAAGGTCAGCCATAGCAAATGCGATGGATCCCTTACGACTACTTTTTGACGATATACCAGGCGCGATCGGTATTGACAAAAATGAACTGCACTCAGATCATGTCCCCTTGAATTGGAAATCCGAGCTTCAAAAAAAATTGGGAAATTCCCTTCTCGAACTCGCAGAGGCTTACCAGAAATTATCCAAGAATGTCGAGCGGATAGTAAAAAATGCTTTCTCTTTCGAAGGAGATATCCGGGTTTTGCGGTATGCTCTGAGGAAACGAGTGAAGCCTTTATTGCCAGGGTGCAGAGACGTAGACCTCAAACAAATTTTGTCGACAATGCTTAAAGAATACAACAACGCAGAACAATGGCTTGAGAGTCTCGCAGGTATCGTAATGAAGAACCCTCTAGATAGTTGGGGGGACAATGATATCGGGTATTTCGAAGTTGCCATGCACGATTATGCGGACAAGATACATTACCTGGAAGGAATGATTTCACGCGGCATTGTAGCTGACCCCGGCTCTAAGGTGGTAGGTGTCATGGCGCCTGACGGACACATTTTTAAGATTGTTTCGAAACCTGTGGACCAAGGGACTGCAATAAAAACAGCCCATCGATTGAACGATTTATCGAAAAGGGAAATGGAGGCTTTATTTGTGGTGCTTGCAGAAAGATTAATGAGGGACAAGGGGTCGGAGTGAACACAAATAAATGTTCCAACAAAAATGAGCATCATATTCTTGCGCTTTCAGGGGGTAAAGACAGTGCTGCTCTTGCAGTTTATATGAAGGAAAAATATCCGGAACTTCAGATGGAGTATGTATTCACGGATAGTGGTTGCGAGCTTCCCGAGACGTATGAATATTTAAATAGGATTCGGGCTGTTCTGAATGTAAATATCAATGTATTAAAGTCGCGCAGAAATTTCGATTACTGGCTTAAGTATTTTAAAGGTGTACTTCCTTCCCCGCAAAATAGATGGTGCACTAGATTATTGAAATTGGAGCCTTTCGAAGCTTATGTTGGCGACAAAACAGTCTACAGTTATGTAGCATTGCGCGCGGACGAAAAACGTGAAGGCTATAAACCCACGATTCCCAATATTATTCCGCGCCATCCTTTTATTGAAGACGGGATAATTCTTTCCGATGTCGAAAATATTTTACGAACATCGGGGTTGGGAATGCCTGGTTATTATTTGTGGAGAAAACGATCTGGCTGTTTTTTTTGCTTCTATCAAAACGAAAAGGATTGGGTTGGGCTTCGAAAACATCATCCTGATTTGTTTAAAAAGGCCTGCCAGTACGAGGAAAACCATAGGGATTGTCGAATTTATACATGGAGGACGGGAGAGAAGGGCAAACCCAAATATTTAAAGGATTTAAAAGACGATGATAAATTTCTAGATAATATACCCAGCGATTTGCACGAAAAAAAGAAGTTGATTGACATTTTGTGCTCTGACAATTTACGTGGCGCCTTGCGATATGAGGGCAGTACCAAGAGTAAAGGGGTCAAACCAAATGAATAATCAGCAGAAAGGTGTCGTGCAAAAATACTTAGAAAAACTTCATTCTTTGAGAACCTGGAAAAAAGGGGACGTTGCTAGACCACATAAATTTGTTTTAATTTTATCCATCATTGAACTTCTCGAAAAAGATGTTAATCACAAGAACAACTTTTCATTTGTAGAAATTGAGCCATTGTTCTATTTTGCGTGGAATAAGTACAAAGATATTATTGATGGCGATTTAGGTCTGCTAGAACACCCTTATTATCATCTCGCCTCAGACAGTTTTTGGCATCATAAAATTAAGGCTGGAGCTGAGATGCTTTATCACAAATATCGAGATTCGGAGGATGTTCGTTATCGGTTTACTAAAAATAGAATACTCGAAACTATTGAATACGCGTACCTAGACGACGAGTTATATGATGTGTTAAGAAATAAGGAAATCAGAGCCCTCTTCACAACACAGATACAGTTACAGCTTAAATCCTTTGAAAAAGTAGAGAAATACACTGAGAATAAAAGTATATTTTGGCATGAAAATATCGCCCTCGAAGCAATTGGATCTGAGGTAAAACGTTACGCACTTGGTCATATTATTTCGAACATTCTGATTTATGATAATCAAACTAATGATTACTATGAATGTGATCTCATAATAATTGCGCCGCAGGGCATTTATCTTGTCGAATTAAAACATTGGTCAGGGAAAATTAGAATTGCCCCTTACAATTGGATTAAAGATAATGTCGTCTATCGACAGGACCCACATCGTGCTAATCTCTTTAAGGCTAAAATTCTTAAGGGAATTTACCAGCATCAGTTTCGAACTTTCCCTGATATATGGGTTGAGTCAGTTGTTGTCTTAACCAATCCTGAAGCAGAAGTTGAAGGCGCTTCGTCTTCGAAGACGAACAAACATTGCCCTTCTTTCGGTTCGATCGATACTTTTATCGATTTTATGAAGCACCAACGAAGGACAGGAGAGGAAAAGTTAGATCATCCAAAAATAGAGCAGGTCAGCCATTATCTGGAGTCTCTCAAGCACAGTAAAAGAGAAAAGGGGCATGTATTTCCGGGGTTTGAAATAATCGAGCGGCTGACTGAACGTTCGGATCTTGTGGAATATGTGGTGCGACCTAAGGAAGGCAGGGTCCAAAGGTCGCAGAGATTTAGGGTCTTTCTTCCTTCGCAAGGAAGCAATGCCCAAGAGAAAGATCGCTTTTTAGCACGTGCCAGGAATACCCTGGACGCAATTGCCAAGATCGGTGACCACCCAAATATACTGAAGGTCTGGCCCGTGCCGGACGAGGCCGGTCTTATTATAGAGGGTTCTGATTGGTCAGAGCAGGGAACATTGAGGGACTTGCTCAACGACCTTGAGGGTCCTTTGCCCGTTGAAGATGCCCTCGGAATTTTTCAGGACTTGCTCAATGCATTGACAATTGTTCATAATGCGGACATTATTCACAGGGCAGTCAAGCCAGAAAATATTCTGATGGTCAACGGAAGGCCGAAGCTCATGAATTTCGACCTATCGTATCAATTAGATATCGGTGAACATGTAACTGTTATACCGGACATAATGAAACTTAGACGGGATGCTTATACTGCGCCCGAGGTATACAACGGTAGCGATATAGATGAACGCACCGATCTGTTCAGTGTTGGAGTCATTTTTTTTGAACTACTTACCCATAGTCTGCCGTTTAAAGTTTCGACGGAGCTTGAAATAACAAGCGGCCGAATGACAGAAGCGGCGCTGCAAAAGCTTAAGGAAAGGAATATTTCAACATATATTATCGAAACTTTGGAGAACCTTGTTGTTCTCGATCGAAACCACCGTATCCAAAATGCCGAAAGGACACGCGAAGCGCTTGGTTTGGGCCCGAAAGGTCAGGTTGAGCCTGAAGAGCGAGATTTGAACCGGCGGCTTGATCCTGGAGAGGAATACGATGTTTTTACCATCGAGCGGCTAATTGCAGAGGGGCCCGTATCCCAGGTGTATTTGGCAAGGACCGTTGGTAATGAACCCGTTGCTCTGAAGGTCTTTAACAATGAGATACCGCTCTTGAGGATCCAGAATGAAGAAGCTGTCATGAGCGCAGTCTATTCGCCCTACCTTGTCCATGCAAAAAGGATAGGCCATTGGAAGAAAGAACGTTTTTTTCTCGAACTTAATTACATAGACGGGCGGGTCATGAGGGACTATATCAAATGTCAGGAAAGACCTGATATAAATGTGTTCAAACAGGTAGTTTTATCCTTGTTGCAGGGCCTATATACCCTCCATGAACGAAAGATTGACGGCAAAACAAACCCGCTCCTTCATTGCGACATCAAACCGGACAATATTATCGTTACGCAAGACGGAAGTGCCGTACTCATCGATTTTGGAATAGCAGGACCACCTCGTATCGACCAGTTTCAGGGAACTGCACGATATATTGCTCCCGATCTGTTACGGGGTGGAGATATCAAGTTTTCAGAAAATGGTGACCTGTATGCTTTAGGAGTAACTCTTTTTGAATGGCTCTATGGTGTGCATCCCTCCGAAATACTAACTGACGGTTTTCAAAATATTGAGGATATCCGCGATGATGTCCCGGATACCTTAAGGAGCTGGATGCTTAAGGCGATTTCAATGACCGCGGAAGAACGCTTTCAAAATGTCGAGGGAATGCAGAGAGAGTTCATGGAAGCGGTCCAGGAATCAGAGAAGAATGACGAGCAGGCGACTTCTACTGGTCTTAACCTGTTTATTGAGCCCGAAGAAGCTCCACAGCCAGAGCCTATGGTATTGCCAGCTCAGCCATACGAACTCGGCAATCCATTTGTAGCGTATCTCAATTCGCTTCATAATGCTTCAGGTGCCAATGAAAATGCCCTCGCTGAATCTCAAGCCCGAAATCCAAACTTTTGTCATATTCACGTTTCCTTGCCAGTCACCGATTATATATTTAATCGACTTACAGATCATAATGATTCTCACGTAATTCTCACGGGAAACGCAGGTGATGGGAAATCGACTATCTGCCTTGAGATCTTTAAGCGATTTAATGGAATACCTTTTGATCAACCACTTGCTTCTGACATGAAGGCTGAGGAGATCGTGCGACACCAGGGCGCTAACATCACCCTCATTAAAGACATGAGCGAACTAACCGAGCAAGAACGCCGCTTTCTCCTTGAGAAAGCTTGTTCGAACAATGAACGCTATTTAATAGTTTCCAATACGGGTAGTCTGCTCAAAGCATTCGAAGGTCTTGCCAGAGACAGGACCGAGTGGCTTACACTGCAGAACGATCTCCTTGGCGCTCTCGACAGCGCAGAGCCGAAAGATATAACGTACCGCAAGAAAACTTTTCACATAATCAATATTGGCCGGGTTGACAGTATTGATACAACGATCAAGGTTTTCGAAAAAATGCTCGCCGGAGAACGCTGGCAGAAGTGTGATACCCTGGAGTGCAAGGATAATTGCCCTATTTATGCGAACGTCAGAACGTTGTGGGCGAGCAAGCCAGCTGTGCTCAGGGGAATTGAGTTATTTTACCGGAGGCTCTATGAATACGGGTATCGTTTAACGATCCGACAAATGACGGAACACCTGGCATATGCGATCACGGCCGGCTTGGATTACTATTCAATACAGGAGATATCTTCCCTTGCGTTGCGTCCCCCGTTGCGGCATTACCTCTTCTTTAACAGGTTTTTTGGAGACTGCGGCGATGAAGAGGATGTCTCCTCGAACCAGATAAATGCCGTACGATTTGCTCGTACGCTGGAATCGGGATCGAGACCCAATCCAGGCTTGGATCGAACGCTCTGGGTCGAAGGATCCTCCCAACCGGTGTCCTTTGCCGATACGAAACTTGATGAGATTTACGAATATCTCCGGAATGCCGGCAGGGGGGCTAAAAGTGATAACCTGCAGCCATCTCTGGCACGATTGCAGATTCGGCGTTTAGTTTACTTTTATGGGGACTTTAAAGACACCGAGCTGAGAAGACAGTTCGTGTCAACATTTCTCGATTCGCCTCTACTCGAAACATATGTAGAATGGCAGAAGACCGGCAAAATCAAATCGCAATTAGATTTGCGGCGATTAAGAAGGGGCATAATCCATATCCTTCAGGAGCATTTTACCGGGTTGCGGCTCCCGGAAACAGCGGGAGATCAAGAAACGTTATTTATTACATTAAACCGAAGGAATTACGATATCAGGCAGACTGCGCAGATCGTGCTTGCCAAAATTTCCGCTGATGAATTTCAACTTTATCTAAAACCGGTAGATTTGCGGATTGGAATAACACAGCATCGCCCCATATTCGCTAGGAAGGATTGCAGCATCGATCTGGATCTACCGTTTCTCGACTACGTTCATAGCAGGCATCAAGGAGAAATAGCCCAACAGCTAAAAACGTTTTATATTGACCGATTGGAAAAGTTCAAATTAGCGCTCTTGGAAAGTGCGACGGATAAAAACAGGGGTGATATGATGCTCGTTCGGTTGCAATTAAACCATCAGTTTAAGAGCCAGAGTTTCAATATAAATGAAGGCATTTTGGAGGTAACGAACTAATGCCCATGCCAGAGGCTTTCCCTAAAACAAAACTTGGAGCCGATGCAAATCCAGGGATTCAACTGTTCGGAAAACGTTTTTTTATAGACCAAACCATATTGGAACATCTTGCAGAATTGCTTCTTATTCTGAATTCGCCTAAAAGACTTGATAAGACTTCAACCTTTGATAATTCGTTACCTTCATGGGAGCAAATTCAGTGCTGGCCAACGGGGAAAAATCTGGAGTACAAAGTGCCAATTCGTCTTAACCTGAAACTTTTCGCATTATTAGGAGCTTCGAGGATTGATAGCAGGCATGAAAGCCATAAACAACATTATAAGGATGTCCTCGTTAAACTGGAAAATGTAATTAGGGCAGAAGGGGTTGATAAGCGAGATGTTCTTAGGAGCCTTGAGAATTTATTTCTGGGCTTTCAAGGTGTTGGTCTCGACCGTACCTGGTGCGCGCAAACCCTGTACCCTCTAAGCAAGGCTTTCTTATGCTCTGAAGCCATATGGGAACAAACGAAAGCTAGGCGGGACGATGTTACAACATGGGATCAAGCTATTCAATACTTTTCATACGATAAACGGATTTTTATGGCGCGCGGTGGTGAGGTGCTGTATTTGCAACTTTGCAATGCCTTTCGTAAAAGGGATTCTCAATTGGACAATTTCTTGGTTTCCTATGACCTTACTGAAAATGAAAAAAACCCGCAAAGCCTTTTGACATCTTTAGATAGGGGATTACGCGCTGTTACCACGAAGGTCCCAGAAGTATTAGATGCCATTGCTTATTTGGTAGACAAAATTGATGGTAGCACCTGGGATGCCACAAATAGACATGAAAGTTTTACAGAATGTGGTTGGTGCCCGGAAGAAAGTTGGCGGGAGGGATATCTTTTTGCCGTAGAGCTCAGTAGATTATGCAGCGCGGTTATTGACCCCATTGAACGCATTGAGTTGCTCATGGTAGGTTGCGGACTTCAGATATTGAGAAGCCTCTGCGCCCAGACAATGAGGTATTGCAATCCAAGTACCCAGAAGAATGAGAATGGCTTACCGCTCAATTTTGCCTGGATAATATCTGATCCGGAAGGGAGAGAGCATACCATGAAGCAACTTTCCCAGCGGAATATGAACATCTTATTGGCATTCATCCAGAATGCGCTCCGGACAAAGGAGATTTATGAAAATGCCCAAATAATTTCGAAGATAAAAATAGATAAACTCTATGATGAAGCAGACACTCGCTACGGCCACAAGCTCTTTCTCTCTATTGGAAAAAGATTGGGTTTTATAGTGCCAAAGAGAGGGCCGGGAGCCCGGTTTGTCTTTAATGAAAGGATCCTTCGATACCTTGTCTTGACAATGATACCTCCCGGCTCGCGCAGGACATATGAAGACTTCAAGAGGGCCCTTTATACTCATTATGGAATTGCCATAGAAGGGGAACAATTGGCCGATGCTTTGTCGTGGTGCGATTTTCCGCGAATCGATACCGGCGGAACAATGGGGAGCAGCTGGCTTATGGCCATGCTACAGGCTTCCGGTTTTTTGGTCCACCTTTCCGATGCATGTTCGCTTGTTCAAAATCCATTCTCGTTGGACCAAAGCCTGAGCAGCCGGAAGGGAGGTTGACATGATCTTCTATTCCTCTTCTGTAACAGATGCGATCCTCACACAAATTAAGAATATGTTGAAGACCCCGTCGACTGACGCAAGAGAACTTAGGATCATATTGCCTTCTGTTGCGCCAAGGATCGTTCTTGCAATTGGCGAGGCATTGGAGGAATACCGCGACGCCAAAAGGCCGGATTGCCGGATCAAGTTGATCATAAAAACCGCATACAAGCTGGGCCAACTATGGAGAACAGGCAACGATCCGGAAGAATCGACCCTGTTCCAGGAGATTGAGCGGCGCGGGTGGTATGATGCAGAAAATCATCTTACAGCTGCGAGAAACGAAAAAAGAAATCCCCAAACTGAAGATGTCCTGGTTACCGTACTGATCGGATCCGATCAGGTACCCGATCAGGCAAGTCTTTATGACTTTTATCGGCTTGACTATCAAACATTATGGGAACAGTGGCTTCAAGGCACGTTTTCACCCTGGTTAAGACGAAGGCTCAGAGAAGCCTCTGTTGAAGCGGAAAGTGTTCACATTGCTTTTATGGACGAGATACTCAAGTCGCTCGTCGACACAAGCCTTGCCGATCTTATCCGGATAAGCAACTTTTTGGAAAGTATCGACCTTTCGAAAGCCCAGGACGGTAGGGATGCCATAAGGGTTCTCATAGAGAGCTTGGAGTGCTTCCGCCTTCCGTGTATGAAAGGATTGATGTCGGCCAAAAGAAAAGTTCGAATTCGCCACTACATTAAATCTGCCGTTGAATTTTTTAACTACGGAAGTTTTCTTGATAAACAGGGCCGAAAAAAAGCCATTCAAAAAATCGCACAATATCTGCAGCACTTAATAGAGACCGGGAAGGTTGACGACATAGATCCTGATGATTTGGGTCCTCATTACAAAACGATTCAAGAATTAATAGAAGATCTGAAGCGATACATTGAGAAAAAGGATCCGAATGCGCAAGCCAACTTGATGTATTCAGATTTTCCCTACATTTTGGATGAGATTCTTGGGTTTAGGAAAAGGAAAGAAAAAAACAGGGATATAAAGACAAGAAAGTTAACAGGGATGCCCCTTGAGGTTGTTCTGCGGTCGGTCTGGATAACCTTATCAGAATATAAACGGTGGACGCAAGAGCAGGGGATAATTGCAGGCGAAGCAATCAAAGAGATCAGGGTCCAGGGAAACTTGTTCCGGCATGACTGCGAAGAGAATGACCCGGACATCGCATACCAGTTGTTAAAACAGCTTATCGGAGGCCTTGATAAATACATTGAAGAACATCTTGCTTTCGCGGCTAATCCCAGAGAGGCCCCCGAGGATACTATAGGAGTCAGTTGCTCTTTGTGCCCTTCCATCGAGGATGGCGATCTGGCCTATAATCGGTCTATTAGGGCAGAACCCCTTTTAGAATTTACGGTGTCTATTTCAGGCCTCAACAAGGGCGTTACGAGAAAATTCGTTTGGCCGGTTCCCAAGAACCATCCATACCGCAATATGGCTTCCATGTTTTCCTGGGTGTATGAATATGTGCGTTCAAAGCGAACTAATGCTCTACCCGTTTTCTGCATTCCTTACAGCGAAGAACTTTCGTTGTCTAAAGATGATGATGAAGTGAATAGAATACTGGTGCAGGCCTTGGAGAGCGAATCGAAAAATATCGTTAATCTTCTTGACGCCGATGGCATAGATACACACGACAGGACATACTCTCATTTGATGGAACTTGCTTATGCATATGGACGCTTCATCAAAGAAGCCCATGAAGAAGGCATCTTTTCTGCGCTAAATAACGAGTTCGGTTCTCTGGATACAGCCTATCGGAAAACGTACAAAGCCTTTTTAGCGAACCCTGAGTGCAGAACGAGCCGCTTAGGTCCACTGCTGTTCAAGGCATTTTTTATGGTTGGTGAACGTGATGACCATCCGACAAGCCTGTGGGTATGGAAGGGCTACGAGCCTTCAGCAATTATCACTCCTCTACACCCGGCCCTCCTTGAGATGATCGTACACCAACATTCCTTTCTTTCCGAAAGCTTTGAAACTGTAGCCCGACAAGCCCTGTGGGCATCTAGCCAAAAAGAATTTAACGAGAGGCGGTGGATGGATATAATGGACCTCGCTAAAATACAATGGCCAGTCTATGGTACCCTACGTAATGAAGACCAGATCCTGGATACGAACGTAAAGAGTTTCGGAATTTTTCATATTGTTGGTGAAAATAATGCCGCTGACACCAGCTTATCGACGAAACTGCTTCTTCGTTATGATAATGGCGATGATGATGATATTTCCGACGATGACTTATTCGAAGAAACGCGAGAATCCAGACTTATTCAAAGGGTATTGGAAGACTATCGGTCATTGTATGCACATGCTGACGATGGCATATCAATTAGTGCCTACTGCGGAGGGCCTATCCAACCTGTTATAGCAGGTATAGATGCCTATCTGCGCGAACTGGAAAAAATTAGGAACGACAATCGGCCTTACACTGTTTCGCTCATCCTCTTTGCCGAAACCCAGGACGACACCGCAATGACAAAATGGGTCAGCGCTTGGCGAGAAAGGTGGATTGGTGCAGAGTATTCGGCAAAGTACGACTACTACAGTTGGTGTAAGATCTCTGTTGCTCATCGCCTCATTACCCAACAGAAAGACCATTTATTATTCGAAAACCTGATCTCCCAAATTAACGTTGATTTGTCCTTCTTGGTCCATTTTATCCGAGAAGGGGTGGGGGGAAATAGATTTGAAGAGATTGAGCCGTACGACGCAAGCGGAAAATTCCGGATGTTTCCTGTTTTGGAAAAGGCGTGTTGTTCAGTTGTAGGCGGTGGAATGGAATGGGTGCGCGAAAGGATCATCGGCAATCGTCAATTTGTCCTGGGCACCCTGCATTCTCAAGTAATGGCGCGCTTGAAGCTACCGACGCATATTGCCGAAAAAGATTACATAGTTATGGGAAAAGGAGATTTCGCACCTTGGAAAAGGCTGGTCGATAAACTGCATGAAAAAAGCACCTGGGTTGTATGCATTGATCCATCTGTAGATGAAAGGTTGATAGGGAAAGAAGATAATAACGGTGTGCGACAAAGGGAAATTATCGGATTTGGGTCTGGTGTCGGCAGTCATGGCGAACATAACTATACTATATCAACGGATTTCTTCAGGATCGAGCAAGTGCGGTCCAAGATTGCCTTGCATATAGCGTCCAAATTGGGGCCTTTAGATCGCGAGACAAGCAACAATATGGCATCAAGCATCATCAGTGAATCTCTGCACATGGCTGGTTTGTCCCTCGTTAAGGCTACAGGGCCGTCGCAATATGTCAGAGATTATATCTCTTACGCTTTGTTACGAAAATTGCTTCGAAGGGATGCCGATGCTTTCTGCGACGAGATTATTTCCCTCGACGCCTTTCGGCATTGGTTCGATTCATCGCCAAATAATAAACGACCAGATCTATTGCGTTTAAAGGCTACAATAATGGATGGGCAGTTCCGGATCGAAGTGCAATTGTTTGAGTGTAAACTTGCCCAAGAATCTGAGAGGCATCTTGAAAAAGCCCGTGAGCAACTTCAGAGCGGTCTGAGCCATTTAGTAAATTGCTTCAAGCCCCGTCAAGTCAAGAATGAGGGAATTGACGACATGCCAGATCAGCGATATTGGTGGCTTCAACTCCAGCGCCTTATAGCAAGCAAGGGTCGGGTGAAGTATCCACAGTTCAAAGACGCCATTAGTGCGCTTGAGAGGCTGAGCGATGGTTTCTTTACGATTCAATGGAAGGCAGCAGCAGTTACCTTTTGGACCGATTCGGATCAATATAACATATTCAAGGTAGGCGATTGGGAGTTTCAGGTAGGAGAACACTCTCTTATGGCAGAGGTGATCGCTGCAGGCCGTCAATTCGTAAAATCCCTGTGCCTGGACAACCTTGATGCCTTTTTGCCCCTGAGTGAACAAAGCCTTGATTATTCAAGCATTACGTTGGAAAAAGAAATAAAACCTTCGAAAGGCATGGACGAGACGCAGCAAAAAGCTACGGAAGGCGGCGCGGGCAGTAGATCGGTTCAAGGTTCGCAAATGTCAGTATCGATAAAGGAACAGGGGACTAGTGAAGCTGCACATCTCGGCACAATTGAGCCGAAATTACCTCAAAGGATCTTTCTGGGCCAAGGCGTTCAAGGCAATAGACAAGTGTTCTGGGAATTTGGTCACCGGGACTTAGCGAACAGGCACATACTCATATTTGGCACGTCCGGAATGGGAAAGACATACGCAATTCAAGCCTTATTGTGTGAACTCGGTCGAGTTGGCCAAAATTCTTTGATAGTAGACTATACCAACGGATTTTATGACAATCAGTTGGAAATTGAGACACGAAAGATACTAAAACCGGTTCAACATATTGTACGAAAAAACCCATTACCCATAAATCCTTTCAGACGGCAGGAAGATATGATCGGTGAAATAGTTCTTCCGGAAGACCCGTCCAACACGGCACAAAGGGTTGGCGGGGTTTTTTCCGAAGTCTATGAATTCGGCGACCAGCAAAAATCGGCTCTCTACATGGCCATAAAGAGAGGAATAGAAACTTACGGAAATGAAATGACCTTGCCTTTATTAATCGAAGAACTCAAAGAAATGGTTGACAAAAATCCCTCTTCTTTAACGGTCATAAGCAAGATACAGCCTTTTATAGATATGAATCCGTTTAGCGCCGAGGAGGGCGATAATTGGGAGACCTTATTTACGGATCAAAATTCCCGCTGTCATATTCTTCAACTGGCAGGGTTTCTAAAAGACGCATCGAAGTTGATCACGGAATTCACTCTTATCGATCTGTACTGGTATTATCGTGGTAAGGGCAATAAAGACAGACCCAGAATTTTAATACTTGATGAAATTCAAAACCTGGATCATAACCTTGATAGTCCTCTCGGTAAATTTCTGACGGAGGGAAGAAAATTTGGGATCTCCCTTATTGTGGCAACACAGACTTTAAGCAATCTTAAAAAGGATGAACAAGACAGGTTGTTCCAAGCGAGTCATAAATTATTTTTTAAGCCTGCAGATACAGAGCTGCGAAGTTATGCCCAAATATTGGAAAACACGACAAATGAAAAAGCTGAATTATGGATACAACGTCTTTCCAGGCTTAAAAAAGGAGAATGTTATTCACTTGGACCTTCGCTGAACAATCAGCAAGGGCTCGAGACAAAAGCATTTCACATCAAGATCGAATCTCTAAGATCACGTTTTAAAGATATTTACAAGGAGAGTGCCACGTAAATGTCATTGCCAATTAACTTTCATAGAACTTTTATTCCGGAAAGAAGACTGCTAAATAGTTTACTTCAATATGCGGGTAACGGTTTGTCAGGAACCTACCATGACATAGCCCGTGCTACCGGTATCCCGATGGGAAAATCAAATGGTAAGGTGCCGGCAATTATAGATTATGCAAGGGGGATGGGTCTAATCCACTTCGATTTGAAAACCAAAAACGGTATTAGATATCCTATTCTAACGAATTTTGGTCGAATTGTTTTACTTGAAGATACTTTATTGAGTCAGCCGGTGACCCAGTGGATCGCACACCTCCATTTATGTCATCCTTCACATGGCGCAGCGGCATGGTATGAGACATTTGTCAGGGGTAGAAGCATTTTAGGTGCTTCATTTACGATCGCTAAGCTCGAGGAATATCTCAAGAACATTTTTGGACCTGGCAGGAATCGCATCGGACCTTTAGTAAGAGCTTATGACGATGATGTTGCGTTAGGCAAGATAGATCCTTTAAGAAAACAGGAAAAGCAAATAGTTAGCGGTAAGGCCCCAATTATAAGGAATTACGCTAGCGCTTACGCAGCTTATATTTTACAAATCATGGAAGATGAATTTTCCGGCCAAATACAGGTTACTGTGCCCGACCTTAATTCAGCTAGCGGAATTTTCGATGCTGCTTCCTGGACTCAATCGGATATAGATACCCTCCTCAATCTCATTGAAGTGACAAACTCGGTCAGGATAGATAGGCATATGCGCCCATGGATTATTGAGAAAATGTTACCATCTTCAGAAGTATGGCCTCAAATTTACAAGTAGCCAATTAATGCGAGGATTCAATGAAACTTTCTGATCTAATTACTTTTCGAAAAGACCGCCTTTTTCAAGGAGCCGTTCAAATCAATTGGTTTGAATCGGATCGTTCTCAAAGTAAGAAAGCAGCAGAAAATTTTGTTTTCCACGGGCCCGACTACCATGGTGCTGGTGGATCCGACATAGATACAGCTACCTTTGTCAGGGATATTCTCACAAGAATAACTGGGCGTGATAATTCGTCTGATCCTTTCACACTCGCAATTGCGGGCTGGGGCATGGGCAAATCTCATCTAGGGGTCACGATTGCTGAACTCTTGAGCGAACCCGAGGGAGATACAGCCAAGCATATTGTAGATAATATTATGCAAGCTGATGGCTCGATCGGATCACTCGTCTCTCATATACTGACGAACCTTGAACAACCTTACCTGGTTCTTACTATTAACGGAATGCAGGACTTTAACTTGTCACGGGAAATTATTCGGCAGGTTTTTTTACGCCTAAAATTGCATAACCTCGATGTTAAACCCCTGGAAGACCTTCGGCCACGGTTTAAATCGGCCAAGAGCTTCGTTGAATCATTTTATGAATCATTGCAAAAAGATTTTTCTGAAATGTTTGGTCGAGATGTCGACAAAGAAACTTTGCTCCAAAGGCTTTTAGATCAAGACGAAGAAGCATTTGAGAAAATAAGCCATATTTTTGAAGATAAAATGGGAACACCGATCATATCGGTCGGGCAGGAATCCCTGCAAGAATTCATGTCTGTTTTGCGTAGGATCTACTGTGGTCCGGATAAAGCATTTAAGGGGATCTTCATCATATTCGACGAATTTGGCCGCTACCTGGAATTTGCTGTCCAGAAACCTTACGTAGCGGGCAGTGGGGTATTGCAGCAGCTTTTTGAAGCCGTACAAGCTGAAAGCGATGTAGTCTCACTATTATGTTTCATCCAGTACGAGTTGAAAGCGTATATGTCGAGGGTAGCGCCGGAGTTCCGCGACGGCTTGAATAGATACGTTACACGTTATGATTCTGCAACAAGAGTTCATCTTTCAACGAACCTTGAAACCCTTATCGCAAGCCTAATACAGAAGAATGATGAAAAGTCATTAAGAACATATATCGAGACAAACGTGGGTGAATCCGAGAAATATCAAGCTATGTATAATTTGAAGCAATGGTTCCAGGATTCATCAAAATATCCGCTCTGGACAGAACCAGCGCGTTTTTCCAAAATAATAGTGGAAGGATGTTGGCCTCTGCACCCCATGGCAACATGGTTTCTCTATAAGTTGTCCGCCGCAGGCAAATCTCTTCAAAACCGTTCAGCGCTGTACTTACTGGCATTAGCGATAGATCAATATCGCGCAAAGGAAGTTGCGAATGGATATTGGACACTTCCTGCGACTGCGTTATGCACCGATGACATGATAAATGAATTTATAGCTTCAGAAAGATTCGGACAACAGGGTGCAATAGCCCATGCTTACAACACTGTCATAAATAAATATTCTCATGAATTCAAAAGTAAAGACATCGATGTTCTGAAAGCAATATTGCTTGCTTCCAAAGTAAGTTGTCGTGGTGAAACACAGCAGGAATGGGAAACAATTCTTAGCACGCTCAGTGCAAGACAACCAAAAGAAATAAAAGAAACTATAAGAAGACTTACATCTGAATATAATGTGATTGAATGGAATGATTCCATTCATCAGTTCGAGATCATAGGCGATGCTCAGCCAAGACGTGCCTTCCTAGATGTCCTCGAAGCTAAGATCAGCGAAATATCACTCGATAATCGTGGGAAACTCTTTGTAACTCATATTAAGGATTGGTTGTCAATTGAAAATATAGAAACAGATTTTGGGATGAAGCATCAGATCACAACACCTGAATGGAAATATGCAGTTACGGTTTCTACTATACAAATGCTTGGCAGCCATATTGAATATGCGATCCGTAATTGGAGGGATGCGTTAGCTCCCGATGATCCTCGCGGTCAGCTGATATACTGTTACATTGGGCCTGACAGCGATTATGCCCGAGTCGTTGAAAAAAGTACCCTATTATGGAAAGCAACACTAGAAAAGCTTGGTTTTAGTGAAGATAGCAAAATTCCTTTATTGGTGGCCTTTCTTTACGATAAAGAGGGCAATTTGGGTAGATTAATCGCAGAACGTTGGATTCTTGTCAATAAACGCAATGATGAAAATATGAAACGATTCACAAATTTCATCATGGATAGGGAGCCCATCTTATTAGAAGAATTGCAGGGGGCATTCAGGAGACTAGAGAATGAAGGTCTCTTTTTCTCCGGCGGTAAGCAACTAAAGCGTGGAACCAAAATCAGCGAGGTCTTGAACAATCTTTTTAGCGGAATCTATTCCTCTTGTATTCCTTTTCCGTTTGATGGTTTTCACAAAACTAAAGGCGGTGCAGCGAAGGATTGTCAAGTTTTCACCACGGAATTGTTTAGGGGTAGTCTCAATCAAAGCTATATCGCAACTCGAAATGTACAGCAAAAGAATCGTTTGGTACGGGTTCTCCACGATAGTTGGAAAGCGTTAGGTGCCGATGGCTTAATATCCATGAAGCCTGGCAATAGTTCGATAGCAAAGATTTATACCTTGCTTGATTCTCAGCTAAAAGCAGGAACAGTTGTTAACTTAGGTTCATTTATACGTGATCTCTGCTCTCCTCCATATGGTTTCAATATTGCTTCTTCCGGAATGTTACTGGGGCTTTACATTTGTCCCCGCCATGACAAAGTATGGTTTATTGTGGGCAACGACATAGTGCCAATCGATCGATGGCTAAGTGAAGCTTTTATCGGCAACTTCCTTTCTCTAAACTATCTCGATTCAACAGAGTTAAAGTTTGTAGATGTAGGCGCCACAGATGAATGGATTGATTTGCTCAGTTCGTGGGATTCCGAAAAAACAAATCGTGCGCAACTCGACTGGTTTTTTAAGGCTTCCGAGCTTAAAAAACGGATTCCTCTTCCTCCGGATCGATTACATTACTTTGAGCTTCTTCAGGAGCGAGCAATAAAAGCACAAGAGGAACTAAAACGTTGGGACAGTGAAATGGAAAAACAAGAAGAGTTTTTAGAAAAAGCTTATCAAAAACAAAATGCTGGTAATCTTTCCAGATGCGGAGCTGAATTGGTTAAGATTTTGGATAGAATGAATAAAAAAGAAGAAGCTTGGATCGAAGAGGATTTTGTGCGAATTAAGAACCTTATTCAAAAAGCAAAGAATGCGACCAAACAGTTCTTCCCGAATTGGCTTAGAAGTGAAATTATTATTGACCTTAAAGCCTGGGGCAGTTTTGAGAATAAAATGCATCTTATTCAGGGGAATTTAATGACCCTCGAATTGTTAGAAGAACGAAAGAAGATAGAAGATCATGTTGATCAACTGAGGTCCGAAATTGATCATAATCAGCATATAAAATTTATTGTTGACGAGGCCAATGCCTTTGTTTGTTCGCAAATTGTATCTGAGTCCACAAAGGTCAAAGAACTTCATGCTATTATTGCCAAAGCAAAAGAGATTTTAGATATGCTTATGTCGACGAAGTCAACTAAATCATCTAATGCAATTCCACAATTGGGTTCCGCAGCGGCAAGAATTCGTGACTTGAGAGATAAATGCCAGAGACAGGTAGATGTAGACAAAGAACGTGCAGAAAAATTATGGAATAGCGACATATCTAAAATTGAAGACATAAATGATATACTGCGTGAAGTCGTAATATTACGAGATCTTTATGAGGGGCAAGACAAAGATCTCGAGGACTTCAAGACCATTGATAGTTGCTTGCGAATGATGACAGTTCATTTCCATGAATTCAGTTCTCTCCAACTTACAGATGAACAACAGCTAGACATATTTACGAATTGTTTATCCAAAGCGAAGGATGCTTTTGGTGAAGAAGAACTGCCGTGGGATATAGAAACAACTTATAAAAAACTTCAATATGCTTGCAAGATGCAACGGAGGGAACAAGCTATTAAGTGGCTTGAAACTTCGATACCAGGAACTTTAACCATTTCAACTCTTGATGCAATTAGCGTAAACCGGATCAGAGGCACAATGCTAAACCCCCCGGCATTTCTAAGAAAAGAAGATCTCAAAAAAGTACATGCGACGATAGCCTTGTGCGATAAACGGCTTGATGAGCTCGAAGTGGATGGCCTTGTGGCGAAGTTTCAAGGATTGTCCGATAAAGCAAAATTACTTTTCATAGAAAAAATAAAAAAAATGCTGTAAACACGATGTGTATGTTTTTTCGTGTTTTTCGGTTTTATGGTAGGCATGTTCAAACTAAAATGGGACCGCTTTTATGGATATCAAGAGGCTAAAAGACTCATCCCCTGATGCTATAAGGGCTGCACTACGCCGCCTGCAAAGAACTTTACAAAACTCCCGTCAGCTTTTGCTATTTTCAGTTCCTGAGCTAATCTTGGCAATCTTATATAGGTGGTGTGTATGCCCTGTCTGACAGCACTATTGCCTAAAGCACAGGCAATATAAGTTTTACCTGATCCGGTAGGTCCTACGATTATAATATTCTGATTGGAGCGTATCCATTCATTCTGAGACAATTTAAGGATCACATCTTTTGATAATCCCCTTCTTGTTCTGAAGTCTATATCCTCAAAACAGGCATTGTGATGCCTTAAGTGGGCATGGGAAAGAAGTATTTTAAGCTGACGGTTTTCCCTTGCGAGTTTTTCTTTATCAACAAGCATACCCAGACGCTCCTCAAAACTTAAGTCCTTATATGCATGATTTGATATCTGTTCCTGTAGTCCTTCCGCCATACCTGATAACTTCATGGCAATGAGTTTTTCAATGGTCGCCTCAATCATGGGTCACCTCCCGGTAGTACTCATTGCCTCTTATGTTGTCATGAAGGGGGATAATCTTTTTGTTTTCAACATCCGTTGCTGAACCTTCTAATCCCATCTGAAGAAGGGACTTTACGCTCTTGTAATTATATGCTTCTATTTCCAGTGCCCTTTTACATGCTACCTCTACCCTTTCGGGGGAATATGTCTTTGAGAGCCTTATAATACCGAGACAGCTTCTAAAGCCATGTTCAGGGTGAGTTCTGTGGTTCATGATTTCTTCCATGAGCTCTTTTGTGTTTGGGCCTATCTTACCTCCCCACAGTTTTATCCTTGCAGGGGTCCATTCGAGATATTGTCTGTGTTCTGTGGGCATATGGAGGTTCTCTGTAACAAACGCCCCCGGTTTATTTGTTTTTATATGGGAGGCAACCCTTTTGCCTTTATGGTATATCTCTACAACACTGTCGGTATGCATGATATCCAGGGTTTCTCCTATTAAGGTATATGGAACGCTGTAATATGTCTTTTCTATCTTTACATGGTAATCAATGTGCACTTTTGCTTTGGTCCATGAGGCAATAATAAATCTCTCTGATGGAAGAGGCTTTAAAGCAGGTTTCTCAATTTCAATAAAGAGGTCATAACGTGATTTGTTTATTAGTGCCATTGGTCTTTTATTTAGTTTTTTTGTCTCTTCCAGTATGGTTTCATTCAGTTCAATAATACTGAAAAAGGTTCTGTTTCTAAGTGCTGCAAGGATTCTTCTTTGTGCCTGAAGTACGGCATTTTCCACCTTGGCCTTATCCTTTGGTTTAGCAACCCTTGTGGGGATGACGGCTATGTTATAATGCTGCGCCATGGCAGCAAGGGTTTTATTGATCTCCGGATCATAGTAGCACGCATGGGTAACACCGGCTTTCAGGTTGTCGATAATTAGACATTTAGCACAACCGCCATAATATTCGAAGGCTCTGATGGTGCCCTTTACAAAACTTTCTGTCGTCTGATCGGCTACGGCATATGCAAATATATATGAGCTTGCCCCTAATACGGAGACAAATAATTCAACCTCTATTATTTCTCCTGTTGCAGGATTCTGATAATGAGGTTTATCGCCGGAGAAGTCTACAAACATCTTTTCTCCTGCCTTATGTCTGAACCTCATGACAGGATCCGCTTTTTTGATCCAGCTATGATAAAGATGATAAAACTGAGTGCGTTCATACCCGTCGGGATTATCACGTTTATATTCTTCGTACAGGAGCTGGAGCGTTACCCCTTTCTTTTTCATTTCTCTGTGAAGGTAGACAAAATCAGGCAGAGATTTTACTGATGGTTTTCCTCCTTTAGGGAACATGAGCTCCGAGAGGGTATCTTCGTCTGTCTCACAAATCTCTTTATAGGTGGCACCGAGTTCTTTAAGTTTTTCCACATAGGTTGAAGCTGTTGAAGTGGATATATTGCATGCTCTGGCAATAGGACGAATACCAAGGTTGCATTCCAATAGCAGCCGGGCAATTTCTTTGATTTTTTTCATTGTTGTCTTCCTCCCTTTCTTTTTCACTTATACGCCCTCCAGTAAGTTTTTGAGGGCATTGTATCATATCAGGCAGGGAGGAGAATCATGGTCTGTTTTACATAAAACAGATATTCCGATAAAACACAAAAAGTGTTCGACCTTTTTCGGAATTGGTGTTCGAGGTTGACCGGAATTTACAAACATACATATATTGGCACGTATCTTGAGGATTGTTGATGTATTTGATGCAATGACATCGAGACGATCGTATAAAGAGGCGATGCCTCCAGCGAAGGTGGCGCAGATAATGATAGGGATGCCACCTGAGAGGGTAAAGGCAAAAGAGGGTTCAAACAACAATTATCGTGACCAGGGTATGAGACAATGTTTTGATGAATCACTGCTTCGAAGGTTCATATTGTTTCTTGGTAAAATGACATCCAATTAGGACAACAAAAGAGGGGAAGGTATCAATGAGTACCCTCCCCTCTTTTGTGGCTGTGGTGGTTTAGGCGGCTTTGGCATATTTTTTTGTCTTGTTGACCGATTGAATCATTTTCAGCCAACCAGTCTTACCGGCCTCAAGCTGGCTGGGATATTCAGCAAAAACCGAAAACTCTAACGGAGTCAGGAACCGTAACAGAGATGGAATGCGTTTGCGGTTTTTGTCTTTAAAACGGAAGAAGTTAATAAAACAGTGGTAGCCGATGCTGTTATCGTCAACGCTGGCATGAATGTAACCAGCCCTACGAAGTTTATCGTATATCATAGCCATCATTTCCGGTCGCTCTGATGACAGATACAACCCTATGTTGATTATGCTGTTCATTTCGGCATATTTGCGCACAGATGAAATTATTGCATTGGGGTGTGACCATAGTTCATTGATTTTTTGAGTGCATCGATAACTATTTCGGGTTTGAACCAATTACCAAAGTATGTATCCTTGAAGTTTGTTGAGATTACAACCTCATGTTGCCTTGCCAAAGTGGACGCTGTTCTTATTATACTCGAGAACATGCCCTCGTTGTAGACAGGTGGAACATGGTGGTTTCTGATGGCGTCCATAAATGGCTCCATACCTTTTCTAGAATAATCAGGTTTGTTAGACAATACCAAATCCATGAACAAGTCTGCGGATATGACGGTATGGTCTGTCTTATTGCCCGGCATATTTGTGCGGAATTGTTTGGCAACGCCAATGTCCATCGATAGACTCAAAGCAATCAACCAGGGCGAAAACCCGAAAGATTCTGAGGAATATTTAAAGTTCATTATCTTCAAAGTGTTTTTCAATATGTAGTAAGCATGGTCGGTTAGGGGGATATTGTGGAATATGTTGTATAGATCTCGGTAACCGGCAAGCTCGTTTGCCTCTCCATCAATTTCTGTTGCGGGAAGTATTGATGGATTGTCGCCGTAGAAGTCGATTACACGCAACAATGCCGTCTCGATTATGTTTTCGAAGCCCATTTTTTTAATCTGCAAGTCGTAGGGGGAGATAAGGTCGCGGAAGTGGTCGTAATTGAATTTGGGTTCGTTGCAGTGGTCTATATCTCTATAGCGGTTTGAGGTTATGGCAGATGGAGTCTTTTTGTTTGGAGTTACTGCGACAACAACGGCTGTTTTATTCTCTTTAAGGGGGGAGCAGGAACGGCGAGTTTTTTTATCAAATACCATTTCTGAGCAGGGGACAGTTTGCAGGTTTTTTCTCTTTAGGGGGAGGTTGTAGCGGTTAATCAGGCGTATTTTAATTTTTCGTGCCAGCTTATGGTACAATGGCAGTTTCGTTCTCGGTATATCATTGTAGTACAGATACATTTCGGCCACTGCTTTAGGTCTGAGACTCATGTCTTTTAGGAACTTGGATTCCATGTAAGCGTCTGCCTTTGCGTGTACGCCTGTTTTTAGTTTGCACAATTCGTCGATTGCTCTATCGAGCATATTGGGGTTGACCTTTACAATCTTTAAAATGTCTTTAACTTTTTCTTGGGTACGTTGTTTCATGGTTGCCTCCTTCGTTTTATTTTTGTGATTTTATTCCGATGAAAAGGGGGAGATATAATTATAATATAATTATATATATGCTGTTTATCTTTTGATTATCACGATTTTTGGGCAGAAAAATCCCGTCATGTTTTCGGGGGTTTCGGGGATGATTATATACCATCCCGTTTTCGGACATGCGTCCTAAAGATAATTACTATTGACCTTTGCAGGTTAGCATGATTCGGACATGCGTCCTAAAGATAATTACTATTGACCTTTGCAGGTTAGCATGATTCGGACATGCGTCCTAAAGATAATTACTTATTATTATATTACTTTATTTTTCGGGAAGGATATTGCTCTTTTTATTATGCTTCTCTTAATTTTTCTATCGCTTTGCGAATCTGATCGGCCTTTTCCGTACCTATCTCACACCCTTTCAATGATACTTCCAACTCATGTGGTCTAATCGCCATCACGTGTTTTAGACCTTTTATGCTCAAACTTGCCGATGGGTGCGTGAAAACTACAATGCCATTAATCCAAACACTATCGATGCCTTCTGAGTTGAGGTAGTCCTTAAGCCACAAGATATTTCTCGTCAACTGTCCAGACGGGTTGCCGATGCCTCCAGTATAAGCTACACCGCCGCCGCTGATTTTGGTTCTTGTCCAGCCGGCCCTATCGTAACAAATGTGACCTGAATGATGTTTTATTTCAAAGGCATAGACACCACCAGGACTGACGAGAAGATAATCTATATCACCCCAATAAGTGGGGACACTATGAAATACAACGCTATCATTATCAACAATGCCAGACAATGTATCCCTGAATGTATCCTCTCCAGTTACACCATTCGCGGCAGCCCTCCATTTGTTAAGTTCTTTGTAACATAAGTAAACAAATAAAAAGAAAGTGAATATTGATAATGCTACAAAAGGGACTGGTTTTTTGTAGTCGGTGAGCATTAGTACGGAAATTAGCACGAAAAATGACAGATATGATAGTACAACCATATAAAAACACAACACCGTCAGATTTCTGTGCCTTTTCATTAGCCTTACCAAATATGTTGAATTATGTATCATATTCATAGCATTATCCCTCTTTATGTATTTTTTTTGCGTTTCATAGTAGACACTTTTCTACAGTTATTTACACAAATTGTCAATTTTCTACAAAAATCATCATGAATTTAAGGTTTTTTCATTTTGGTCCATTTTGGAGGTGGTCAAAATCGTCAATTATCGTCAAAATCGTCAATTTTCGTTCATTATCGTCAAAATCGTCAATTTGTGTCGATTTGTGTCTACGATAATCAACAAAACCACCGTGATGGGAGTCTTTTTGTTTATAATATTGAGGGGTTACGAGCATTTTTAACATAGATTACAGTTCAAAACTCATTTTGTGTTTGCCTATAGGATCGACAAATTTGTCCATTTTATCAGCTTTTGCCGATTTAACAATGCCGACTACCCTACCCTTTTCGACAACATTGGCTATGTAATATCTCAGAGCGTCTTTGATCAAGTCGTTTCTCATGTAGGCAGGTAGGCCACCAAGTCTTTCGATGAGGTCTCTGTCATTATTTTCCTGTAAATACAATTTTACCATAGTCTTTTGGACTTTCATTCCTACTCCTTTCATTTTTACGTTTTTAATTGCCTGAATAGCTTCTTTTGTTTTTCTTAGGTGTTTAATTGTTTTATCGTCGAGCATATTTTCAACTATATCGTGTTTCCCAATATAATACCGCAGGGCATTTTTTGTTAAGTCGTTTCTCAAGTAAGATGATAGGTTTTGGAACCTGTCGATGATTTCGGCATCATTTTCATTGTACAAGTAAAACTTGTAACGCACATATATATTTCTGTTTTCGATTGTTAACATGATATCCCCTTAACGTTCCGTTGTATTGATTCCATAGTACCAGTAGCCGATTGCATTAGCCATCATAGCATCTTCAACTACATTGATATTATGTACCTCAGATATGGTGTCTTTTATGAGTTCGGCAGGCCCTCCACCTACTATGGCTATGTCGGGTGTTATCGGTGCCGTTTCAATGAATTTGATTGTGGCAGCGGATACCTGTGCCGCATATGCCTCGATACACTTTTTAATATGAAATGGATAGCTTTTACCCAGGTGGATGATTTCGTTCTTGCCGGATATGAGCGCACTTCTGGCATCTCTTGGCGTTATCTGAAAATGGTAATGCTTGTAAAATTCTTTCTTCACTTCGTCTATTGCAATGGATATTCCAAGCTTTTCGCTCCCTGTAGCTGATTCAATATATCTGTTTTCGGTAAACAGGGCAAAATCAAGTGTCTCGTGTCCACAATCTACAACCGCTACTGTTTTTAACATATCAGCCGGGTTGTCTTTGATGTACCTGAAATATATACCGGTACCTTGTGGGATTATTTTTACGTTGCCGTTTACCTTATATTGCATTTCCATACCGTTGATATAGACAGAGGCATTTTTCATTGCATCTTTGATTGCTTGGCTGTATTGCTGTGAGTACATTCCTGGCGGTAGTCCGAGGACAATGGTTCCGCTTTGAAAATCATGTGATTTTAAGGCGTGTGTTAACACTGCTATCCAAGGACTAGAAGTAACAAAGGACTGCGTCCTTGTCTCCAGTACCCCACCGTATACTTCTGCATCTTTGCCAACGATGTAATCGTTGCCGTTGACGTTAATGGTGGTAAATTTACCCGGATCGGGGTGTGATTCGGGTCCGGACACAGACCCTAAAAAAATTACTTGGTATTTTTATACAGCAATTTTCGTTTTTTGTCAATATTTTTTTGAGATATCAGGGACACGTCAAAGTCTTTTATTGAATCACCCTCTCTTTACTTGACCTACCATATTTTACAGAGATAGGGCAAATTGAGCGATGAATGAAAGAAATTCCTGGTCAAACTTCTGTAAAGGGTGGATTTTTTGGCGTACCTGCCACTCATATCTGACAAGAAGAACGCAATATAGGATTTTCTATTACAGTCCTACCACCCTCAGTACATCTTCCAGATGGAGAGAAAAATATCTGATGCTGGAGGGAATGTATGGAAAACCGAGGAGTCTGGATATACTGATCGCACAGTTTCTGAGGCTTGCCATGACGCGTGGGCCATTCCCTTTTCGTATCCGGGAGCGATCTTCATCATAGGTAACATCCCTCACCCAGTGAAGCCTGTTCTCAATATTCCAGTGCCCCCGGTTCAATTCCAGTATCTTTTCGGGACTCGCCCTGTCTTCTGCAAGACTGGTAATGCCAAAGGCCGTTTCTGTGGTCGAGATGTTGTTTTTTAGTTTAGTAATGTTCCGCTCTATCCTGAAGACCTGTGCCATGTGAGGAAAGTCGATATATCCGGCAAGCTCACTGCTTGCCCATATCTTCCTTTCTTCTACTCTTCCATGGGCCTTATCGAGCGTAACGTGGTGAGGGGGGAAAAGATTCCATTCTGAGGGCGTCAATGTCGTTCATGAGAGATTCCTGATTTCCCTTGACAGTAAAAAGATAATCGGCATGTTTCTCTTCTACGATGTAATCAGCTGTCAAGTTTTTTATTAATTAGACAAAACTTAATTTTTTTGTAAGAACACTTTTCAGACAAAAAATTATAAATATCTATAAAACTGTTATGCCGTGAATAGTATTGTTGAAATATGGAAAAGCCTTCGACTTTACCACATTTCAACAATTCCGACTGCGATCTGTTATTTATAAGCATGTAACTTTACTCTCCCAATAGAGTCTTCTTTTTAATCTTGTTTCATGTTTCAGTCTTGTCAGTTCTTCAAGTATTTTTGTCTTGTTGTTTACCTCATGTATATGGGCAGGGGTAAAGTTCCATAAGGACTGATGAGGCCGTTCATGGTTGTAAACATTGATATAGCCTCCTATTTCATAACGACAGGAACGTTCATCAGGATAGCTTCCTACTATGTATATCTCCTCCTGCTTGGCTGTACCAAAGAACCTTTCGGTAAGAGCATTATCCGTTGGTCTTCTCACCCTGGCAAATGATAGGTCAGCACCCATGATGTCAAAGAACTCTTTTGTAACAAGAGATGTATTGGGGGACCCCCGATCTACCCTTAATTCAGGTAATATATCACTTTTTATTATCCCCTGGCTTTTAAGCCCTTGTTTGTATATATGCTTTACATGTGAGGCATTAACAGAAGGATAAATATCATAGGATATGATGTACCTGGAGAAAAAATCTATGATGATAATAAGATACCATCTTGTATGATTTATAAGCAGCCTTGTCCAGTCACACCCCCACATGAGGTTTCTGCGCCATATGTTATATCGGGGTTCCTTTAGCGGAGATGGCCTTCTTTCATAAGGTTCTACCAGACCCAATGACTTAAGGTGCTGATATACAGAACTATAGGATAAATACAGACCCTGATTTTGTAATATGCCTTGTATCTGTCTGTGACGAAGATGAGGGTATTGTGCTTTTGTCTTTTCAATGATCTGTTTTTCTTCAGGGGTAAGTTCTGATATCCTGATTCTGGCCTTTTTATTGCCTTGTGGTTTTAACCATGCGTAATAGGTTGAACGTTTTATCTTAAGGTCATTAAGGGTTTCTGTTATTGTATAGCCTTTCGTTTTCTGATCTCGCACAAATTGTATGATCTGCTTTTTCTGCTCTTCCATAAGATGTCCAGGTCCTAATCCAAATTCATCTCTTTTTTTAAGCTTGTAATTATCAATGACTGGTTTAATACAACCTCTTTTAGTTTTCTGTTTTCTTCTTCAAGTCTTTTAAGGTCAGGTGATTTTAATGGTTTGGTATTCCTTAAAGCAGCATTGACGCCAACTGTAAGCTGTCTTTTTCATCTATGATATACCGAAGGGGCTATGTTGTGTTTTTCAAGGCCTTCTTTAATGGTTGGGTATTTTTCTATATCCTTCAGTATCTCATATTTCTGTTCTGGTGTGAAAACTCTGTTCGGTCTTCTTGCTTGCTTTTCACTCATCCGTTTTATCCTCCCTGTATACAATTATAACCGAAAATGTTCTCACTAAAATATCTTATTTTGTCTAATAACATAAAAAACAGGTCAAGCCAGTTCCCTCTGGGTAAGGAGTGCATCGCCGGTTATAACCGCACCTTCGATGGAGATATCGTCAAGGAGGGGTTTTACGAGCTTTATCTCGTTTGTCTTTGCATCTACTTTTTTCTGGTTTAATACAATGCCTTCCTTGTGGACAACGGCAGAGAGGAGATGGAACCGTACACCGTTATCGTCGCTTCCCCTTACGGTCTTGCCGTCAACGGCAACAGCACAGCCTGCGGCATTCTTTACGAGCCAGCTCCCTATTGTCCGGTCAAACTCATCGGCGTCGATTGCCTGGAGGATTCTCCTGAATGTGGGTTCGCTGGGAGGTGTGTTTCTCCTGCATCCGAAGCGTTTTATAACATCTTTGGGGAGCCCCTTTGCCCATTCCCATATCCCCAGGTAGCTTCTAGCCCCGCAGAGGACAGCGCAAACCGATAATGTAAGGGTAACGGCGAGGCTGTGGCGTATCCCCCTGGGACTACGGGGATCGGTCATTGTCTCTATAGCCTTTTTGAGTTCTTCTACCGGCAAATGTTCAAAAGAAAGTATTTCCCTGTCGGTCATCCCATGTCCTCCTGCAGGCAAGAATGGTGCTGTCAAAAGATCTTTTGTCCGCTTCGACAAAGGATATATGAAAACCCCCTTCGGCCTGCTGTTCTGATAGTAATGGTTCCCGTTCTTCGAGAACCCCTTTGTTTGCCCCAGATAGGTCCAGTTTGCCGCCTTGTAACAAGTACCCCTGTAGAGAGATTCATCGACAAATGTCTCTGCAAGGTAAACAGGGTGACCATGGATACGCGTATAGTCGTCGCAGAGCATTTTACAATTCACGGCAAGTATCTTCGATGCGAGGTTTTTTATTGCAACACCGGGAAGGATGAGAAATCGAACGTTGTTCGTAATAAGAGAGATCCTTTTGAATTTTGCATCATTGTCCCATCCGATGTAGGCATCACGGACTGCACATTTTAAAGCGGGTGAACCCCATCCAATGAGGGCAACCCATGTGTTATTAAGCAGTGCAACATATCTGAGCGATTCCCCCGGTATCCAGCGGTAGCCGAGATAGTGATGTCTTTCCATATACTGTCCCCAGAGGGAAACCTCATCCTTTGTGATGAGTCGAACCTTGAGGTCTGCAAACCTGGAATCCATAATAATTTGAGATACCGTACCACAAATGATGAAAAAAAGCCAGTATATTTTTGCATTGTTGTGATGTTAAGGGATTAGGGGACTTTGACGGAGCCCTGTGAGATATTGCAATAGTTGTGTTTGAAAAAGTTTTTGCCGTATCCTTTTTCTCCATGTCTATGCCACCTTTATGCCCGTGTCTGTTATCTCGCCATCGACAAATTTGACCCCTTGTATAACATGAGGAATCAGCTTATAGCCTTTAATCTTCTTCCAGGTCTTCTGAGCCTCAAGGGCAAGTTTGAATACCATGGTAAGGGTAGCGATGCGTGATCCACATCCTTTTGTCTTATCTGTTCTCAGTCTTACCGTTCCAAAGACTGATTCAATCACGTTGGTTGATCTGATATGAACCCACTGCTCCGCAGGGAAATCATAAAAGGTAAAGAGGGTGTCCTTATCTTTTATCAGACAGTCACAGGCCTTCTCGAACTTTGTACAGTATACAAAGAGAAACGTATTATAGGCAACAAAGGCCTGTTCTTTCGTCGGGGCTAGATAGATGTCGTGAATCTTCTCTTTTGCCTTCGATTGTATGCTCTTTGGCATCTTGTCGAGAATATTTGCCGTTTTATGAACCCAGCAGCGCTGTTCCTTTGTGTCCGGATAGACTTCCCGGAGGGCCGGCCAGAATCCAAGGCCGCCGTCGCCTATGGCAAGGGAAGGACCTTTCTCAAGGCCCCTGTGCTTGAGATCGGATAAAAGCTCTATCCATGACAGCTTGCTTTCCCGGTATCCGTCAAGGACAGCAACCAGCTCTTTTGTTCCATTTTCCCGTGCTCCGATGACGACGAGAAAACACTGTCTTTTATTTTCAGGGTCTTCGAGTCTGACATGAATTACCCATCAATCCCTGTCGTCATCTCTATGACTTGTGTTATTTTCATCCTCGTGCCATACATTACAGGAAAAGTCCTTGAAGGCAGGATTGGTAACAATCATATTCAACAAATCATCTGATTCTTGTTTCCGATCTATCTCGCGATATTTAGCATATCCTCTGGTAATGTCACAAAACTCGGAAAAAAATGATACAAGCCAAGCTAGAAAAAACATAAAGATACATATAACCATTGACGCACAGCCTAATTCATGTAAACCATAGAATTGCTTGTATTCTTTTGCTAACCAGAAAGATACAAAAAATGCTACAACCAGATTTATCCCAAACACAAAATATACAGCTATTTTTTTCGGCGCTGACCCTTCTTCATGAGGTATCGGAACAGGTCGATATATATCGAGGGTGACCCATGCAATTAAAACAAAAACAGCATACATGACAATACCGGTATGGGCGAACAAAAAAAACCAACTGTTTGAGTATATGGTCATTAATACATACCCAACAATATCTAAGAAGACCATTCCACCGAACAAAACAACATAGTATATGATGGAACGTCTCTTGTAGTCATAATAGTTGCGCATACTTGCTACAACTATATTTTGTTTGTTCAATGAGTCTTTCGTTTCCTTCATCACAATAATCACCTCCTCAAATTCAATAAAAACAAAATATACAACAAAAGTCAAAAAAGATGGTAATTTCAGCAAAAAACATGATGTTTTTTCTAATACAAGGGCAATAGTCCAATCTACTTTATTTTTAAAGTAATACTAAAAGCAAGGAGGGTGTCAATGGGAACATAGAGTCCATTAATGTAACTAAGCGTATATCAGCAACAATGAGTTTTCGGTTCTTTCTCATTTCAAGTGGGTAACCATGTTTTACTAAAATCAAGTTTACCGGTCAGCAGATAGATAATCGCCTTGAAGTTTTCAAATGTCCTGTACCCTCTTGCTTTTGCCTTGGCTGCCTGGATGAGGCTGTTGAGTCCTTCTCGGAATTGGTGTTCGAATAGATCGGAATAGACACTTACCCCGCTTTAACGTCTCGAGAAAATGCGGGGTGTATTCTTCAAGAATCGCATTGGGAATCAGCAGTCTGAATGCCTCGGCGTTGATCGATAATATTAACAACCATTTTTCAACAGCAAGGGGGGTATTAAAGCAGTTGGTATACAAAATGTCTTGCCCATCGTTGACAATTTCAATCTGTGAACCCAACAAAGAAAATTCTTTATTTGGAAGATTTACCAGAAGCCCCTCCTAAATGACATTATAAAGTATCTTCTTCATGTTTTGGTTTTTAATGTGCTTGGCATCGCTGACAAACCACTCGGGCGCAGGTTTATCCGAGCAGAGGTTTTCCCAGGTATCAAGCGAGGTGTGCCTCTGCATACAGATGTAACCAGCAGGAGTCAGAAAGTACGCTACATAGTAATCAGGGTTAATTTTATGTTCTATCATTTTCACCAATACTGCATTACCGACACCGAAATGTTTGGTATCATACTTTATCCAAGATGGTTTACCGAGGGTTTCATCGTACTCCTTTATCTCCTGAACGTATTTGTCGGTGATACTCTCGTAACAAGAGATGTTAGCATATTTGTTGCTGATTCGTTTTTTCCTTTCTTCGTAGACATCATCGTCTAATTTTGTTAAATCCATTGCTGTGTTCATAATTACCTCCAATTTATTTTTTAACATTACATATGTATTTTTACTATACTTGTATATTCTTTGTACATTTTGTCCAAAAAACATGATGTTTTTTAAAGACCGTTAATATTAGAATATAAGACACGTTAAGGATTTTATTGAGTCAATTCCGATGGTACGTATAGCACCTACTTTTTATAAGTCAATGCTATCAGTAGTTTACAAGTTATTTCACAAGCGTTTCTTGTGTTTAGTTATATCTTCTTGATATCTGTTGTTATCCCCTGCGCCGTAAAACCCTGCCGTTCAGGGAAGGGATATAATGCGCAGTTTTGGTTTTAAGATCGTTGCTGTTCAATGTACTGTTTAATAATATCCAGCGGAGCACCCCCGCAGGAGGCGGCAAAATATGAAGGACTCCACAGTACGTTCTTCCAGTACCTTTTTACAATATCA
>Ga0255344_1001082_pt1 | contig 38662 bp, 37 predicted proteins | sample wastewater_treat_5_FD_192414 | JGI IMG/M metagenome (GOLD analysis project Ga0255344, IMG submission 192414) | Wastewater microbial communities from Lulu Island WWTP, Vancouver, Canada - plant18 | ecosystem: Engineered > WWTP > Wastewater > Unclassified | place: Canada: Vancouver, British...
CCATTCAGTCCGTGAAGGCATCCGAAGAGGACGAACAACTCATCAAAGATCTCCAGAAGAGCGCCGTCTTCCGCGATCCGACAATGGCAGCTGCCGGACTCGTCGGGGCGCAGGCGGATGCGATGCGTGCAGCCGCCGCGAACGAAGGTGCCGGACCCTTTATGGCGTTTGCCGGCATGAACATGGCGCAAATGGCGGGTGGCGGGCAGGCGACTCAGTTGTTCCAACAAGGAGCTGTGCAGCCTCAGCCCGTTCCCGGGTCGACCATGGTTGCGGCTGCTGTTCCCGTTTGGAAATGTACATCATGCGGTAAAGCCGACAATGTCAGCAAGTTCTGTGGAGAATGCGGTTCACCGAAGCCGGTCAAGGATGAGTGGCAATGCGAGTGCGGGACCGTGAACACCGGCAATTTCTGCCACGACTGCGGCAAGCCGCGACCGGTGGCGTTGCATTATCAGTGCGACAAGTGCGGATGGGAGCCGGAGGATCAGAACAACGTACCGAAGTTCTGTCCGAACTGTGGCGACGTCTTCGATGAGAAGGATATTAAGGGAGGCGGTTCAGAACAACCTCCGTCCGTATAATGTAGCTGTCATGTGACGGCGGCGAGCGTAGCATTGTCTTTTGGTTTTCTTGGGAGACTGATGAGATAAGTTGCGATCGTGACAGACAAACAATACATCGCCGAAAGGCGTTGAATTTCAAAAAGGGTCGCTCCGGCTTTGAGGTGTTACCGGGGCGATTCCTTTTTGTTGTTGATCCTTATTCTTCCGCCAACGGAATGTCGTACAGAAAACCGAAGTCAGGGTGGCGAATTCTATCGCCCGGCGTATTATTTTGCTCGCGGATGATTTCCGTCGTCTGACTTTCAAGCATGTCGATGTAGTGGACAATGGTCGCGGCGACGGTTGTCGGGCGATCGCCGTAGAGACCGTGGTGTCCTGAGATGACAGATTGAACCTGACGGTAGAACGATTCGTTGTATTGCTCAATGATTACATCCTTATGTGCGGCTAAAAACTCAATACCTCGCACGCGGTGATTGGCATACCAGAATTCCCCCATGTTGAGATCGCGGTATTCAAACACCTTTCCGATATCGTGCATGAAAATGGAGAAAATGAGGAGATCTGTGCTGGCTCGAAGCGGTGGATTGTTCTCAAGAAGCGCCTTGAGAATGTTAAGCATTTTAATCGTGTGATTTGCCAACCCGCCGAACACATTGTCGTGATGTCGGATGGCTGCGCCCTCGATCATAAACCTATCTTCCAGCCTTGGATCTGCGAGTATGTGTTCGACAAGTTCCCAGCACGTCTCCGTCGCGCCGAGCTGATTAAGCCCTGCTCGGACCGTTGCGAGCTTCCGCTCGAGTTCGTCTCTTGGTATGCCTCCGAGAAAATCGTCTCTCGTAACTTCCGTTCCGGAGTATACGTCGATCGATTTCACGGTCAGGTAGGGACCGTTGTAGTCTGCTCCGACGAGCTCGGCAATATAGATGCCGGGACCGAACTCGTTGACTATTTCAAACACATCTTTATCCCAGATGCGGAACAAATAGTTCTGTCCCTTTAAGTAAAAAAAACCGCTCATAAAGTCGTCGCGTCGTCCGCTGCGAATGTCGGGCATGTTGCTGATGAGGACGAGTCCGCGCGATCGGCGACCTTTTTCAAGCGATAGCGTTAAATCGAGAATTTCCATAAACATCTCCTTCTACCGTCATTCTACCAAAAGCTTTGGCAGACTCTCGTCCCGAAAGTGATTTTTCCCGAGGCGCCGCGGCTTTTTTTTTAGAAAGCGAAGAGAAGGGTTGCGCTATTGTGGTTTTTCGGCATAAAGACTAAGGGAGAAGACCGTCCACGAGCCGACGCATATCTTCGAAGTCTCCGAGATCCGGAACCCAGACGGAGGAGGCATCGATCAATGTTTCCGGGTGTTGGGCTTGTCCCTTGAAGGTGGACGGAATTGTGCCGTCCAGTTGTCCGCGGACACTTTGGGCGCGCAGGAGACAGAAAGCCTTGAGTGTGTCAACGGCGATAAGGAAATCGTCGTGAGAGCAGAATTTCGTGGGATCTCGCTTGACGTAAGGGGAAATCATATCCCTGATGGAATCGACCTTTTCTTCGAAGCGTCCGCTTTCCATATACTTTATCAGGAAGTCATCGTAGAGATCGTGATATTGAGCGACATATTCGCCATGATACATAAGTTGCACGAAAAGCGGTCGGCGGACCATCACTTCCATCGGAGCGGGCGTGTCGATCGGATAGTTGACGAAAAGCGTCGAATCGTTGATGGGGTTCGTCATACCGAGCGCATACGTCGCGAAAGCGAGATTGTAATCCCATGGGAGCATCGATATCTTGCCGTCTTTTTCGTAAAGAAAATAGTTGTGTCCCGTTCTTCCAAGATAGCTATCGAGATTGACGACAAACGTTTGAACCGTGAAGTACCTTAGTAATGCCTCGATATCGAGCGCCTTCTCAAGATTCTCCCCTTCAGCCAGTATTTTGAGCGCCCTGATCAGTCTTGTCTTGTCGGCGTCGTTGACCTTGAAAACTGCGTGGCGAAAGATGTTGTCGTAGCGCCAGAACTCATCACCAGTATAGATGAGCGCGATGTCATCGTTCTGATCGGTCAGCCTGCGGTATTTCGGCTTGTAGAGCTCTCCGCGATTCATCCCGTAATTTCGCCGTATGAAGGCGTCTTCGATTTCCTCGATGGCGACGAACAGTCCCCAATCTTTTTCATTGACACGGACGAACGCATGGCTTGTGAGAGGTGCGGGAACCTTCATCTCTCGCATCATTTCATACGTCATCGTGTCCTTCATGAAGGCGTTGTCTTGAAAAGAGGAGTTCAAAGAGAGCTTATCAAGTCCAAAATAGGTCTGCCCTTTTTCGAAATGATCGAATTCAATTTTGAGGCTGAAGCGCTTGGAACCGTATTTATGGATTTGATTGAGAGAATTGTTTCCTTTGACGCGGAGTCCGACATTGAAGATTGCGTCGTCATCGATGAATACGTCCGCGTGGACGTATTCTTTCGCACGCGGGTTTTTGAGTATGCCTTGCCAATCCGCCTCATTTAAGACGAGGTCGATGGAGTGAACGCAGCTCATATCGAACAGGCGATTCGCATACCCGGGAGAGCTGTGATACGTTCTAAGACCCAACGAACCGGCGTTCATGAACACGACAATGAGGGCGACCATAAGCAGGGTCGCTACGAAACAAATCTTGTCGATGTGTCGATGTTTGAGCATGAACGCATCTCCAATAACATCTGCCGGATTCTAGGCTTGACGGGCTGACGGGCGCTACCCGACGTAATCGCCCTTATAGCTTACGAGAACAACGTCCTGAACGCCCTCTGTAACAGCGATACTGCTGAGGAAAGAAGTCTCGCTATCCTTCAGTCGTACCTCGTAGTGAAGTTCAATCTCTCCATTGCGTACGCTTTTACTCTTGAGGACAAGCTTCTTGATGTTCGCCTCCAAAACGGTTTTTGCGGCGACCTCCGCCTCTTCCGACTCGCAACGCATGACTAAAATGAACGGGTTGTCGTGTGATTTCCAGCTGACGAAAATGACGAGAATCAAACCGATGAACAGGCTTCCGAAGACGGCGAGAGGTAACATTCCTGCGGCTATGACAATGCCGACTGCAATGCTCCAGAATAGAAAAGCGATGTCGAGAGGTTCTTTGATAGCCGATCGGAAACGGACGATCGACAGCGCGCCGACCATTCCCAGCGAAAGAACGACATTGCTAGTGACGGCTAAGATGACAAGGGTGGAGATCATGGTCAGCCCGATGAGCGTCACGCCGAAACTCGATGAATACATCACGCCTCGATACGTCAGCTTATAAATCCAAAAAATGAAAAGTCCGACAAAAAATGAGAGTACCATGGCGAGCGCCATGTCGAGGATGGAAATGCTCGTGACATTCTCGAGGAATTTTGATTTGAAGATGTCTCTGAAACTCATGTGTTTTTCCTCTTTCCACTTTGATTGTTTCACCTCATAGTGAGGATGCTTTATGTATGACTAGTCGTATTTGCGGCTGTGTGCGTATTTCGAGAAGGCGCCGCTTCGCCTTGGACCTATCTGAACGGCGTTCGCGATGAACTCGGGAAGAAACTGGTCGTATTTTACCTCGAGGACAGCAAAAGCCTCATCCGTCGGGATATGCAGGGGGTCGATCGCAAAGAAGTCGATGTTCTTTCCGCCCGTTCTGATGTCGCGGTCGAGGGTGATGCGCACGTTCCCTGCGGGAAACACGAACGGCTCGCGATAGTATTCGACGATGACACAAGGTCGCAGCAACCGGCTTTGCAGATTGAAGTAAAATTCCTGAAGTAACGAGATGTCGCTCTCAAGAAGAAAACCGTATTCTCCATCGAGGATGGAACGTACTTGGTTTTCCGTGAGCCGCGCCGTTTTTTTGCTGCTCAGACCGCGGCGTTTGCTTTTCTTTTCCAATCGAATCCACGAAAAATCTTGGTTGTAACAGCGGATGCGGAATTTTTCACGTTTATTGACGCCGCTGATTTTCTCTGTGAGAGCTCTGTCGAACGGATCATCGAAGTATAGGCTCCTGACGAGGTATTCGCCGTCAGGACCGGCGTGTCGGTCGTGCGGAAGAATTTTCCGAAGCCTGTTTTTGAGCAGGAAATAGTCTGCATAATTGATCTCGTGTTTCAGTTCATGCCGATGTACCATGACCATTCTCCTTTCGTCGTTGAGCCGTTTCGCTTCCGTGCTTCTGTAATCGGAGCACAATGTTCTCGCCTTATCAAAATTCTTCGGTGAAAGTCTCTCTTCCGTTTCCGGTCATTATACCGATCATTTCTTTAAACACAGTTTTTCGGCTTTGCGCGTATCCACACCGGGGTAGAAATGAAGCGCAAAGCCGATACTGATTGGCGGAATAAAGTTTACTCCGACGCAATTCCGACGGGTCAATTCTTATCCGTTATAATCGCTGTCATCATCGTCGTCATCGGAATCATCGTCGTCATTGCCGTCGTCAAAGCCGCTATCGTCATCGTAGTTGCTGTCGTCATTGTCGGAATCATCGTCGTCATTACTGTCATCGTCGTCATCATCGGCGCCATCGTTGTAACCGCTGTCATTATCATAATTGGTGTCATCGTCGTGATCGCTGTCGTCATTAAAGTCGCTGTCATCCTCGGTCGGTTTTGTTGTCTTGTTGTAATCGCTGTCATCGTCGTGATCGCTGTCATCATCGTAGTCGGTGTCGTCATCGTAGTCGCTCTCATCCATGTCGTCGCGCTCATACTTCAGTACTTGACCGCTCATGGCGTCGATTTTGTACTCAAATTCGACACCTTTGACTTCAAATTCGATGTCGTAGTACACGATGTCATCGTCTTCTTCCAGCTCCGCTTTATCAAATTTGGCGTCCGCAGCTTCAACCTTTGCGTGAGCGAGAGCGATGGCTTTCGCCTGTTCAAGCGTGATGAAGTCGTCCGTCGAACCGTCGTAGTCGGAATCGTCGTAATCCGAAAGATCGATTCCCAAAACGTTTGAATCTAAATTCATCTCCTTGAGCGTGGAGCGAACGTCTTTGGCGACAAGCTTGTCGAATGACTCTTCAGGGAATACGGAGCCTTTGACGATCTCGATCGTGATGTCACGCTCGCTTCCGTCGATCTCGGATACGAAGAACCCGGCGTCGTGAATCGCCGCGACCAGTTGTTTGACGACGGTACGAACCTCTTGACCCTTGAAGTCCTGGACATTCTCGACAACCACTTTGCCGTCATCATTCTCGGGAACGACGTCAGTCACGATGCCCTCTTCGTCATAATGGACGGAGATCTCAGGGTTGACTCGCAGTAGAATAATGCCGGTGCCATCCTTCAATTCCGGTCCCTTCTTTCCACAACCTACAACGGCGGCGAACAGGAACAAGACGGTAAAGATCAAGGTGATCATTTTCATTCTGTTATGTTTCATAGTTTTTCTCCTTTTCGTCAGCAATGTTTTTTGCGCTGAACACTAATAGATTGCGGACGACGTTTCGGAAAAGCGGGGTCGATAATTGAATTCTTTAAAAAGTTTCTGCGAAAAGCGCTCTGTAATACGTAAAACGCTGCATATCGGTACAAAGGAGGATGAGAGCGCTGACAAGCGCCAACGGAAAAACTTCTCTCAATAAACTGTTTGATTCTTGACAGTTTAACTGCTAGAAACATTCTCTATACTAAATCTGAGCAAACAAATCACGAGTATACGCTTTGATGTTTACAGGTGATAGCATGTGGTATTTTTCTTTTACTGAAGCGAAAAACTCCCCGATCGATTCTTTTGTTATGAGACGATTCGATGGAGCGTCAAGCGGCAATCCTGCCCGAGCCAAGATCCAAGGTTTTTCGGTGTGCGTGAATGCCTCCAGAGTCTTTCCACTGTAGCAGCAAACGTGGTTAATAATGCTGTCCAGAAGCAGTTGTTCTTCTCCCGAAAGCACAGAAGCATTTACACCATCTTCACTCTCAAATGAATCGAAGCAGTAATCTCGGTATTGTCTGTAAATCTTTGGGTACACGGGACCATGTACCCAAGCTTCGCAATCCTCATTGAATAAGAACTTCCCGTAAAAGGCATAGCAAAATCCCTGTGCATAGTACAGTGCCTTTTGTAAAGATAACGGTGTGATATCTCCACACTTGGATAAGAGATAACCTGCAACGATTTCTATTTTGGACTGGGATTCTGTAGCAGAGTAATCCAAGAGTCTTTCCGTTATGACCTTGCTTTTTTCGTAAGCCTTTTCGCTTTTTAAATTCTCTTTGCCTTTTTCAAGTAAGGAAAGATAGTAGGCGGGGTCAGCATGGATAAGTTTTAATATCTCGGAGTACTGTTTGGTTGGCATATCGCCGTCATAATAACGGCTAAAAGTCTGTTCTCCCCATCCTAACAAAAGAGATAATGGTCGCTTTCCGATGTTGTATTTTTCGGGAAGACTTTGAATTTTTTCTAACGAGATAATGTCATTCTTCTGGCGGTATGTATCATACAGTTCCTTCAAATTGACATCTTCTAATTCAGGAACGAAGACTTCCTGCCCACACTGCTCGCAGTAAGCGATCTGCGCCATAAATTCATAGAGATCGCCCTTTAATTCAGCAGATTCCCTTTTCTCCTTAACAACATATATCACGTCCTGTCTACACTCCGGGCAAAAGACAGTCTGCCTATTCATCGTAATCACTCCTTTAAGTTGTTTCAGTCCGCTTATCGGAAAAGATAATCAATCGGTTTGTTGCGCTCATGAAACGAAATAACGACTACTCGGTTTCTCGAAGCGACTTCAATAATGTTGAACTTTATATAGACATCCACTTGTTTTTCTTCCCCAGCGAAGTTAAATAAGATGACTTGGGGGCAAAAAACGTACAATACTTCATGTTCATATCCGACGTTTGTGTTTTGTAGTGAGTGACAGAAATCTTCTGTTTCGATCTGTAAAAGAATTTGTTTCCTTCGAATATGTCTCAGATTGTAGTCCCGGACAAAAGAAAGATTCTCTTTCCGGTTTTCATTTAATGCGATCGTGAATCTACCTGCTCTTATGCACTCCTGAATTACTTGTAATACATCCGCAACTTCTTCTTTCGAATAGTCTGTGTTGTAGTGTTCGCTCATAGGATTCTCCCTTGGGAACACTATTCTAATTGAAGAGAAACCAAAAGTCAACAGAAAGTGGATCAATTGATGCATTAGCAAGTCCGTCGCAGTCGTCTTGCCGGAACTGCTCGATCCCCGAATCAGGTATCGCTTCTTCTTTTCAAATGACATCGACAGGTTCAAGAAGAGGATGACTAGGGCGATCCTATAATCAGGGAGGAAAGAGACGTGTTGACGATTGTAATCTTGATTACCACTTCTGCCAGAAGTGGTAATGTCACGAAATACTGGTTTTCAACCATCTCCATTTCATAGGGAAATATTTCTCCAAAGCCAACCCTATGCGTGATAGAATAGTGGCGAATAGAGAAGAGACGTTTTAGCTCACCGCATTGCGTATCAAAGTCATTCCGACTATGGAGAGGTTGAGTATCGGCTTTAATCTATGGTATCTCGCATACGGCGATGGAGTATAGATGGCGTGACGAGCCATCATTCGTGCGATCACGTGAGTATCTGCTACGTGTGATTGAAAGAGGTATTTTATGGGTCTGTTCGACAGGAAAATCTGCGATATCTGCGGAGGAAAATGCGGTTTGCTGGGCGGTAAGAAAGTCAAAGACGGAAGGCTCTGCTCAGATTGCGCAAAAAAGCAATCCCCTTACTTGCCGGGGAGAAAGAATTTCACGGTTGAAGAAATGAAACAACATTTGGCGGACCGTGAGCGGAATCAAGAGATGATCAATCGTTTCGCTCCGACTCGCACGATCGGTCAGAATCTCAAACTATACATCGACGACGGGAGCGGTGCATGGTTCATTACGTCGGCTCGCCGCTACCAAGATGCCAATCCCGATATCTTCCAAGCAGACCAAGTGCTTGGAGCACGCGTCGACGTGGACCGTACTGAACATGAGAGAGTCGTGCAGGAGGCTGTTCCCGCTGCGGATGGGAAACCTGGAAAACCTGAAATCACAAAGAAGGTCATCGAATACGACTTCTACGTCAATATTGACGTGACGCACCCATGGGTCAATCAAATGCATTTACAGGTCAATCGTTCAACCATCGAGAGTTCGACGGGTCCCGATTACCGCGAAGCGGAGCGCGACGCGAAAGACATCGTAGCGGCTCTTCTCGCTATGCAAGAAGGAGCTGTGCGGGCTACCATGCCGAAACAGCGTGTGGTCTGCCCCAACTGCGGTGCGACGACCATGCCGGATGAAAACAATTGCTGCGAATATTGTATGGGATCGCTCGGTTAATCACGTAGCGTTCGGCGTTGTTCTCCGGCGATCAACGAGGAGGACAAACAGATGATACTAAAAACATACGCTGTTCCGCACCCGCCGATTATTTTGCCCGAGGTGGGGCGCGGAGAAGAGCGACAGATTGAGAACACAACGCTATCGTTCCGGAGAATGGCGCGCGAAATAGAATCGCTAGCGCCTGACACGATCGTTGTTTCGTCTCCCCACGCCCCTGCATATGCCGACGGGTTTTACATCGCAGGCGGCGACGGGGGGTACGGAGATTTGAGATCGTTCGGTATCCCGTACGTCCGGGAAGAAGTGTTCTTCGACCGGGAATTCTCGGAGCGCCTTGCACTCGCGCTCACCGATCGGGGAATCTTCACGACTGGGGCGACGCATGGTCGCGGCGGTTTTGACCATGGGACGCTAATCCCGCTTCGCTTTATCCGCCAACGTTTTACTGACTTTAAGCTCGTTCTGATCGGGATCTCGTGGCTCAGAAGTGACGTGCACCGCGAGGTCGGACGGACCGTCGCGCGTATTGCCGAAGAACTCGGGCGCCGCGTTGTCTTTATCGCCAGCGGCGATTTGTCCCACGTTTTAAAAAAAGATGGTCCCTACGGTTATCGTCCGGAAGGACCGCTCTTCGATGCCGAGATCGCGCGTATATTCCGCGAGGGCGACTTAGAGGCGCTGTTTCACTTTGACCCGTCAATTTTGGAAGAAGCTGCCGAGTGCGGTCTTCGTTCTTTCCAGATGATGACCGGTGTGCTTGACGGCGTACCGTATGAATCGGAGCTTTATTCGTATGAGGGACCTTTCGGCGTCGGCTATGCCGTAGCGAGCGTTACGCCGAAACAGATCGACGGCGATGAAGACATGGAGGAACATCGATATGACGGATCAAAAAGAATTTGACGCGCCGCTGCGCAATCCTTACGTTGCGCTAGCCAGGGCGACGATTGATTTGCATGTAAGAGAGAGAAAAGTGATCGATGTGCCGGAAGATTTGCCTGAGGAGTTGGTGAGCAGTAAGGCCGGAGCTTTCGTCACAATTCATAAAGGCGGCGATCTTCGAGGTTGTATCGGCACCATCGTACCGACTCGCCCGACTCTCGCCGAAGAAATTATCGGCAACGCAATTTTGGCTGCGACGGAAGATCCCAGATTTTTTCCCGTCAGGGAAGAGGAACTCTCCGAGCTTGACATCAGCGTCGATGTCTTGGGGGAAGCTGAAGAAGTCGAATCGTTCGATGCCCTCGATCCCGTTCGGTATGGCGTCATCGTGACGCGCGGCTATCGCCGTGGACTCTTGCTCCCGAATCTTGACGGTGTCGACACGGTGGAGGAACAAGTCTCCATCGCTCTCCGTAAGGCAGGCATCTCGGGCGGCGATTATAAGCTCGAGCGATTCGAAGTGATTCGCCATACGGAGTGATTGCGTTACAAACGGAGGTTTTTTCAGGGGTTCCGTTCGCACCGGAGAATGACCCCCCCCAGTGGGGGCGAATCGGAATGATGACGGGCGGTTTCCGCCCGTTTCTATGAGGCGAATACGATGACAAACAACGAAAAATTCAATGGAGCCGCACATTGCGGTGTTTGCTGGAGGCACTGCCTCATTCCTGAGGGCGGTCTCGGCTATTGTCGCGCGCGTACGACGGTGGACGGTGTCGTCGTTGCGGAAAACTACGGAAAATTGACGAGCCTGGCACTCGACCCGATCGAAAAGAAACCGTTGTCTCGCTTCCATCCCGGTTCTTTTATCCTGTCCGCCGGCAGCTACGGTTGCAACATGGCATGCCCTTTCTGTCAGAATTTTGAGATCGCGCATGACGCAATGGGCAAGACCCGGAGCGCGAACGTCTCGCCCAAAGAGCTTGTGGAGCGAGCGCTTTCCCTTCGTGATCGCGGGAACATAGGCATCGCGTTCACGTACAATGAGCCGCTCGTCGGATACGAATTTGTCAGAGACACGGCGATGCTGGCTCGACGCGAAGGACTCGAGACGGTCATCGTGACGAACGGTCAAATTGAGCCTGAGCCACTTGACGAACTGTTGCCGCTCATCACGGCTTGGAACATCGACCTCAAGTCCTTTAAGAGCGATGTTTATAGAAAACTGGGCGGGCGTCTTGATGTGACGCTTCGTACGATTGAACGCGCGTCGGAAACGGCGCATGTCGAAGTGACGACTCTCGTTGTGCCCGGGCTTTCGGACGATGAAGAGGACATGGAGCGCGAGGCAACCTACCTCGCGTCCGTCAATCGTGACATCGTGTTGCATCTCTCGCGCTATTTCCCTTGCTGGCAATACGATGTACCCGCCACACCGCGAAAAACCTTGTACAAACTTCGTGATATCGCCGAAAACCATTTGCCGTTCGTCTTTTTAGGCAACATCTGATCGGCGTGTTCGCAAGCTTTTTAACCCCCCGTCGACACGCCGTAACGATGGTGCAAAGCGGAAGGGCGATATGAAAAGGCGGCTGGATTGATCCAACCGCTGTAAGTGATCTTTAAAGAACTCCGTAAGAAAATAAGTAAGCAATTACCGTCGATTCAACTCTTGAAACCTTATTAGCGCTCTTTCAATGACGCGTTTAGCCGATTCGGCGGAGTGGGTTTTCGTGAGCGCTGTACCTTTGCCTTCGAGCTCTTTGTAGACGCTGAAGAAGTGTTGCATTTCCGTGAGCATATGCTCCGGGAGGTCTTCCAGCTCAGTCCAGCTTCTCATCTGAGGATCGCCGTAGGGAATGGCGATGATCTTCTCATCTTCCTGGTTGTCGTCGATCATCGAGAAAGCGCCGATCGGATAGCATTCAACGAGAGACATCGGGAGAAGACTTTCCTGCGACAACACGAGAACGTCCAGCGCGTCGCCGTCATTGGAGAGCGTATGTGGAATAAAGCCGTAATTGGCGGGATAGTGCGTTGAGGTATACAGAATGCGATCTAGTCTCAACATGCCGATTTTTTCGTCGTACTCGTATTTTTGCTTGCTTCCGCGCGGAATTTCGATGACCGCGAAAAATTGATCTTTTGTGATGCGGTCTTGCGGTATGTTGTCCCAACGATTCATTCTATGTCCTCCCGGGGTCATGCTTTCTTTGCAACTCTTGGCTTAGATGACGATTTATTCTACCACGAGTGGCGGATGATGTGTCATGGGCGCTTTTATAAGTCAGCGAATTGGCTTTGATAAAGGAAAGCGTATTCGCCTCCTTTTTCGAGAAGCTCTTCATGTGTTCCGCGCTCAACAATGCCGCCGTTCGAGAGAACGAGAATCTCATCGGCGTTACGAATCGTCGATAGCCGATGCGCGATGACGAGTGTCGTGCGATCACGCGACAGTACATCGAGAGCGGCTTGGATAGCGCGCTCGCTGATGTTGTCGAGTGAACTCGTCGCCTCATCGAGAATCAGGATCGAAGGGTTGCGCAGAAAAGCGCGTGCAATCGAGACGCGTTGACGTTCGCCTCCCGAGAAACGGACGCCTCGTTCTCCTACGATCGTCTCGTATCCTGAGGGAAGCGACTCAATGAACTCGTGTATTTGGGCGTTCTCCGCCGCTTTGCGGATGGCATCGTCTTCTGCTTCCCAATCGCCGTAGCTGATGTTTTCGCGGACGGTACTGTTAAACAGATAGACATCCTGTTGCACGACGGCGATATTGTTGCGGAGTGAACGCAGCGTGAAATCGCGAATATCCGTGCCGTCGATGAGTACGCGACCGCCCGTCACATCGTAAAACCTCGGTATAAGCGAGCAGATCGTCGTCTTTCCTACACCGGAAGGTCCGACAAGAGCGACCGTTTTACCTGTCTCGATTGTGAACGAGAGGTCGGACAGCACTTCTTCTTCCCCGTATGAGAACGAGACGTGATCAAACTCGATCGTCCCTCTCAGCGTGCCGGCATCGACAGCATCCTGCCGGTCGACAATATCGGGTTCCGTGTCGAGGATTTCGACCATCCTGCGAAAACCTGTCATCCCTTTCTGGAACTGCTCGTTGAACATGATAAGCGTTCGGATGGGAGCGAGATACATGTTGATGTAGAGGATAAATGCGATCGCGTCGCCGGGGCGGAGTGTCCCCTGTATGACATAGATGCCTCCCGTAATGAGCGTCACGAGATAGAGCATGCCCTGCATGAATTGGTTGAGCGTGAAGTACTTACCCATGAAGAAGTACATACGCTTCTTGGAGTGATAGAAAGCTTCATTCCCATGATGGAATTTCTCGATCTCAATCTGCTCGTTCGAGAAAGACTGAACCGTCCGAATGCCGGACAGACTGTCCTGGATGAGGGCGTTGACATCGGCAATTCTCCGGCGATTGTCCATGAAGACGTTCGTCATTTTCGCGCGATAACCGAACATCACGATGACGAGAAGAATCGTGAAGCCTAGGAGGATCATCGACATGGGGAAGTGGATGCGCGACAAGATGACGAACGACCCGACGATCTTGAAGGCAGAGATGAATAAGTTCTCCGGTCCATGATGCGCAAGCTCCGTGATGTCGCTCAAGTCGGAGATGAGGCGGGACACCATCTTGCCTGTGCTCGTTTTGTCGAAGAAAGAGAACGAGAGTTTCTCCATGTGCTCAAACAGGTCGCGTCGCATATCCGTTTCAATACGCGCGCCGAGAATATGCCCCCATGACGAGACGAAATAGAGCGAACCTGCCTCGACGAGATAGAGGACAAACATCAAGATCGCCATCTTTGTCAGAATGGGCGCGATGAGCGACGTATCGGGCATGGTGAAAACGTCGTTGATGATATAGCGAATCATGGCGGGGAACACGAGTCCCACACCGCCGTTGATGGCGGCAGAGAATAAATCTGCCGCGAAAAGCCATTTGTAGGGTCTGTAATAGGCGACGAAACGACGGATGAGTGATTTGCTTTTTTCTTTGTTTGCTCGCATAGGTAAGCACTAGTCTATAATGACACGCCGCCCGCAGCAATCAACAATTGCTACGAAATTAGAGCGAGCACTCGGGGAAAACCATCATATTAATGCCTATAGCGGGATCTGGTTCGCGTTCGATCGTCCCTTCCGCCGTCCGGATCACGATCTCGCACGTGACGGCGACGCGCGCTTCGCTGAGATGCCCGCCCATAACGGCGCCGGTGATATCGCTGATCGTCATGTGCATGTGAATGTAGGGGACGCCGTCTTTCGTCGTGATGTTGCCGACGAGACTTGTAATTTCGTATTCGCCTTCGAATTTATTTACGATGTATTCTCGTTTCTCAAGTGAATAGAGACCGAGTTTAGCGCTATCGACGGCGCCGAGACCGCTCAAGGAACCGAGCGTAATGTTCTCCTCGCGGCAAATGTCATTAACGGCTTTGACGATTTCTTCTCCACGGTCAATGCGGACGATGTACGTGTTGCCGGTCTTCATGTAATTCATGTTCAAAGCGTTCCTTCCTTACATGTTTTCGAATCACAAAAGCTGAGACGCAGGCTCGCGTCCAATGCGTTGTCACGAAACTTGGCTGAGCATCTGTCAGATGTGTAGGATTTAGTTCTCGTCAAAGAACGGACGCGCGAGACCGACGAGTGCACTGGCACCGAGTCGTCCCGCTCCAATCTCAAGGTAGGCGAGCGCATCTTCCAAGGTTCGAATGCCGCCGGATGCCTTGACTCCAATATGCGGACCGACGTGACGGCAAAGGAGGAGGACGTCATCGGGTGTCGCGCCTCCTGAGGCAAACCCCGTCGATGTTTTTATGAAGTCGGCTTCGCAGTCGGTGACGATCTCGCAGAGGCGAATCTTCTCATGATCCTCAAGTTCAGACGTCTCGATGATGACTTTCAAGATAGCGTCATCACAGAGATCTCTGATTTGTTCGATTTCATCGTAAATGAGATCCCAAAGTCCGTCCTTGACCCAACCGAGATTGATCACCATATCGATCTCCGATGCGCCGCCTTCGAGTGCATCCTCCGTCTGGAACAGCTTCGAGCCGGTCGTTTCGTATCCGTTGGGAAAACCGATCACCGTGCATATCGGCAACGCGCCGTCGACAAAGTCGACGGCTTCATCGACATAGGATGTCGGGATACAGCAACTTGCACATCCGAACTCCATCCCCTCGGTCAGAAGCTTTTTAATTTCATCGAATGTGGCGGTCGGGCGGAGCAGCGTATGGTCCGTCGCAACGAGAATTCGTTTTACATCGGTCTTGTTCATTTGTATTATCCCCTTTAAAAACTGCATTTTATATGTTTTGATCCGTGTTTCTTCCTTCAGATTATACGGGATGGAAATCTTTTTTGTGTTTCGTCTCGACCGTTCGATGTTCCGACCTGTCATTCATCGAAGAGACCATGCATGTCGCAGAGTGTGAAGTCGACAGGCGGGTATGAAACGGTCCGACCTTCGCGCCCGGCTTGGAAGAGTGAGAGGACGATGGCGAGGGCATCACGCCCCGCCTCTCCGTTGGCAATGGGCGTGCAATTCCTGTCGATGGCATCGAGCATGTCGCCATACAGGAATATATACGGGTTGCCGAGTTTTCCGATCACGCCGAATCCTTCGCGCTTGATGCGATTTTTGACAGCGTCGAGAAGCAATCGTTTTTCGTGTTTTTTTCCGTCATCGCCGATGACGGAGATCTTAGGCATGCCGCCTGCAAGGGAGGCCGACACTGTCCCGCGTTCACAGCGCAGGAAGAATGAGGCGCTCTTCTCTTCAGGGTTCGTGTTCGTCGTGCCCTCAATGTGGAGCAGACGGTTACCGCGAAGTGTCAGCGTACCGACGGCGAGATCGGCAGCTTCCATCTCGTGACATTGTCGTAGAAGGACGGCAGTCGCGGTCAAGGGTTCTGCGTTCATCAGCCATGCCATCAAGTCGACGGCGTGAATGCTCTGATTCATCAAGGCTCCGCCGTCGCGCTCCCACGTTCCGAACCATGGAGCTTGATCGTAATACGCTTGGTCGTGCCCCCAACGGACGGCGGTAGAACCGTAGAGGACATCGCCGAAAGCGCCGCTGTCAATAAAGTCCTTTATCTCGCACACGCCTGGAATGTAGCGATACTTCATGCCCACCGCGAGCTTGCGCTTTCGCTCTTGCGTAAGCGCGATCATTTCCTCCGCCTCGCCCATATCGAGCGTCAGCGGCTTCTCTACGATGAGGTGCGAATGGGCGTCAAGAGCTTTCATGGCAAGAGGAAAATGAAAAGTGGGGGGCGTCGCGATTACTGTCAGATCAATCGGTGTCTTCTCCAGAATCTCATCGATATTGTCGGAGACGAGCGGACGCTTGAATTGAGCCGGACGCGAGGCGAGAGCGCTTTCGATCGCCTGTTTGTTCTTGTCGACGATCGCTTTAAGCTCAACGAAACGGCGCTTCTCGAAAAAGTGAATTGCCTTGAGGTGATCGACTGACGCACGACCGCAACCGATCAGCGCGATATTCAAGCGTTTGTCGGTCTTTTTCCGTCTGCTTATCACTCGTTGTTCCTCTGTTTTTTTAACATCTACGTCTTTCCCGGCTGTTGCCCGCCGCGTCAAATCGACAGTCCAGTCCTGTATCCAGCACGGACGGCGTGCATGATCATCCCGGTGTGCGCCGCATCGCCGATGAGATGGAGTTCCGGCGTGATGTAAGCATCTTTAATCAATCGATGAAGTGTGTTGTCCTGCTCGTGACCGACGGCGAGAACGACGAGGTCAGCGTCGATCGACCTCATCTTGTATTCACTCTTAATCGGTTTCGCCAGCGGATTGGGAACATTCTCAGGAAGGACGGGGTTCCATGTGTTGTACGGATCGGGCACGGTGCGCGATTCGTTGACGTAAACCGCCACGCTGTCATCTTCGATTTTTTCGAGTTTGGCGCAGTTGATCAGTGTTGCGCCGTGCTTTTCGAGCTCATGGATCAAGTGTGTGCGATTCGCTGTTGAGACGTGGCTCATCAACGTCGGGAGCATTTCGAGCACGGTCACTTTGCGACCGTATTCTGCGGCGAGCATTAAGGCGACTTCGCAGCCGACCGTTCCGCCGCCCACAACGACGATTTTTTCTTTTCCGTCAAGCAAGGATGTATCCAATAGCAATGCTCGAGCGAACACGACCTTCTCGAGACCTTCAACGCAGGGTGTTTTCTCGCGACTTCCTGTCGCACAGACGATTGCGTCGTATTTTCCGTCCTCCAACATGTAAAGCGTCGCCTCCGTGTTCAGCATTAGCTGGAAGTCGGGATTATCTTTAACACGCTGGTCGACCGTGTGTTCCATCCATTCGAGATAGTTTTTCACGTCGCGTTTAAAGGCGGGGATCGCCGCGAGGCGCACCATGCCGCCGACGCCTTCCTGCTTGTCGATCAGGTGTACTTCGTGACCGCGATCGAGCGCAGCCATCGCACATTCAAAACCTGCAGGTCCGGCACCGATAACGGCAACTTTTTTCTTGATAGGTGCGGGAAGAGGTTTCTCAGGCAGGGTTGACTCGTGTGATGTCCTTGGATTGACGGCGCAGCTCGGGTGCCCGCCTTCGACGAATTCGTTGATGCAGGCCTCCTGACATCCGATACAGGGTCGGATCTCCTGAACTTGACCGGCATACGCTTTTCTCGGCCACATCGGATCAGCGAGCAGAGGTCGCCCGAGCATGACCATATCGCACATCTCGTCGGCAAGCGCCTTCTCCGCAAGGTCGGGATAACCGAGCTTGCCCACGGCGACGATGGGAACGGGAAGTCCTTTGTTCGATACGATGTTATTCTCGGCGAAGTGATTCTTGACGAGTTTAGCAACTTCCAGGAAAACACCGGGCTTCATCGTTGTCGGCGGATGGGGGAGCCACCAGTTGTCGTAGCATCCGAGATCGACATCGAACATGTCGACGCCGGCTTGAACGAGATTCTTCATATAGTCCAGCGTCTGTTCAATCGTCCGCTCATTGCTGAATTTTCTGAGCGTCTTTACTGTTTGCATACGTTCGCCGTACGTCGCGTGGAGCGCCAACGACAAGTTGATCCGGTACATGATGGGGTAATCCGGTCCCGTCCGTTTCCGTATCTCTCGCACGATATCGAGTCCGAATGCCTGCCAGTCGGCATATCGCCCCAGTTTGCGACGATTGAACGCCGTATTGCTCATTTGCTCCAAGAGGTATCCTTCGTGACCGTGGAGATACACACCGTCGATGGTCGCCGTCTTCGCGTCGGCGGCAGCCTGACCGAAGTTTTTGACGATTTTTTTGAGCTTTCTTCCGGAAATCCTTAAACAGGGGACTGCCGGCAAATAGTAGTTCGGATTAAGCGACGCGGAGACGGGAAACTTGTGTTGATTGACAAGGCACTGCGGATTGCCGACGCGACCGAGTCCCGCCGTCAGTTGGATGAAGAAATGCGCTCCCGCAGCATGCGTGTTGTGCGCGATATCGCGCCACCCTGAAAAATACGTTCTGCTGCCGAGAATTTTCGGAAAATATGTAAGACCGCCCGGTTCCGTCAACGTGTGGTCGATCCCGAAACTGACCGGTATGAGACCTGAGGTGATCAAACCGACGCCGCCTTTGGCGCGTTCTTCGAAATAGGCGATCATGGATTGATTGGGTCGCCCCGTCTCCTCAGCTTGAGAGATGTTCCCCATAGGCGCCATGACGAGCCTGTTTTTCAGTGTAATGCTGTTGACGCGGATCGGCGAAAACATCGACTTGTAAGGATAAAGCGCCCGGCTCATGCGACCGACACCCTCCTGCTCTTCATCGAGGAACCAGTTTCCGGAATCTTTTAACCAATCGGCGATTAACGTTTCGGGGTACTTTGACATGTGTTCGTTTCCTTTCTTAACTTGCTGTCCCGGTTCATCACTCTCCAATGATTTTTATCAGAACGCGCTTCGGGCGCTTTCCGTCAAATTCCCCATAGAAAATGCGCTCCCAGGGTCCGAAATCGAGGCGTCCTTCGGTCACGGCAACGACGACTTCACGCCCCATGACGCTGCGTTTCAGGTGCGCGTCGGCATTATCTTCATACCCGTTATGGTCGTATTGATCATACGGTTTCTCCGGTGCGAGCTTCTCCAGCCACCGTTCAAAGTCACGGTGCAGACCACTTTCATTATCGTTAATAAAAACACTGGCAGTGATGTGCATGGCGTTGACGAGGCACAATCCTTCGCGTATACCGCTCTCGGCTAGTGCCTTTTCGACTTCCGGTGTTAGGTGAATAAACGCCCGCCGTGTCGGCGTGTTGAGCGTCAGCACTTTTCTAAATGATTTCATCACAACTCCTTTCCCCCGCCGCTGCTGGCAAAGAACGCGCTAGCTTCAACCATCTGGCTCTTGAATCTGCTCTTGGCTGCGATCACCGCGTGATTCGTCAAAAATCTACACCTAGACCGCGACAGATAAAGTCGACATTTGAGCGAACAAGGCGTTCGTAATCATCACCGCTTTTCGCGCCGAGATAATGTTCCATCCTAAGCTGATAATACCGCGATGTCAGTGAAAATTGGAGCATAATAACCGCGTTGTCGATGAAAAGCGCGGCGGCATCGAGATCGATGTCTCTTCTCACCTCTCCTTTTTCAACCGCACGTCTCAAAACGGCTTTGTACATCTCTCGAAAGCTCATCTCCGCGCGATCCGAGAGCCTTTCCGTCTGTGCCTTCATGTTATCCGTCGTGATCAGGAGATAGAGACGACACATATCGGGGTGTTTCTCCGTATACCGGATGGCGACACGAAAGATTCGCTCCAACACCTCCGCAATCGTTCCTTCGTCCGGACAACATTCATTCATCGCGCGGTCAAGAAGTTCCAATCCTTTTTCCACCAAGGCAAGGAAGAGATCCTCTTTCGACTCAAAATAGCTGTACATTGAGCCGATGCTGACACCGGCGAGCTTTGCGATGTCATTTATATTGGCTGCATCAAATCCGCACTCCGCAAAAACGGTAATCGCCGTAGTAAAAATGCTGTCTTGTTTTTCCGGTGAGATCTTGTCGAAGGTCTCTTTATAAAAAGGCGAAGACGACATATGTTTCCTCCTATAAGTCTCCGTCATACTTATATGAATTTCACTCATTATCTCATAAGTCGCCGTGAGCGATACGTTCGCGACTCATGTATTTCCCGGAATAAAGGAGAGGGGGGATTCCCCCTGCTAATCCCCCCTCGTGTTCAGGCGCTCCCACCATCGACACTACGCTTGAGCGTAGGAGCCGACGAGGAGCATGTAATCGCCCAGCATGTTCCCGAACTCCGGACCGCCCTCCATGATCATCTTTCCGCCGGCGACAAGCTCCATCATGTCTCCGGTTCCAAGCAGTGTCGCAAGCGCGCTCTCGAGATCGATGAAGCGCATGGTAAAGAACGGCTGTGATCTCGTGTATCGACCACGCGCCGCTTTTGTCTTCCCTGCTTTTACGCGAAGATACGCCGCGACGTCTTCGTAGCCGTCCACCGTCCACGCATAGACGCGGTTCGGACTTTTCGTCGTCCATTCCGTAATCGTCGGATGACCTTCACGGTTCAGCTGGCTGATGCCGGACGACAAGAGGTAAAAATAGAGCTTGACGAGAAGCCGCTGTGTTTCTTCGTCTTTCGGCGCTTCCTTCAGCTTGAGCAACGACGCCATTTTTAATAGCGCCCGCATAAACGGGATCAGGATGCCGAACCGCATCAGCCCGCGGATCGCCGGGAGCTTCTTCGATGTGCCTTTCATGAACCCGTTAAAGTCGCGAAGGGTCTTGAACGCGAGCTCAACCGTCGGCTTATCGGCACACGGACCGAGTGCCGTCGTGACCTTGCCGTTATCGACGATGAAGTGTGTCGCCCAGATCCCTTCGTCGGTCATGGCACTCACTTGAAAGGCGCCCGATTTCCCCTTGAGGGACGCGGCAAGAGCGGGCACGTCCTCGATAATGGTGCGGACGAGAGGCAGAACGGCGTTGAAGAAAATTTTTCCCGAATAACGGTCATCTCTCGTATCCATATCACACCTCGTCTTCCCAATCGTCGTCGTCCTCAAAATCGAGTTTCAGGAGGTCATGCACAGATTTAACGATGCCGTTCGTGTCGATGCCGTGTATCGCCATAAGGTCTTCGTGGTAGCCGATCGGGGAGAAGCAATCTTGCAGTCCGAGTCGACGGAAAGCGCAGCTCATGCCACTCTCTGCGAGCACCTCTGCGACGGCGCCGCCAAGACCTCCGATGACGTTATGGTCCTCTACGGTGATAATCCTTCGCGTGTCACGACAGGCTTTTAAGATGGCGTCCTTGTCAATCGGCTTGATCGTGTGCATGTCGAGTACACGCGCCTTAATGCCGACGGCATCAAGTTCGGCCGACGCTTGTACCGCTTGGAAAACGCCCGAGCCGCACGCGATGATGGTAACATCCGTCCCTTCAGCGAGCTGAACGGCTTTCCCGATCTCGAAACCGTAATCGAGATCCTTGTATACAAGCTGATCAAATCCTCGGTTAATGCGAATGTATACGGGACCGTCGTACTCCACGGCGGCGCGCACGACATTAGCCGTCTCCATGCCGTCGGCGGGGACGATGACGACGAGGTTCGCCATTGAGCGCATAATCGCGATATCTTCCGTCGAGTGGTGCGTCGTGCCGGCTTGTCCAAAGGAAGTTCCGGCATGCGAGGAGATCATTTTGACGTTCGCCCTCTGGTAGCAGATGTCCGTGTGGACTTGGTCGAGCGCGCGGCACGATGTAAAAATCGCGAACGACGACGTGAAAGGGATAAGCCCAGCCTTCGCCATGCCTGCCGCGGCGCCGTACATGTTCTGCTCGGCGATACCGAATTGATAGAATCGGTTGGGGAATTTTTTCATAAATTCACCGATCTTCGACGATTGTCCGAGGTCCGCCGTCAAGGCGACAATGCGCGGGTTCTCCTCTGCCAGCTCACACAAAGTCTCACAATAGACTTCACCTGTCGAAAGCTTCGTTTGATTGATGCTCGTAAATGAGATACCCATTATTCTTCTCCTCTCTGTTCAATGGCTGCCACTCTTCTTTCGTAATACGCGTCAAGGTCGCGCATCGCCTCTTCGCCCATTTCCTGCGTGATGCCGCCATAGTGCCAGCGGTAATCGCCTTCACAGAAGCCGATACCTTTTCCTTTGCACGTATCGAGAATGATGCACGTCGGCATGTCCTTTCGGTGGAGCGCTTCTCTGATCGCGTCGTTCATCGCGTCGAAATCATGTCCGTCCACGGTCACCGTATGGAAACCGAACGCGCGCCACTTATCCGCGAAGGGTTCAAGCGGCATGACGTCCTCCGTCATGCCGTCGATCTGTGCGTGGTTACGGTCGACGAGCGTCACAAGGTTCGGCGGGTTGAAATGAGCAATCGCCATGGCGACCTCCCAGATCGACCCTTCCTGACATTCACCGTCGCCCAGCAAGCAGAATGTGCGGTACTCCTTGCCCAGTTGTTTGGCAGCCAGCGCAGTCCCGAGGGCAATCGACAAGCCGTGACCGAGCGAACCGGTTGATGCGTCAACGCCCGGCACCTTGTTGGCGTCGAGATGGATGCCGAGATTCGAACCGGTCAGGTTAAATGTTTCCAGATCCTTCCTGTCGATGTAGCCAAGGTCGGCAAGTATGGCGACAAAGCCGATTCCGGCATGTCCTTTCGACAGAATAAAGCGATCACGGTCTTCCCAGTCTGGGTTTTCAGGGTCGATTCGCATGAATCGGCTGTAAAGCAACGTCGTAACATCAATCATGCTGAGCGCGCCGCCGATGTGTCCGCTCCCCGCACAGAGCGTCGTTTCGACGATTGTGCGTCTGTGCTCGTGAGTCTTCGCTTCGATGGCGAGCAGTTCTTCTTTAGTCAATGGCATGGATAAACCTCCCTTAGCGGTACATTTCCGGATGGTTCTTGCGCACCGTTTCAAAGGCGTCGTGAGCGGCGGCAAACGTCTGCTCAAGGTCTTCGTCCGAAACGGCACAGTTCATAAAGATGTTGTGATGGTTCGCGAGGAAAATACCTCTCATGACCATTTCAGCGACCCACTCCTGCAGCAGGAAATTGGATTCGTCGTCACCGAGCGTCAGTATCGGCATGGCGCGCTCGCCTGTGACGCGAAGCTCAAACCCGTGTTCATCCGCGATATTGATCAGCCCGTCGGCAAACTTGTCACCGATGTGTTTCATGATTTGAGGCGCGTCGATTTCGCGCATGATTTCGATACAGCGAATGGCAGCTGCGATTGGTACCGCCGATAACCAATAGCTGCCCGTCGCGAAAACTGAGCTGATCGCCGGTCGGAGCGATTCGTCGCCACAAAGTGCCGAGATGCTGTAACCGTTTGCTAACGCCTTGCAAAAACAGATCAAGTCTGCCCGGAAGCCGTAATGGTAATCGGAACCGCGCAGATCGAGACGGAATCCACAGCGGACGTCGTCAAGAATGAGCACGATGCCGTTTGCCGTACAAAGCTGGCGAACTTCACTCCAAAAACCTTCCGCAGGGAGATGATTTTCGTTCATCGCCTGATGATCATAAGGCGTTGAGATTACGCCTGCAATGTCGCCATGATGTTCGGCGAGTACTCGCTTAAAGATCTCCACATTGTTGAATGGAATCGTGATGATGTTCTCGATGTCCTCGTAGAGAACACCGGGATATCCGACGTCCAACATCCACGGGAGCACGCCGTGATAACCTCCCACAAATTTGACGATTTTTTTCCTTCCCGTCGCCGCTCTGGCGGTGAGCATCGCAAGGTTCGTCACATCGCCGCCATTCTTGGCAAACATCGCCCAGTCCGCGCTGTCGACTGTATCGACGAGAAGTTCTGCCAATTCGATCATCAGCGGGGCGGGAACAGTTGTACAGTTTGCTTTTTCCATTTGAGCGCGCGCGGCGGCATCGACTTCCGGATGGTTGTACCCTAGGATGTTGGGACCGTAAGCGCACATGTAATCGATGAAGCGGTTGCCGTCCACGTCCCAAAAATACGTTCCCTCCGCCTTCTCGCAGAAAAACGGATACGCAGAAACAGGAATAAAGCAACCGGATGCGGGACCGAGATGACCCGGGATCCCCGCGGGGATTACTTTGACCGCCCTTTCAAACAGCTCTCTGTTTTTTGGATATTGATATCGTTGCATATCGTTTTACTCCTTTCACGAGAGGTAGTGCGGGACCATGCCCAGCAGTTTGTTGAAGTTGTCAATCATGGAAACGCGACCGCGAATGGCGAGAAGCCCCAGTCCAATGCATGTGTAACTGTCGAGTTTCCCATTTAGCAAACCGAACGCAGTCTCAAACGTGTCAAACATCATGGCGGTACGCGCGTTGGCACTTCTGCCTTTCATCGTGCGAAGCCGTCCTTTTTCCGCGATGAGATGGAGACCGAAATCGTCGTCTACCGTGACGTTGATAATGCCGTCCTCTATTTTGCTCGCCAACTTACGCCCAGTCTCATCGTAGCGGGCGATTTCCGGTACCGCGTAGAGCGCCGCATATGCCGTCAATATCGTGCTTCTCTTAAGATACTCAGAATCTGTTGCCGCCTTTTCGTGATCAGGTTTCAAATAGCTCTCGAGTCGCCCCGCCAGAAAGGTAAAAGTGTCTTTGAGAAACCCGATGTGCCGGAATCCCTTGGTCGGTATCGGATTTTTCACGCCTTCAACCATGAGGTTGAGGTGCTCAGGAGACGAAAATCGGAGATTCATGTTGTACGGGAGTTCATCTCCACGTCCTGCTTGACATGATTGATTGCGAAAGGTGAGGACGAGTCGATCAATCTCAGGCACGGAGAATCGAATGGAGACATAGCGGTCGCCCACAGCCTCTGCGGACGCGTCATCAAGCTGGCACAGATCTTCCATGTTTCTGAGAACGGCGTGCAGATTGATTGACGCTTTTACTGTTTCATACATAATAATCACTCCCTTCTTATGCGGAACAGTCAGCTAATATACAGTTCTGGTGACCTGCAAACGTTGATGTGTTTGTGTTCAGGTCGCTTTCTGCAAGAATCGAGTGAGTACTCACTCGATATTAGAATACATATAATTATAAAAGTTTGTCAATCTTTTTCTCAAAAAAGTTCATCATAATATACAAAGTCTTCTATTTTTGAGTGCTGTGATTCGGAAAGTTATCTAAATTTTGTTTGTCATTATTCATAAAACCTGCTACTATACAGGCGTATCGATAACAATAGTTCACGCAGGAGGTGTAAAAATGATTATCGGTGTTCCAAAGGAAATCATGAAGGGTGAGAGGCGCGTGGCGGCTTCCCCCGAAACAGTGAAGAAGATGGTCAGCGACGGGCTGACCGTTCTCATTGAAAAAGACGCCGGAGAAGGTGCTTTTTATCATGATCAGGAATATTTAGCATCCGGAGCAGAAATCGTCGAAAACGTCGCGGAGCTTTTTGATCGCGCAGACGTCATCTTGAAAGTTAAAGAGCCGCTCTTCAATGAGCAGCAGGACAAACACGAAGTCGACCTCATGCATGAAGGCCAAGTTATTATCACATTTATCCACCCCGCCGCACCGGCAAACCATGACATGGTTAAACATATGGCTGAGCGAGGTATCACAAGCATTACGCTCGACGGCATTCCCCGTATTACGCGTGCGCAGGCGATGGACGCTTTGACATCCATGAGCACATGCGCGGGATATAAGGGGATGCTGATCGCCGCCAACGAACTGCCAAACTTCGTACCGCAGATTTTTACTGCCGTTGGCATGATCAAGCCCATTAACGTTCTCGTCGTCGGCGTAGGCGTCGGCGGACTTCAGGCGATCGCGACGGCGAAACGTCTTGGCGCCATCGTTCACGCCGCCGATATTCGTCCCGCCGCCGCGGAGCAGGCGATGTCTCTCGGCGCGAAAGTCATCGACCTCGGCGTGCCGGCGGAAGAAGCAATCGGAGAAGGCGGATACGCCCTGATGCTCTCACCGGAGCGTTTAGAAGAAGAGCGTCGCATCCTCGCCGAATATGTTAAGGACATGGACATCATTTTCCTGTCGGCGCTCGTTCCGGGCAAGCTCGCGCCTACACTCGTCACGGAAGAAATGGTGAAATCGATGAAACCCGGTTCCGCTATCGTCGACATCTCGATCGACCAAGGCGGCAACTGTGCCATCACGCCTCCGGGAACGGTTGAAGTGAAACATGGTGTGACGCTGGTCGGCATCAAGAACATCCCGGGTCTTCTGCCGAAGAGCTCCACATGGATGTTCTCGCAGAACGTATACAATCTCTTGAAATACCTCATCAAGGATGGAGAAATCTACCTTGATATGGAAGATCAAATCATCCAAGAATCTCTCACGACGTACGCCGGAAAAGTGGTTCATAAGGGTGCGTTGGAGGCATTCGCTGCACTTGGTCATTAGACATTCCGTTATTGTGGTGCCGCATCGTTCCGCGATGCGGCACTTCTACGTCAATACATCGCGTATAGGATGACGTAACGGACAGCCGTTTAGGTTGTATTAGAACAAATACTTTATCTCGCTTACAGGCGCCGCGACACCAAGCGGCGTTGCCTTGTCAGAAGAATAAATAACTAAAGAAGGAGACACGTATATGACAACCATACAAGCCATCCTGCTCGGCGTCTTTGTCGTATCGACACTGGTTGGCTACAAGATTATTACGCGCGTTCCAAGTTTGCTACACACACCTCTTATGTCCGGCATGAATGCTTTTTCTGGCGTAACGGTGCTAGGGTGTCTCATGGCTACAGCATTGGCTGTCCACTGGGGGAGCAAGGTTCTCGGGTTCGTAGCTATCGTTCTCGCGATGATTAACGTCGTCAGCGGATTTGGCGTTACGCATCGCATGCTGATGATGTTTCACAGCAGTTCGAAGACGAAGAAAGGAGAAGACAAATGATGCATTCCTTCTCACGTCTGCTCTTGACAGCGATACCCGTGTTCGCCGAGGCGAAGACCGGATCCGACACATTTTACTACATCGCCGCGGGCGTCCTTACGGTGCTCGTCCTTGTCGGAATTTCGATGATGAGCAAAGTCGAGACGTCTGTTTTCGGTAATGCTCTCGGCTCCTTGAGCATGCTGCTCGCGATCGCCTTGACACTTTGGTACTTTAATATTTTCGACGTCTGGCTCCTCTATGTCGCTATGCTTGTCGGACTCCTGATCGGCATCATCGCGTCGATTCGCGTCAAAATGATTCAGATGCCACAAATGGTCGGTCTCTTAAACGGGCTCGGCGGTGCCGCTTCCATGCTCTCCGGAATTCTGACGCTCATTGCCGCCAAACCGAACGAGACGATGTTTTCGCTGGTGACTGCCGGACTTGCGATCTTCGTCGGTTCGCTCACGCTTACAGGAAGCCTCGTCGCCGCGGGGAAACTGCATAAAGTCCTCCCGCAACGTCCGGTTATCTTGAAGAACCATCAACTTTGGACTGCGCTTTCATTGATCCTCTCGCTCGTGACGGTCGCTCTGCTCGCCATCCGCGATGTTACGGATCACGCCGTGTGGAAAATCATCCTTCTTATTGGATGTTCCCTCTTATCCGGTGCGTTCGGCGTTATTTTCTCCATCCGCGTCGGCGGCGCTGACATGCCGATCACGATTTCTCTGCTCAATTCATTCTCAGGAGTCGCGGGCTCAATCGCCGGCATGGCGATCGGCGATCCGCTCCTTGTCGCCATAGGCGGTGTCGTCGGAGCGTCGGGTCTCTTGCTTACGCAGATTATGTGCCGCGCCATGAATCGCAAGCTTTTCGATATCTTGCTCGGCAAGACTTCTGTTGCGGGCGTTAAACCGGCAAAGAAGACGGAGGCGCCAGCCGTTGAAGTGTCAGAGCCTGAGGTTCAAGAGTCCGCTGAAATGTCGCCCGAGGAAGCGTGCGGATGCTGGTTGCGCGACGCCGAGAACGTCATCATCGTGCCGGGATACGGCATGGCTCTGTCGCAAGCGCAGTCGATTGTCAAACAGCTGATGACGGAACTCGAGGCGGAAGGCAAGGACGTGAAGTTCGCCATCCACCCCGTCGCCGGGCGTATGCCGGGTCACATGAACGTGCTTCTTGCTGAGGTCGATATTCCTTACGATAAGCTCTACGAGATGCAGGACATCAACGACGCTTTTAAGGACACCGATGTCGCGATCGTCATCGGCGCGAACGACGTCGTCAATCCCGCCGCGAACACGGCGGAGGGCACGCCGATCTACGGCATGCCGATTCTCGATGTCGAGCACGCGAAGCACTTGATCATCTGCAACTACGACAAGCTTCCCGGCTATGCCGGCGTCGACAACCCGCTTTACGAAGCTGGCAGGGAAGACAAGATCGCGCTCATGCTCGGCGATGCGAAAGCGACGCTCAACACAATCATGAAGTCCTTCCGCGCTGCCGGAGTAGAAGCTGCAGTAACGCCGGATGCTAAAGATGCATCAACGCCTGAAATGTTATGCGGATCCTGGCTGCGTGACGCCGAAAGCGTCATCATCGTACCGGGATACGGCATGGCCCTGTCTCAAGCGCAGTCGATCGTGAAACAGCTGATGACGGGACTCGAGGCGGAAGGCAAGGATGTCAAGTTCGCCATCCACCCCGTCGCCGGTCGTATGCCTGGGCACATGAACGTGCTCCTCGCCGAAGTCGACATCCCCTACGACAAGCTGTATGAGATGCAGGACATCAACGACGCCTTCAAGGATACCGACGTCGCGATCGTCATCGGCGCGAACGACGTCGTCAATCCCGCCGCCAATACGGCGACCGGCACACCGATTTACGGTATGCCGATTCTCGATGTTGAGGACGCGAAACACCTGATTATCTGCAACTACGACAAACTCCCGGGTTATGCCGGCGTCGACAACCCGCTTTACGAAGCTGGCAGGGAAGACAAGATCGCGCTCATGCTCGGCGATGCGAAAGCGACGCTCGGCACGATCATAGCGTCCTTCCGTGCAGCAGGCACAGAAGCGGAAACTCCAAAGCAAATCTCGGACGCCTTGACTCCCCTGGAATGTTGTAAATCTTGGCTGCGTGACGCCGAAAGCGTCATCATCGTACCGGGATACGGCATGGCCCTGTCTCAAGCGCAGTCAACTGTCAAGCAGCTGATGACGGAACTCGAGGCGGAAGGCAAAGACGTCAAGTTCGCCATCCATCCCGTCGCGGGTCGCATGCCGGGTCACATGAATGTGCTCCTCGCGGAAGTCGACATCCCGTATGACAAACTGTACGAGATGCAGGATATCAACGACGCCTTCAAGGATACTGATGTCGCGATCGTCATCGGCGCGAACGACGTCGTCAATCCCGCCGCGAACACGGCGGAGGGCACGCCGATCTACGGCATGCCGATTCTCGATGTCGAGCACGCGAAGCACTTGATCATCTGCAACTACGACAAACTCCCGGGTTATGCCGGCGTCGACAACCCGCTCTACGATGAAGGAAGAGAAGACCACATCGCGCTCATGTTGGGAGATGCGAAGGAGACATTGACGGCAATCCTTAAGGCTTTGAGAAACTAAGACGGCGATTGACGCACACGCACATATTTAAAGCGTAATAACAGGGGGCTTTCTCAAAAAAGAGAGAGCCCCTTAAACGTGGTGCCGTGTTTTATTTTTTGTGAACAGTCCATCGGAAATCGTGCGAAGCTAGGTGAAACGCTTTTAATTCGAATCCGCAAAAAAGAACTGCCACCAAAGAGCAAAATCCAAAAATTCGATATTACTTGAAAAATTCCCGGTTCTGAGCGCAATGTCCAGAAATTCGATATTACTTGAAGAATTGCACACCGGTTCTGAGCTTAAAGTCTAGAAAATCGATATTAATTGAAAAATTGTACGCTGCTTCTGAGTACAGTATCTCGGGTGTAAAGCGTAAAATCAAAATCTCACTATTAATTGAAAAATTCCCTACATCGGGAGCGATCCCACAAAATTTCCTCAATTTTTCAGCTCTCATTTTTTACGTCAAAATCTCTTGAAACGGTACTTGACAACTTAGTTTGTGTAGGCTAACATGTTGCATGCAGTTAGTTAATGCTAACGATAAAACTCACGCAAGAGGACGCATCGATTGCGTGGCGCATGACTGAAACGAGGAAAACTTATGCTGCCCTTGACATGGTTACAACCGGGGGAGACGCGATATATCAAGTGTGTCCGCGGCAATGACGGTGTCTGCCGTCATTTGCGTTCGCTTGGTCTTGTGGAAGGGGAGCCGATCCGGCTTACGCAACGTAACGGGAACAACGTCGTTGTCGCGATCGGAGAGGGTCGGTTGGCGCTCGACGAAAACTTAGCTTTAAAAGTGCTCGTCACTGATGAGGCACCGGAGTGCAGGGAGGCGCTTTGTTGCGAAGATTGCCCGCGGGCTTCGCGTCGACCGCATAGAAAACGAAGGAGAAATAGAAGAAGTGTTGACTTTGAATGATCTGAAAGTCGGCGAGACGGCTGTCGTTGTCAGACTACACGGTCAAGGCGCTGTTCGCCGCCGCATCATGGACATGGGAATTACGAAAGGCGTACCTGTTCGTGTCACGAAATTCGCCCCGTTAGGAGATCCTGTCGAAATCAATGTTCTCGATTACGAGTTGACCATCAGGAAAAGCGACTGTGCGCTTGTTGAAGTTGAAAAGCAGACATAGAGCGGCGTTCAGCAGGTCATATCGCGGCGAAATCAAAATATAGACAGGAAAACAGGAGAATATTCATGGAACCTAAACCGATTAAGATTGCTCTCGCCGGGAACCCGAACTCCGGCAAGACTACCCTATTTAACAAATTGACGGGAAGCCGTCAGCGCATCGGCAACTGGCCGGGCGTCACGATTGAGAAAAAAGAAGGAACTGTCAAGGGTCTCAGGCATGTCACCGTGCAGGATCTTCCCGGCATCTATTCACTTTCGCCGTATACACCGGAAGAGGAGATCTCGAGAAATTATCTTCTCGATGAGAAGCCCGACGTCATCCTGAACATCGTCGACAGCTCCAACCTTGAGAGAAACCTCTACTTGACAACACAACTCTTGGAATTGGAGATTCCCGTTGTCGTCGCGCTGAACTTCATAGATGTGGCAAGGCGCGATGGCGACAAAATCGATTCGCGCAAACTTGAATCTCGGCTCGGATGCCCCGTCATCGAGACTTCTGCTCTCAAGGGAGAAGGCGTCGAGGAATGTGTTGCTCGGTGTGTACGAATGGTCGAAAGCGAAGACAAGCAAGACCTCGCAGGCAAAACGGCGACCCGTTTCAGCGCCGACGTCGAACAGGCGATCGCGGACATCGGATCCGTCATCGGTGACAGCGTGCAGGAAAGGCGTCGATGGATCGCCGTCAAAGCGTTTGAACGCGATGAAAAAGCGCTTGCAGGAATCTCGCTCACCGCTTCCCAAAAAGACATGATCGAAACGATCATCCGTCGCACGGAAGAAAAATTCGACGACGACAGCGAAAGCATCATCACCGCCCAACGGTACACGGCAATCGGTAAACTGACCGACAACGTTATCGCGCGAGCGCAACGCAAGGACAATTTAACGCGTTCCGACCGCATCGACCGCGTCGTGACGCATCGATTCTGGGCGTACCCCATTTTTATCGCCGTCATGGCTGCCCTCTATTACATCGCCATCAGCTTGGGCATCAACACACAAGACATGGTCGATGGGTGGTTCGGCGATGGTCTTATTCCGCTCGTGCAAGGCTGGATGGAGGGGCTGGGTGCATCCGGCTGGCTTACTGGTCTTGTGACGGACGGGATCATCGGCGGTGTCGGCGCCGTACTCTCGTTCGTACCGCAGATGATCATTCTGTTTGTCCTGCTCGGTATCATGGAGGATATTGGGTACATGGCGCGCATCGCGTTTATCCTCGACAGGCTGTTCCGTCGATTTGGGCTTTCGGGCAAGAGCTTTATTCCTATGCTCATCGGAACGGGTTGCTCCGTTCCGGGCATCATGGCGTCGCGCACGATCGAGAGTCAGCGTGACCGTCGCATGACGATCATCAACACGCCGATGATTCCCTGCGGGGCGAAACTTCCCATTATCGCGCTTGTCGCTGGCGCTGTCTTTGGGGGTGCCTGGTGGGTTGCGCCCCTCGCTTACTTCTTGGGACTTTTGGCAGTGATCGTATCCGGCATCATTCTTAAAAAGACAAAAATGTTTCAGGGCGATCCCTCTCCCTTCGTAATGGAGTTGCCCGCTTACCACATTCCATCGGTCGGCAACGTCGCACGAAGCACGTGGGAGCGCTCCTGGTCGTTCATTAAGCGCGCCGGGACCGTTATCCTCCTCTCGAGCGTCGTGCTCTGGTTCCTTCTGCACTTCGCTGTTATCGACGGGAGTCTTGTCATGATTGAAGATGAGATGATCGCTGATAGCATCGCCGCAAAAGTTGGAGCCGTGCTCGGACATCTTTTCGCGCCCCTCGGTTTCGGAGGGTGGCAGGCTTCGCTCGCAACGGTCACGGGGCTCATCGCGAAAGAAGAAGTTATCTCCACATTTGGCGTCATCTTCCGTATCGAAGATGCGCTTGGAATCATTGAAGAAGGTCAGTACGCTGGAGTCGGCGCCATCGCGCAACATTTCACGCAACTTTCGGCGTTCTCGTTCATGCTGTTCAACTTGTTCTGCCCTCCGTGTTTCGCTGCGATGGGCGCGATCAAACGCGAGATGAACAGTGCCAAATGGACGTGGTTTGCGATCGGCTACTTATTCGTCTTCGCATACATCCTGTCCTTCATTGTCTACCAGATAGGTCTCCTCTTCACGGGCGGCGGGTCGTTCAATCTCCTTTCCGGGCTGGCGATCGCCTTGCTTGCGGGATCGCTCTATCTGTTATTCAGAAAGCCTCGCGTGGGCGTATTCGTTTCGGCTTAGCAGCGAGCATCTCCGAGACAAGCGGATATCGCGCCGTCCGGTGCGGTATCCGCCAAAGGAGACGCTTGACCGATCACAATTTAACCGGATGTTCCGGTCCTGTCACTCTATTGGCAGCGCCGTCATCAACCATAAATTCTCGGGAGCCGCAGGTCCTACTCTCCTTCCTCGCGGTTCCCGGGAACGCTCTGTCTCAGAATCACTTGAAAGGGTTGTCATATGAGACTCAAAAACTTTCTTTGGACCGCCTTGGCGAACGTCACGGCTCCGGTAAGCGGCATCGACTATGTGGTGATCGCCGTCATTGTCCTCGTTATCGCTGCCATTATTGTTTCGATGATCCGGCATAGAAAAAAGGGCGGCGGATGTTACGGCTGCCCTCACAGCCAAACGTGCGGTGTACGTCTGGATGACTGTCCGTCAAACATCGGGGGAGAATCAAACGATGCGGAATAAAAGAGCGGTATCGTGGACGTCCCGTCGTTCAACTGATAAAATAGCGGCAGGCGAGAGTTTCGCCGGAAAGGTTGCCGTTATGAGTCAAGTGTCCGATTCTGCCGAAAATTATCTTGAGAGTATATACGTCCTGAGGAAGAAAAATGACTGCGTCCGTTCGATCGATATCGTCCGCTTACTTGGATTCAGCAAACCTTCCGTCAGCATCGCCATGCGCAAATTGCGTGAATCAGGTCATATCAAGGTCGCGGACAACGGCTGCATCTCGTTGTTGCCGAAAGGTGAAGCGATTGCCGAAGAGACTTACAAGCGGCATGTCCTGATGCGATCATTCCTGATGCACATCGGCGTCGATCCAGACACGGCAGATGAAGACGCCTGCAAGATGGAGCACGTCATCTCGAAAGAGACATTTGAAGCCATGCAGGAGTACGCGAAGAGCATCGGGCTTCTCCCTCCTAAATAAGGCGGCGATTTCTGTCTGACATTCCGGATCTTTAATCTCTTTTTCGAACATTGTCATTTTTACCGTTGCAAATAGATAATCCTTGTTCTATACTTAAGCTGTACTATGCGATATAGTACACTTATAGCGCGTTAAATAAAGACAGCGGCAAGGAGCAGGAGATGATTTATCCGGAAGTCAACGTACAGAGCGGCGTACCGATTTACCAGCAGTTGAAAAACTCTTACCACCGGTTGGCGGCGCTCGGACTTATTCAGCCTCATGAACAGCTTCCGTCCGTGCGCCAGCTGGCGATGGAGTTGGGCATCAATCCCAACACCGTTCAAAAGGCGTATAGGGAACTCGAACAGGAAGGGCTCATCTATGCCGTTCCGGGACGAGGCAATTTTCTCAGTGATGCAGAGCGAGAACTTGACGTCGAGTACGAAGAGATCCGGCGCGGTTTTCGTTCCGCCGCGCACATCGCATGGACTGCCGGCATCGATCGCCCGACATTGCACAAACTCCTCGATGAATGCCTTGATGAGCCTCAGCCTTCCGAACAGGAAAGATAGGTCTCCTCTATACAGATATAGAAAGGTGTATCACCATGACAAATAACCTGACAGTTGAGAGACAGCAAAATGAATGGGCAAATTCGTCCATTGCGACGACGCCAACGGCAGATGATCAGACCGTCATCGTCGCCGATAACCTGAGCAAACACTTCGGAGCGACAAAGGCTCTTGACAAAGTGAACTGTAAGATCGGCGGCGCTTCGATTTTCGGACTGATCGGGTCAAACGGAGCGGGTAAATCGACATTCTTGCGGCTGGTCGCGGGCGTTTACCGGTCGACGGAGGGCTCCATGCTCTATCGCGGGCAGGTCGTCTTCGATAATCCGAGCGCGAAAAAAGACATCATCTTCGTGGCGGATCAGCCGTATTTTCACTTTGACAATCTCAGGAAGATGTCGGCTCTTTACCGATCTCTCTACGAAAGATGGGATCAGGAACTTTATCAGGAATTGATTCGAATCTTCCCGATCAGAGAGGATCAGCGACTTGATCTCCTGTCGAAGGGTATGCACCGCCAAGCCGCTCTCATCCTCGCGATCGCCGCGAGACCTCGGCTCCTCCTGATGGATGAAGCGTTCGACGGTCTCGACCCTGTCATGCGCCAGAACTTGAAGCGCGTTCTCGCTCGGCAAGTGACCGACGACGGGATGACGACGCTCATCGCGTCACAGAACTTGCGTGAACTTGAGGACTTTTGCGATCATGTCGGGCTACTCCACGAGGGGGGGTTGCTCTTTGTTGAAGAACTCGACAAGCTCCGTCTTGGTCTTGTCAAGGCGCAAGTCGCCTTCCGAGAGGAGGTCAGTTCGGAGAAACTCATGGAGATGGGGCTTGAAATCCTCCGCTTCAGCGCGCGTGGGTCACTCGTCGAGATTCTGTCGCGCAACACGGAGATGGAGCTTCGAACGATTCTGAATCAGGTGAATCCGCTGCTGCTCGATGTGCTTCCCTTGACGCTCGAGGAAGTCTTTATCTATGAGTTGAGCCGGAAGTCATATGTCGTCAGCGAACTTCTGGCGTAACGCGGAAAGGGACGACATCATGGCACTCCAATTACAGACAGATCGCAGAAAGAGCGGGGCGTTTCACCGCAAGAGCGGCCTTTGGTGGACCTTTGGCAGGCAGTTCGCCGATCTGCGCTCACTCATCGCGATTTTTGTGTTTCTCTTTTTGCTGGTTATGCCCATCGCGATGTTGATTCTTGGGCGAGAAATTTTTACGGGGCTCGCGAACCGGTATACCTTACCGTATCACGATGCGGAAGGGATGTCGGTAACGTACCTCCTTGGAAAACCTCTACTCTTCAATTTCGCCTTTGTACCTTTTCATCTCATGATGATTACCGTGTCATCTGTCGCCGTTCTCATCATGGGCGGCTCGCTCTTCCGTCCGCTTTACCACCGCGAAACGGTCGATTTTGAATGGAGCCTTCCGCTTACGAAGAGCCAGTGGTTCCTCGGACGCGCCCTTGCGCTCGTCGCGGGGCTGTCGGTCGTCTATCTGGTCAACATCGTCGCGACGAGCGGCATCGTCTATGCGTGGGGACTTAATGAGCTTTTAGGCGACTATCTTTTCGCCTACTTGAAAACGTATCTCTCGACCATTGTGTTCGCGTGGTTCAGCCTCGTCATTTTCTCGCTGGCGGGACGGTTGTTTGACGCGATCATTCTCAATATCATGATTCATCTCGCATTCCCGCTCACGCTGCTCATTCCGTTTCTCATAGGCGATATAAACAGACAGAGCTCTATACATAAACTTGTGTGGCTCTTCGCTCCGGCGTTCGACACGTATCGCGGGATAGTAGCTGACAGAAGCATTCTGTACTACGTCATTCTGATTATTTTCTGGTTCGTCTTCGGTTGGTTTTGCGCGATGAAAAGACCGGCGGAGTGGGGCGGGCGAAAAACAGGTACCATGCTTTGGTTCCCATTCGTTCAACCCGTTTTCTCCGTGGCGGGAGGCATTGTTGCGGGCAACCTGTTCTATGCGCTCGACTTTGCGAATGTGCTCCATGGTCAGACGAAGTTGCTCAGACCCTCCTTCATCATCGGCGCCATACTCGGAGCTTTTCTCGGGCAGCTCGTCTCCTCAGCAATCATGGGCAAGTCGTTGCAACGCGTTCAAGGTGACGAACCGGGAAAGGCAAGGCGGCATCCTGTCCTCTGTGAGTGGCTGTGGAGCTTACTCGGCGTCGCGATCCTTTATGTCGTTGAGCTCCTCTGTCAAGTCATATAAGGACACCGGAGACGCGGTAAAGAAAGAGAGTCAGCACGATGAAAGATCTAACCGATACAAAACAACGAAGCGGAGAATTGATACGCTTGCTCATACAGAAACACTCAATCGTCCTGTGGGTTATACCTATCGTCTTCCTGTCGATGACGACCATTGTGTCGCTCATCGCCGGTCAGGGTATCTCTGAATTCCCGGGTTTTTCGTACGGGTTCGTGTTATTCCTGATGAGTTTCGTTGTCAACCATCAGTATTTCAGTTTCATGCATCGCATGCCTTCGACCGACTTTATATACGCGTTGCCGCTCAGTCGTGCGGGACTTTATCTACGCCTGAACGGGAGTGCCATCATCAACTTATTGGTTCCCTCCTCAATCATGGCGGTGATCCATTTCCTCGTGATTTATCTTCGAAATGCTGCTAAGTACAGCTATGCTATGACGACTCAAGATTTTTCTGAATATTGGACTTCCTACGCAAGCCTCGTCGTCAAGATCCTGCTGTTCTTTTTCATCATGCAGATCTTCTACTTCATCTCGGAAAAAACATCGTCGGCGATCACGATGTTCATTCTCGTTAATCTCTTCTGGCCTCTCGTCGTCCTTCTCTTTACTGACGCAACGGCGAGTTTTCTCCCGGGATTCATCGCGCCGTCACTTGTGCTGTCCGGCGGCGTATCCTCCTGGATTCTCCGTATCATCCAGCTGTTCTCTCCCGTGTCTGCGTTCTTCTTAAGCTATCCCCCCGATTTTGACTGGTTCTCTCTCGGACTGCTCATCCTGTCCGCCATGCTGTCATGGTATCTGTTCAGGAAGCGGCAGGCGGAGCACGCGCGCCAATCGGGAACGCTTCGGTACCCCGCCATGGTAACGCACTGGATAGTCACGCTCGGCGTCGCATTGCTGGGGGGTTACATCTGTCACTATCTGCGACTTGCCGTTGCATCGTATGTGACGACAGAAATAGCCGGCAAGTACTCCCCCATACCGTTTCTCATCGGCGTCGCGCTCGGGCTCATCCTTTCGCTTTGGGTATTCAATCTCTTCCAAGGAAAAGGGCGGATCAACTGGCGGACTCTTATCGCCCCGGCTGTTACTGCGATCATTCCGCTCTCCATCTGGATGACCATTGTGATGTCCGGTGCGTTCGGATATTCCGTGAAGACACCTCAAACGTCCGACATCGCCAAGGTTACGATCGCTTATCATAACGATCAATATGACTATTACGGTGCGGGTAAAGTCGTAACACATGTATTGCTGACCGACGAGCGCGATATCGACGACTTCATGAAACTATACGGTCAGACCGTCTTGCCTGACAATCCCGGTCTGTCCGTCCCGAGAAATCTATCGAGCAGCAAGCAGTTACAACATTTCATCAAGGATCAAAGAGTGACGATCGGTGAAAACCGTTACCGCTCTTACTTTGAGGACACGGAATTTACGATCACGATGAAGGACGGGCGCACGATGAAACGTCGGCTGCCGCTTCTCGAAAGTCCCGCCAACGAGTACTTCTACAGCTTATTCATGCGCAATCGCGATTATCAATTGGCGGAATTTACCTTCAAAGAAATAATCGGATTTGCCGATTCCGGTGTCGTCTCTCAGGAAATTCTGGTAAACGAGAATATACCGGAGACGAAAAGACCTTCGTGGGTATCGGACTTGCAAAAGGCTCTCAAGGCTGTCGAACACGAATACCATGCGGCGCCGATCTATGAAACGTACGCGCTGCGTATGATGATCTCCCAACACCTGTTGACTCTTACGGAGGAAGAACGGGTGGCATACATCGAACAGGCGCCGTGCGTGATTCGTCTGACTGTGAACAAGCTCGCGATTAAAGGAGCGACGGAACCGCTCGTCTTCGATTACCCCGTTAACCCCGACCTGCTGAAGCCTCTTAGCAAAGCATTGGAGGAAATATTGAACCGATTGCCTTAGGTTCCTCTATCTGTGCAAGGATTCCGGGTACCATGTACAAAAATTCAAGTTAAGTTGAAAACTGTGCAGGGGTTCTGAGTGCCATGTCCAGAAATTCAATGTAAGTTGAAAAACTGCGCTGAATGCCAAAGTAACCTGTACAGTAGAGTAGGTATTCAAGAAGAGACTCAAACGTTGCGCTGATCGAGCTTAGGAAAAGTATTGAATGTTACCGAAAGTGAGTAAAAGCTGTTAGAATAGA
>Ga0255344_1001090_pt1 | contig 38384 bp, 35 predicted proteins | sample wastewater_treat_5_FD_192414 | JGI IMG/M metagenome (GOLD analysis project Ga0255344, IMG submission 192414) | Wastewater microbial communities from Lulu Island WWTP, Vancouver, Canada - plant18 | ecosystem: Engineered > WWTP > Wastewater > Unclassified | place: Canada: Vancouver, British...
GATATGCTCCGATTTTTAGGGCGTTTTCAGGCCTGTTTCAGCCATAAAACTGAACGGTTGAAGCTGATTCGAGTGGGTGGGTATGCTCCGATTTTTCCAAACTTACGTGTAGCGGCTTGCAGCCTTTCCAAATAATGCGGATATTTTTTCATATTTATGATATAATTTTTTAGCAAATGCTATGAATTATTTAGTCAAAATTTCACTATTGACCGCAAAGATAAGGAATTACATTGAATTAATAATAAATATGAAATGCGGTATCAATTTTGACCCATCTTGAAAAAAGAGCGAAAGAGCTTGATTTCCCGAATGAACTGTTTTGAAAATAATGTTACCTTTGCCGTTCATAATATACTTCGGGAAAAAGATGAAATCACGTTTAGCAGTTATTTTAGCCCTATTGACAGTTACAGGTTGCAGCGTGAACAAGAATATCTACACTATAAAAGGTAGTTTTGAAGAGTGTAACGAACCTATGGTATGGCTGGTAAGCGGCAATGAAGCCGTTGACTCAATACAGATAACAGACGGAGCTTTCATATTTAACGGAACGGTTGACAGCCCGACAATTGCCTATATATGTACCTCCTCCGACCGTACTATGGCCGAATTTGAATGCGAATTCATTCTTGAACCGGGGCAGTTGGCCATGTCCAGACTTTACGACACCGAAGTATATATTATGGAGGGCAGCACATTGAACAACCGTTTGGCTGCACTTGAAAAGCGCTCGATTGACATGGTAAAGGAGTACGCTTTGAACAAAGCCAATTCAATGAACAATTTCGAAAAGGAGATAAACAGACAGTGGAACCTGTTGCTGACCTCAAACCTCGATGCCAATACGGACAACATATTCGGACTCTACTGCCTCAGGGAACTTTCATACGAAGACCTTGAGCCCGAAGAGATAATAAAATACCTCAACCTGTTTCCCGACACATTAAAGGAGAACAGCCTCTGGAAGTCGCTCCACGAGAGTTACAGCGAGAGCTCTGAAGATCTTACCGATTAACTTTTAGATACTGTTCAAAAAATTACACCCCCACCCTGTTTATAATCATCAGGATGGAGGTGCAATCTAAAAATTGCAGAATGCTCTTACTGTTTCTTGAAAAGCAGAGGTGCAAAACTGTTCAGGTAGTATCTCCAGTTGGCCCATACGTGACCGCCATCGGACTTGAAGAAGACATGATCAAGACCGCATTCGGTCAATGTCTTGTCGAGTGTGACCGAGCCCTCCCAGAGGAAGTCATCGGTACCGCAAGCCAGAAAATAGAGCCTTACTCCGGCCTTTTTGAGAGCATTGATCTGCTCGACAGTAGAGTTGCCGGCGGCAGAGAGCGGGCATATCCAGTCAAACATCTCAGGATAGAGATTGGTCGCTGTGATAGTGTGGCCGCCGCCCATTGAAAGACCTGCAATGGCACGTGATTCGGGCTTTGCCAATACGCGATACTCCTTCTCGATGAAAGGTACAATCTCCTCGCAAAGGCTCTTTACATAAGCGTTCTGGAGCGCAGGATCGCGGAAATTCAAAGTGCTTGTGGGAAGACCCAACGTCTGGGCTGCCTGCTGGTTGGGGTTACCGTTGGGCATTACCACAATCATCGGCTCGGCAAGTCCCTTCTCAATAAGATTGTCAAGGATCTGGGCAGTGCGTCCCATCGATGTCCATGCCTCTTCATCACCGCCGGCGCCATGCAGCAGATAGAGAACCGGATATTTCGTCCTGGTGTTCTTTTCGTAGCCGTAAGGCGTATAAACGGTAAGACGGCGGTTCATTTCAAGGATCTTGCTGTCATACCATTTGTACGATACGGTTCCGCGCTGATTGGCCTCGAAATAGTTTTCACTCCGTTCGCCCGGAACAAACAGCATATTCAGATAACGGGTGCCGTCACGCTGCACCATAAAGTTTTGCGGGTCATTGACCGATACGCCGTCAACCACGAAATTATAAGTATAGATTTCGGGCGATGGAGCATCGACTGTAACCGACCAGATACCGTCTGTTCCCTTCTGCATTGGAACAGCGCCCTGCAGCCAGTTACCCATAAGATTTACCACAGTTGCATAGTTTGCATTCAGTCTGAATGTAACTTTTTCGCCATCCAGTTCGGGTGAAACCACCTGCTGGCGACCTCTGAAATTGAAATTGGTCAACTCCTGCGACATGGCAGAAGTGCCCGCCAAAGCGACAATTGCCGCAATCAATAATATTTTTCTCATAAAGCGCATATTTTGTTTGTATTATGTTAAGACTTTACAAAAATAAAAAAACTTTCATTGATAATTCAAAACACATGATTGTCAACTTATGATAATACATAATATACAACTTGCAATTAATAACCTTCGTTAAAAATTGTATCTATATATATTTTTCACAAACAACAATATATTCTTTTGTCATTGTACCTCTTCTATGTCCTGTCTTATTTGAAGGAGAGTTTTGAGATGGCATGACCTTGTTTCCAAGTAGTCTTTCATATGTAAACATATGTTTAAATCCATTTTGTTCAAACTTTTCAGCTACAAATTGATCTGTAAGTAATTGTATATCCTTAACTCGTCTATTACCAACAACATATATGACTTTACCACCTTTTTTTACACTTTTTGCAACATCTTTTATTGATCTATCCAAATCTGAGTAAAATGATGAAACCTCTAATGCTCTTTTTTTAGATTGTTTTGCAATTTCATATATATAATCTGTAATTAAACTGTTTGGATAAATTTCTTTTACAGAACTACCACCCATTAATAATTTATCAATTTGTCTTGCATATTTTATTCCAAACCATTGATTGCTAAACATAGAAAATTGACCATAAGCAACAGTTGTAAAACTGTCACCATAAGGAGGACTAGTTAAAACCACATCAAATTCATTCTCTTTTCTAGGAAATTTACTATAGCTTATTTCAATCTTTGTTCCATTTAATTTAGGCAAATAATATCTTTCATAGATGTCAATAACTTTATTGAGTTTGTCAAAGTAAATACCAAAAACATCTGGATTAAACTGAATCATCTCTTCAGGTCTCATTCTATAAAGTTTAAACTCGTGATTACGAGTATATGAGCACTCTCTTATAGTTTCCGAAAGTGGGAGAAGAAAGATTCTTCTCATATTAACTTCTATTTTATAAACAAAATGTCTAATAATCGATAGATTTTGTAATACAGATTTTGAAAACCAAAAATCAATGTTGTAATGTTGTGGAATTTCTATTTCTTTTAAATTATCTTCGTTTTTTACATATTCATATACTCTAATTCTTAATCTCTGATTAATTTTTTTTACTTTATCTATATCTAGTTTTGTAAATTTTGTACGTGAAATCAAAACTGCCAAAGGATTTATATCGAAACCATACATTTCATTTAATCCCCTATCTAAACCAATAGTAAATGAGGACCCTGAGCCACAGTACGGGTCAAGGAGTTTCCCTTTATTAATATCAAGTTCTTTGAAAATTTCTATTCCAATTTGTGGTATCATTGTAGCGGGATACTTATGCAAATTTGGATAACTTGTAGAATAAGATTCTCCAATAAAATCGTATTTTTCATTTCTGATTACATTATATTTCATAGGTCTGTGATACTTTTAAACAAAAAAGGTAATTTATCTTCGTAGGTCCTAAATCCTGTTCCATGGTTTCTTGCCATAGTACCTTTATCATGCAAACGTAAATCAACAAGAATATTTTCAGATTTAAACTGATCAGCAAGCAGTTCAGGTGAAGTGCCTTTCATTAATTGTGCCCTATAATAATGAAAATATTCTATACCACCTCTTTCTTCGGTAAATGCCGATACGAAAATTAGTGCTGGCATTTTTTGCATAAATCTATCCGCTAAAATTTCTAATTGCCACGTAGCAACAACTTCTCCCGAAATATGCATTACTGAAATATCTTTTTTTTGAACATTAAGAAACAATCCTACACTATTAGGTTTTAAAGACATTGTATAATAAAGCCCTTGTCTTCCATATTTATCCACACTTCCATATTTTTTAACAGCTTCAAGAGGAGGCATTTTCCAGACCTTATTATTGAATGTAAACAATGTAATCAAATTGTTTCCTTTTATCCTATGAGCTTTTAATTCAGCTCCTTCGATATCTGGATGGGCTATATTGTTCTCAAAGATACCAAGATGAGTTTCTAACGTATGACCAACGCCTGTTGGACCTCGTCTAGTTGTAGGAATAAAACCTCTATCTTTGATTTCTGTGAATTTGTTCTTAAATTCTTCTAATGTCATGTCATTTTGTTTTGCCACAAAATTAATAAATAATATATTCTTAATACGTTTTTTATGCGTAATTTATAACGGTACAACGATTGCAAAATCAATTATTGAAGTTAATCTCAAAAGACTGTACAGAGCAAATCATACACCGTTGATTGAAAATTTGTAGCAAATTCTACACGATATTTTCTATTATAAATTATTAGTGATGCGATAAATTAGTATTAAATTTTCATAACTTATTAATATGTAACGCTTTATATATGTTTTTACTTGTTCACTATTTGAATCGCACTTCGATGCGATAATGTGATTCAACATCGTTGCAAGTTATTAACTACAAATAATTTAAATTGCTCTTTGACATTTCACGATTTGAGGTGAGCGTTTGGTTATTTTTTGGCTGTCAAAAGCTCAAAATCATGAACCAAGGCAAATATGTTTTCTCCCAAGTAATGGAGTTCTTCCTTAGATGGGTCTTTGAAAAGGCCGTCAAGATGCACACAGGAGACTTTCACGCAAAAAGCCTTAACAGCTACAGCCATTGTCTTCACTTGATGTTTGGCCAAATGGCCGGATGCAAGTCACTGAAGGACATCTCTTTAGTTCTTAAGTCTCTTAAAAAGTCTGTATATCATCTTGGTATTCCAACGGCTGTTGATTCTTCATCCTTGTCTAGGGCAAACGAAGTCAGGGATTACAGGATTTTCGAGGAACTCGGCATGTGGCTCATCAATAAAGTACGTCCCATGTACGCAAAGGAGAACATTCCTGATGTTTACCTTCCAGGCTGGGAAATCTTCGCGATTGACTCTACAACAATCCCGTGCAGTATCAAACTGGCTGAATGGGCTCTTGGAAAGTACTCGAAAGGTGGCGTTAAGATGCATACTGTCCTAGATTTGCGTGGAAGCATACCGGAAACCATCTATATCACGGACAGCAGATGGCATGACAGCAACTTCCTGGATATGTATGAGCCATACAAATGGGCAATATACACGATGGACAAGGCCTATGTGGACTTCGAAGCCCTTTACAGAATGCAACTCCATAAGACCTACTTCATTACCAGGGCAAAGGACACCATGAAGTATCAACAACTTGGAACTTGGGCCACTCGTCATAGTCAACATCTATCGCAACCGATGGCAAATCGAAACGTTTTTCAAATTGATCAAGGGAAACCTGACGGTCAAATCGTTCTGGGGATATTCAGAGAATGCTGTCAAGATCCATCTTTGGGTTGCAATCAGTTCATACCTGTTGCTTGCCTGGATAAAAGCAGCGCTCAAAAGCCCACTTACAATCACGGAAGTCTCCAAAGTTGTTGAAGTATTAATCCTTTCAAGGCTGATATCAGAGAACTTCTGGATGTTCCAATCCCGCTCACTAAAAATCAAAATGTCAATGAACTAGTTATAAACTTTTAAAACAAAAATTTATCGCATCAGTAGTTATTGTATTATGTAAATCATTTCAATCAGTAGACTCTTATCTTTTAACATTATTGCCAAAGTTTTACCTTCCAATAGGTTGAACTACTTTTCTCAATTCCTCAATGTCAAACATTTGGTAGTGATAATTATTTGGATTATTTAATTTTGATAAGTCATTATCCCATTGCGTATTATTATTATCAACTGCATATATGAAGCTATACAATGATATTTCTTTTTTAACATATTCAAGTGAATAAATACCGTTAAAATATCCATTATAAGTATCAATAGTCAAATAATTAACATACTTGTTTAAATTATAAACATAGGTTTTATCTTCATAAATTTCATTTAAGTCTATCGAACCAATCATTGTTGTTTCTAATAATCTAAATATTGATTTATCTGATTTAGTATAAAACCCCATATACATATGACCTGGAATTAAAACAAGAAATGGTTTTATCCCTATCCTTTTAAGGACAGAGCATAAAAAAACGCTAGCATCAACACAATTTGCTTGTGTTTTACTATAAACTTCATCAAAAAAACGAACATACTGAGTAAAAACTTTGTCTGAAGGGTTACTTGTATTTGTAATAGAGGTATACTTTACATTTTTGGTTTGAAGGGTATACCAAATAGCATATACTTGTTCTAATACTGAAAATTCACTACCCTCTTGATAACCAATAAAAGAGTTTATTATACGTGTATTTAAAACCTCTTGTAGAAAATTATCTATTTCAGGATGGTCTTCGTTAACATAGGCTGCAAACATCCATTTGAGATCAACATAGTTACCATCTTCATCAATCATTCCATAAACACATTCATTAACACTACGGTAACTTAATCGCAAACTTTGATTATCAATCTCTTTATTATCAATATAACATGTGAATGATAAGTCAACGGTACCTTGTTGTTTAAGGGATTTTAGTTTCTCATAATTCCAATTTATTTTAGGGAAAAATTCATTTTTTCTACCTTTTAAGTCTAATTGTTCTTGAAAAACAGTTTCATTATTTACAGTTGATTGTAATAATTTAATCTTTAGAGAACATTTGTTTTTGGGAGTTGTCAGCTTATACTTGATTAATCCAAGGCTATAATTTTCTCTAGCAGAATAATTAGAGAGTCCTAATATAACAGATGGATAAATTGTATTCTCTAAGGGACCATAATAACTAATCTTCAAATTTAAATCATCAGATGTGATTGTGGTGTCAATTGGTTCTTTTCTGTTAAAATAATCATCGTCTGCCCCAGGATCGCAGGAAGAAAGAAACGCAATCAGTATAATAGTTATAAGAAAATTAAACTTAATCATGTATACTATTAATTTGTTGAAGCAGTGATGTACTTTATAGTTGAACACAACGTACAATTTGCACAACAAATATACAATATTCGTTAAGATCAAATAATTATATCAGAAAAAAATGTTTCATGGATATTTCGGTGATATGCACCCGACGATTTAGAAACACCTGTTAATCCAGCATCAGGTCACAATTTCGTTCAATATTATCAAAAACTGCTCCAATGCTTTTATAAAAATCAATTGCCGGTTTATTCCAATTAGAAACCTGCCAGCGTAATTTGTGACATTTGGAGTCTTTTGCAAACTCAATCACTCTGTTTATAAGTTTTGTACCAATTCCATTTGCCCTATATTCCCGCTGTACATACAAATCATCCATGTATAGCGATTTACCGGTCCACGTGTAATAGCAGAAAAAATAAGTTGCATATCCTATGATTCTATTATCACTTGTCACCGCTACAAAGCAATTGAAAAACTCCTTTTCCTTGATCATTCTGTCAACCGAATTAGTCATTCTTTCAGGCAATTTTTCAAATTCAGCAAACTCTCTGAACAAATCAACTATCTGGGGATAATCCGCTTCTACGGCGCTTCTAATTATAATCTCCATCTTTACTCTCAAGTTACAATTCAATATTTTCGATAATTTCGCCTGCCAAAATATCAGGGTCAGGCAGATTTTCGGATTATAGAGTTTTACAAACTCAGCCAAATAAGCCGTACTCATCGGTTTTTTCTTTAACGTATGACGAATGTTGGTACGAGATATTGTGCAAATACATATTTAGGAATAGCAAATAGGTAATTTGTTCCAAATAATCGCCATAGCTGACACCATCGTCACGCAAGATGTTGGCAAGGTTCCATATTTTTTAATAATTGCTGAATCTGTCATAATTATTTATTTCTATTTAAAATGCTTATTGTCAACTGTTTCACTATTTCTGCTTCTTCGGGCTTACTAGTGGCAATAAAAAGCGTTAGGGCTGCGAGTGTTGCATTGTCAATGATGGGTGTGCCATCCGGTTTTAGCAATGCCTTGTTTTGTTCCATAAAATAGAGGAAACATGCGGCGGCAATACGTTTGTTGCCATCGACAAACGAATGGTTTTTGGTAATAAAATACAACAGGTTGGCAGCTTTTTCCTCGATGGTAGGATAAAGCTCAGAATCTCCAAAGCTCTGTTTTATCTGATTTACCGAACTATGAAAGCCTTCATCCTTGGGTTTTGCAAACAGCTCTGAATCAAATTCGGAATACATGACTTGAATCATTTTCAGGTATTCTTCAACCGATGGATAAATGGTTTGTTGCTGTGTTATACCTTTCTTGTCGAGCAATTCGTGGTCGTAATCGTCAAGGAGCGAAAGACCTTTGGCAAAAACTTTAAGCATTTCAAACTCTTCGGCGGTCGTTTGTTCATCCATAGCACGGTTGAGAATGCGGATACCTGTTTTAAGGTATTCAACTTCCTGCTGTTTTTGAGCCAGACGTTTTTCGTTAATGGCGTAGCCCTGCACCAGATAATCTTTAAGTCGTTGGGTTGCCCACTGGCGGAATTGGGTACCTCGTTTGGAGTTTACCCGATATCCAACCGAAATAATTGTATCAAGATTATAGAATTTTATCTTCCTTTTTACCAAGCGTTTACCTTCTTTTTGAACTACCGAGAAATACTCGGTAGTTGAATTCTCCTCTAATTCAGACTCGTTGTAAATGTTTTTTAAATGAAGCCCTATGGTGTCTGAATCTTTGTCGAATAGTTCAGCCATTTGTCTTTGGTTAAGCCAAACAGTATCACTATCGATTTGAACTTTCAATTCAATTTGATTGTCACTGCTTCTGAAAATTTCTATTTTGTTTTCCATTTTTCTTCTCTATTTTAATCCTCTCCAGCAGTATATTTGCCGGCTCGTAATCAGCTTCTTGTTTGCATTGGGCAATTTGATACTGTCCGAAATAATGTGTAAAGCGCATCTTATTACTCATAAATGAATTCCTCGCTCCCATTATATGCTTTGTCATCGGGTGAGGTTGAGTTGTAATGAATGATCCTTTTAAGTTTGCCGGATTCGTAAGAATGTTCATCCATTTCACTGTGCAAATATTTTTCTCCCGTTTTTGACTTTGAGTAAAAATCGGTTTTTATCAAGATCAAGTTACCATTATCGTCATATTCATACCTTGACTCTCTAATTTCTTCAAATTCAGTCTTTGGCATCCAATGCTCCTTTTTATATATAAGACGCTCATTTGCATCAATTGTTGATAGAACATTACGCTGACGGGTTATTCGTGGGATCTGCAACTGAAACCGCTTGCGCCCTATCTCATTATCATAGGAATAATGGTTTGATTTTTCTGATATGTTGTTATTCTTGTATGAGATCTTACTGACGTAAGTGTATTCTGGTTTATTGTTTCTAAAATGTCCGGATTTTACTTTTACAACTCTGCCTTGCTTGTTGTAAAAATATTCCGAGATCAGTTCGGGCGGATAAACCGCAACTGACTCATTGACATGTTGAGTCCTCTCTGTAATCAGCAAATCTCTCTTATTGTCAAAGGTAAATGTGACAATTTTATCCTGTATGGGACGACCGCCATCTCTATAAACGTAATAGGTCAACACTGAATCGGTCGTCTCAGTTCCAACAGAGCGTGAATATTCTATTCTTTCTGAAGGTTTTTTATTTCCATTCTCATCGAGATCATAACAGAGCATACTGAGTATGTTCCCTTCGGTGTCAAACCCGGTCTCTTCAATTAAAAAAACAGTTTCGGCCGGATTACGGTATATTTTGGTCTGCTTTGCGGCCTGTTGCGCATACAATGTCATGCTGCCTGCAAACAGTGACAACAAAACAACAATCAGTCTGTTTGTTGCCGATTTTAATTTAGAGCAAATCATATTATTGTTTTTTATGGCCAACCTTATGAAAGTTGGACAGATTTATACTCATTGTGGATATTTTCAGCTAATCTACTTATTTATTTTGAATGGCTTGATTGAACTTGTAAACTTTATTGCTTGAGGTAAGGTTTGATATCTGTTGATAACCCCTGTTGCCGTGCATCCTACACCGGTGGTTTGGTAGTCGAAATTGAATGTTACGCCATCGGATTTTACCAATTGATAGGGGTGTTTTGCCTTGGACAAATTCTCTGTGCTGTAGTTATAGCAGTTGAAATTGAACGGTTCCGCCGATGAAAACTCCACTCCTATTCCTTCACTGTTTGTCAGTCGCACATAACTGTTGTCGGTGCGCAGGCCGCAATCCTGAGGCAGTAAATAGGGTTCAAACATCTCATCGACAGTCGTATGGTAAAGTCCTATACGGTAGCCGGTTTTGCGGTCGGGATAATTCTCCTGAGGCCCGCGTCCGAACCATTCTACGTTTTGCATTTGGTCATCGAGAATCCATTCTGTTCCGATGCGCGGCAAATACATGGGCATCCTTCCATTCGGATTGATTGTATGATGCAAGTTGATCTCACCATCGGGCGAAATCGTATAGACCATTATATTTTCAAAACCCCCATTGCCTGCATTGCCAAAAAGAACGATTTCACGAACGGTGACTATTGTATTTTCAGCCTTGTTTTCAACCTGAAATGATTCAAGTCTTGGCCTCATTTTATCCAGACCGATTGAGTACCATGCTGCGGCAACCATCCTTCCATAGCCGTCGGATTGCGGGTATATAGAGACTGCACCAAGTGTCCAGTCGTCCACTTCGTTTGCCAGAGGGGCACGCCAAACATTGAATCGGGCACCCTGTTTCAGCAATTCAGCACCCATGTATTTCATGGAGCACAATTGTCCGTCGGCTTTATTAAAGGTGTAATCGAAATCTGCTCCCGATACTGTCAACCGTTGCTCGCTGTCCGTTACTTTTAAAGGAGTAGTCCGATGCTGTGCCGGCCTATTATCGGCAGGAACGCTCCATGGCAGTTCCAATTGGTCCCAACAGAGTTCAGAACCCTGCGGCGCCCATTGTTCAGCTTCTCTTAAATGAAAACTGACTGTTGCCAGATAGGTTGCACCCGGTTTTAGTTGAGGCTTTTGAATAGGAAGAACATAGAGTTTCTTTGTTTCCGGAGCAACATCGGTCTCCAATTTGCCGGAAGCTATGGAGATCCCGTTTTCTTCCAAATTCCAACGTGCTTCATAGGCGTTCGTGTTTGTGAAAAAGTTTCTGTTAAGCACCTCTATTTCCATTTTTTCGGCATTGTTCCACTTTACGGAAATGGGTTGGGCGGACTTTTTCATTTGCCACATTTCGGGTTGCGGAACCCGGTCGGGCCATATAGTTCCATAGTTGCGCGCACCTATCCCATAGCTGAAGAACTCGCCTTCGTTTTGCTCCTGTTCGAAATCCAGCCACAAAGCGGCGCTGTTTTTCAACTCCGGCTTTCCTGCAAACAGATCGCCGATTTCAACCGCTTTTGGGAAAACAGCAAGCTGATCGATGATGGCATCACACAGGTAAACAGAGGTCTGTTGGCCGTCGGTCTCGGCATTTTTGCCCACGTTAAGAGGGAAAGGGAAATTACGGATGTTTCCTGTGAGTTCCCGTTCGGCCGCCTTTTCGTTGTCGATATAGAGTGAAACCGATCTCCCGTCATAAACAGCTGCCACATGATGCCAGTTATTTATCCAGTCTTCGGGTAATTCGGCGCTGATAACCGTTTTCCTTGAGGTGTAGATGTAGAAATCGAGCGAGTTGCTGCCGTTTTGTCTCAAGCCGAATTGATTGTTGCCTTTGGTGAGTATTGTTCCTCCCATCGACATCAATTCGCGTGGGAAAATCCGGAGCGAAACCGTCAGTTCATTACCCGAGATCTCAATATTCCTGTCCTGATAGACTTCGACCCACTGATCGTGACCATTCAGATCAAGACCTTTTCCATCGTATCCGTCAACGAGTTTGGCGCGTCCCATGATGTGAGCCGGCACGTTGTTCGGTGAAGAATCCGTCAATCTGCGAACCGGCTCGCGCAAGCCCGGACTTACATAATCCCAGATTGCTCCGCCCATGATGCGCGGATACCGGTAGATCACCTCCCAATATTCGTCCATACCGCCGCCGGCATTTCCGGCCATAGAGAGGTATTCGTCCATAAACGACGGTCGCGGGTCGGCACTTTCAGGAACCATCCCCACCCTGTTTATAAGGTCGAAAGGTGACGAGTAACGCGGTCCTATAATATCTTCGCATGAGTGCGAAAACGCATTTCCTCCATACATCCAGTATCGTGTAGGATCGTATTTACGTCCTTCATCAATCACGGCACAGATATTTTGCCCTTCACCGCTCTCGTTTCCGGCGCTCCAAAACAGGATGGAGGGATGATTCCGGTCGCGCAGTACCATTTTGCGGACCCGCTCGCGGTACATGGGCTCCCATTCGGCCCTATTGGAGAGATATTCAGTGGCATGAGCTTCAACTCCTGCTTCGTCAATAATATATAATCCATATTCGTCGGCCAGTTCCAGATACCTTGGAACCGGAGGATAATGCGATGTGCGTACACTGTTAATATTAAATTGCTTCAGTATTTCAAAATCTTTACGAATGGTCGCTTCGTCCATAGCATGTCCCAAATCGGGATGTTGCATGTGCGAGTTTATACTGTTCACTTTGATGGCTTTTCCGTTCAGATAAAATACCTGATTGCGGATTTCGGTCTCTTTAAATCCGATGCGGCCGGCAATCACCTCTTCGGTCTTACCGTCGCTGCCAATCAATTCCAGTGTAAGCCGGTAAAGGTCAGGCGTTTCGGCTGTCCACTTTTTGGGATTTTCAACCGGTGAAGATAGATTTATGGTTTGTTTGTTATCGGCAGTGACCTGAATTGCATCGGAAGTAAAATTCTGAACCAACACGTTCTGTGCATCAAACAGCGAAGCACGAACTCTGTAGTCAGATTTATCGGTTTTCGATTGGTTGCTTACGATAATTTGCAAATCCAGTTTGGCATTCTGGTAGTTCTCATCCAGGTCGGTTACAGCATACCAGTCGAAGATATGCACATCGGGTTTTGCATAGAGCCAAACATCACCGAAGATTCCGGCCAGACGCCAATAGTCCTGACATTCCAGATAGACGCCATCGGAATATTTGAGTACGTTGACGGCTATGGTGTTTTTCCCCGATTTCAGAAAGTCGGTAACATCGTATTCGGCAGGTTCATGCGCGCCTTCGTTGTAGCCCACCTCTTCTCCGTTGATCCAGACAAACGATGCCGAAGCGGTTCTCTCCATGCGCAAAAAGATGCGCTTGCCCTTCCAGCCTGCCGGCAGCGTAAACGATTTGCGATACGAGCCGGTCGGGTTGTATTCACGGGGAACAAATGGCGGATTGGAGCGAAACGGTTGTGGAACGTTTCGGAAAAGAGGATCGCCGAAACCCTGCATCTCCCAATTGGAGGGAACTGTAATATCAGACCATTTGCGATCATTGAAGTTCGATGCAAAAAAACCGTCGGGGGTGCCTTCCGGAGTATCGGCATAATGAAATTTCCACTCTCCATTCAACGAAAGCACATTTTCCGACTTCGATTTCTGTTGATTCAAGGCTTCACCGACCGATTTAAAAGGAACACAAACGGTGTGACCTTCAGTCTGGTTGACTTCAAACACCTCTGTATTTTCGATGAAAGAGTAAACGTCAGTAAATGCCGGCTGCTGCGCCGAGGCCGCTAAACCCGCAAGAACGACAAATAAACCAACAACTTTTTTCATATCCGCCTAACTTTATATTTATAATTTCTCGTAATAATATACCCTTTGCACAAATATACGTATAATTAATTCCTGAAATGTAAGCATTTGCGTATAAAAGGAGTCGCCAATCCTATATTTTTTCAATTTTGATATTAAATTCTTCATTCATTAAAACAGACATTTCAGAGCCGTGATTCTCATATTCAAATGCAGTATGTTTGTTCAAATAATCAATAATCTTATTCCTGTCTATTGTAAAAATTTTAAGTCTTGAATATTCATGTCATAGTTATTAAAATTATGATTCACACACAGCAAATATACAATATTGTGAAAATCAAATCATAATATCGCAAATAAATTTTCGTTAATGCAATGATTTTTTCTTTTCCACTTCTCGGACAGATTGGAACGTTAGTCCGGAAAAAATGATTTTTCGTTGAAAATATTGATTTTATCTATAATATTTCTCGGACAGACTTTTTGGAAGGTGAGTTTTAAAAATAATTTTCGCTGAAACCGAAACGAAAATGTAATTAAGTGATACTTTTCCGTATATTTGCAGAAATCCGAAATCGGAAAACAGAGTAACAATAACTTAAACCAAATCAACAAAAAATTATGAGTAACAAGTATGCAGGTACCCAGACCGAAAAGAATCTGGAAGAGGCTTTTGCAGGTGAATCAATGGCGCGCAACAAGTACACCTATTTCGCTTCAAGGGCAAGAAAGGACGGTTTTGAACAGATAGCAGCTTTTTTTGAAGAGACAGCAAGCAATGAGAAGGAACATGCCGAACTTTGGTTCAAAGAGCTGAACGGCATTAATGATACGGCACAGAACCTGAGTGATGCAGCCGACGGAGAGAACTACGAGTGGACCGATATGTATGCAAGATTTGCCGAAACAGCCGAAAAGGAGGGATTTCCCGAACTGGCAGCACGTTTTCGTGGTGTGGCAGAGATTGAAAAGAGACATGAGGAGAGATACCGCGCACTGCTCAAAAACATTGAGACAGCCCGTGTATTTGAAAGGTCCGAGATCAAGATTTGGGAATGCCGTAACTGCGGTCATATTGTAGTAGGCAAAAAGGCTCCTGAGATATGCCCCGTATGCGTCCATCCAAAAGCCTATTTTGAACTTCATAAGGAGAATTTCTAAGCGACAGATCAGTAATCGATAGGACTTCTAAACGATAAAAAAATCTAAGCGATAAGACTTCTACATGAAGCTTAAATATTCGGAGATTGATAACTGTTTAATTTGTAACATTAAAAACATCGGCTTTATGAAAGTGTATGTATGTGATGTATGCGGCTGGACTTATGATCCCGCCGAAGGTCTGCCCGAAGAAGGCATTGCTCCCGGTACCCCATGGAAAGATGTTCCGGAAGATTTTGAATGCCCCATTTGCGGAGTAGGTAAAGACCAGTTCAGCGAGGAGTAATCGGGTTATTAAACATAAATGTAGGTGTGTGGCCGGCATCCGTTTAACGGGATGTCGGCCACTTGTTATTTGTAACATGTAAGACAAAAAAACCATGTATAGATGCTCTGTGCAGTTATTTTTAATGATGTAATCTCACCGATATTTGCCGTCAATTCACCCCATATAACTTATTATTGACCACAAAGAGGAACAAATTAGCCACAAATGGAGAAATGCAGGCGTTTTCTTTAAACCGGGAGCAGTAAATTTGCACCCGGAATGCAGAGCCGCAGAAGGCAAACAGGCTAAAAACAATACGGTTTTTAACAGATTTTCCAACTAGGGCTGTATTCCGCAAACATTAAAACATTAATTATGTACGACATTTCATTTATCAAGAGATTTGAAACCACAGTAAAAAAACACTGGAATAATCCTGCACTTGATGACTACCATCAGAGTTCATCCACATACGGTGAGCTTGCAGCTAAGATCAAGGCAGACCATCTGCTCTTTGAAGCTGCAGGACTAAAAAAAGGAGATAAGATATCATTGAACGCTAAAAGTTCATCGGGCTGGATAAAGACCTTTATGAGCATAACAACCGGAGGCTATGTAGGCGTACAGCTTTTTGACGGCTACACACCGACCGACACAATGAAACTGGTAAACCACTCGGACAGCGTTCTGCTTTTCACGGAGCGTCGTCTGTTTGACAAGATGGATTTTGAACAGATGCCTAATATTAAAGGTGCAATCGATGTTCAAACGGGTGAGCTTTTGGCAAGCCGTAATGGTTTTGCCGATGTTTACATGAAGCGTGACACCCTGCTTGGCAAAACATATCCTAAGGGTTACACAGTAGAAGATTTTCAATTTGAGGACCGTGATGCCGATGAGGTTTGCGCCATTAACTACACATCGGGTTCGACAGGTAATCCCAAAGGCGTTATGCTGACCGTACGCAATTTCAGCGTCAATGTCTATCTGATTCCCCGTCACTTCCCTTACTATGAAGGTGAGACCTACTTGAGCGTGCTGCCGTTCGCTCATATTTTTGGGATGCTGTATGACGCAATTACACCTATTTGCCACGGCATGCACCTGCATGTGTTGGGGGTCCCGCCCGTTCCTGCATATCTGAAACCAGCGTTGGCCGAAGTGAAACCTCGTGTGTTCTTTGCCGTTCCGCTTATCCTGACCAAGATGTTGGATAACACAATAGGCGAGTTTATAAACAGTAAGTCAGGTAAAGCGAAGCTGGATGATTACAAGAACAATCAGGATTACTGCAAGGCCCTGCGCACCATATTTATGTCGGCATTCGGTGAGAACATCAGACTCCTGGTTACCGGCGGTGCGGCAATGGCATTCGAGCTTGAAGAGCTAATGGCAATAAAGCTTGAGATTCCGTTTGTGACCGGATACGGTATGACCGAAGCATGCCCCACCATTTCACTTGGACAATTAGGAAAGTACAAGATGAAGTCGGCAGGTGAAGTTGTACCCGAAGGTATTGAGTGCCGTATAAATTCGGCCGATCCGGAACATATTCCGGGTGAGATAATAATAAGAGGTGACTGTGTGTTCGTAGGTTATTACAAGAATCCTGAAGCTACAAACGAGGTTTTGGACAGCGAGGGCTGGTTCCGTACCGGAGATATGGGTACAATGGATAAAGACAACACCCTGTTCCTGGCAGGTCGCTGCAAGAATATGCTTCTGTCGGCCAATGGCCAAAACATATTCCCCGAGGAGATTGAGGTTGTGCTGAACACCCTGCCCTACGTACAGGAGTCGATTGTTGTTGACCGTAACGGACACCTGACGGCACTGATACTGCCCAACCTTGACATGGTTGGAGCCAGCGGCATGGATAACGATGCGCTTAACGCAGTTATGGCAGGAAATATCTCTAAACTGAATTCTGAAATACCGGCCTATTCACAGGTAACCAATTTTGAACTCAGATTTGAACCTTTCTATAAGACTCCGAAGGGAAGCATCAGAAGGTTTATGTATAAATAACAATAATAATTTGCGGGCACTTTTGGTATAATATTTCCTATAATCTCTATATAATCAGCAGCAAAAAAGTGCCCGCAAATTTAAAAAACAGACTATGAAAGAAAAAAGAGTAGTGATTACGGGAATGGGAGTGGTTTCTCCCATCGGAAACAGTATAGACGATTTTAGAAACAGTTTACAAGAGGGCCGGGGCGGAATTGCTCCACTCACGGATATGGATCAGTATGGTTCGCTTGCAGTCCATGTGGCCGGAATGGTAAAGGATTTCAATCCGGTTTCGATGGGTATGGATGTAGGCAGTGTACGCCGCAGCGACAAGTTCAGCCAGTTTGGAATTTGTGCGGCTATCAGGGCGATGGAGGAGAGCGGACTTATTGCCGGTGAAAACATTGAACCCTCCCGTCTTGGTGTCTATGTCGGTTCAGGCATAGGCGGTATGGATACTTTCATCAATCAGACTCTGGTAATGGCTAACGAGGGCGCACAGCGGGTGTCACCTCTGTTTATTCCGATGATGATAGGCAACTTGGGTGCCGGCAACATTGCTATAAAATTCAATGCCCAAGGCCCCTGTCTGCCGGTAATTTCGGCTTGCGCAACAAGCACTAATGCTATTGGCGAGGCGTTCCGTGCCATTAAATACGGTCTGGCCGATGCTATCATATCCGGAGGTACCGAAGCAGCCGTCAATCCACTTGCAATAGGCGGGTTTGCAAATATGAAGGCTCTTTCCACATCTAAAGATCCCGATGAGGCATGTCTGCCATTTGACATCCGTCGCGGCGGATTCGTCATGGCCGAGGGTGCCGGAATTGTGATTTTAGAGGAGTACGAGCATGCCGTAAAACGTGGAGCTAAGATTATAGCCGAGGTGGCAGGATACGGTAATACCTGCGATGCATACCACTATACAGCCCCACGCCCTGACGGCACCACTACTGCTGCAGCGTTTAGCCTATCGCTTGAGGAGGCCGGCTACACTAATGACTCACTTCTCTATATCAATGCTCACGGCACAGGCACTCCTATGAATGACCGCTGTGAGACTAAGGCGATAAAGATTGCTCTTGGTGAGGAACAGGCCCGTAAGGTGATGATAAGTTCGACTAAGTCAATGACCGGTCACATGCTTGGCGCCACAGGTGCTGTCGAGTTGATAGCATCGGCTCTGGCTCTAAACGAGGGATTCCTGCCGCCTACCATCGGCTATAAGGAGCCTGACCCGGAGTGTGACCTTGACTATATCCCCAACACGGCCCGTAAGGTACAGGCCGAGTTTGCACTCTCCAGCTCGCTGGGATTTGGCGGACACAACGCCGCAGTTACGCTGCGCCGCTTTAAGAGTTGATTATGGATAGGAAAGAACTTTCACAGATAATGCCCCACAGGGAGCCGATGCTCCTTGTGGACAGTTCCTGTATGAAAGATGAGGGGGTAGTATCGGAATATACCATAAAGGAAGACGAATATTTTACCCGTGGACACTTTCCCGGAAACCCGATTGTTCCCGGAGTGATACTATGTGAAATAATGGCCCAGGGAAGTGTCTTGCTGTTTAAAGAGAAGCTTGTAGATAAGATTGCGCTTTATGCGGGCATGGACAAGGTCAGGTTCCGCAGGACCGTCAGACCCGGTGATACAGTCAAGGTCTATTCAAAGATAGTCAGCAGCCGCGGGGCGTTCGTCTCGGTCGATGCCTATGCCGAGGTTAACGGCGAGCAGTGCTGCAACGGACTGCTCTCATTCATGCTTGTCGATAAAGATCAAGCTGCCGATTGATCCTGATTTCCGATTGACCGTTCGCCCGGTGTTTTACTTGACCAGCCTGATGTCAAAATCGGGGAGTTGCTCCGGTAACGATGTCAGGTCGGTTTGACTATAGTGATAAGGAACTAAGACTTTTGGTTTTATAGTCTTTGTCGCATTTACAAGTTGTTCGACCGTCATTGTGTAGGGCTGGTTGACAGGCAGGAATGCCACATCGATATCCTTCAGATAGGCCATCTCAGGGATTTCCTCGGTGTCGCCGGCAACATACACGCGCAGTCCGTTTATGGTCAGGACATATCCGTTGCCGTTTCCTTTGGGATGGAATCTATTCCTCTCGGGAGTTATGTTATAGGCCGGTACCGCCTCCAGTTTTATTCCTCCGGGCAATTCCACGCTCTCGCCGTTAGCAATCACTGTGCCCTTCCCTATGGCATTATGACTCGACTGGTTTAGGTATAAGAGTGTCTTGTCGCCTGTCAGGGCAGTGATGGCAGCATCATCCAGATGGTCGCCATGTTCGTGCGTGACCAGGATGACATCGGCTTTGGGAAACTCCGCAGCATAGTCGGTATGTTTGCCATGCTCTGTTACAGGGTCAATATGGATTGATATCTCCTTGTGGCGTATGGAAATGGTGGCATGTTTTATGAATGTAATGTTGACCTGCGAACCGTCATCGGCACTAAAGGTCATTACGTTGTACAGGGTTACAGGTTTGCCCTCGGCCAGCCATGCAACATATCCGCCTGCCAGATTATAGACCTCGTATCCTACTCTTCTCAAAGCAGAGGCTGCGGCAGCGCTGCGGCGTCCGGTACGGCAATATACATAAAGGGGAGATTTATTGTCGAATGTATTCCGTACCTTATCTATAAAATTAGCGGAATCCCAGTCTATGTTGACTGCATACTGAAGATGTCCCTCTTCATACTCCGGCTGTGTCCGAACATCAATGATCCGGATGTCATTAGAGCTGTTCAGAGATTCTAAAAAGCCATCCGGTCTTAAGTCAGCGCTTTTTCCGATGCAGGAAAAAAGTCCAAAAAAGGAAAAGATCATAGCTGTTGCAAGAATTTGTTTCATAGCGCTATTGTTATTGTTTCATGCAAAAATAGTAATTCTTTCATTTGCTGCTTGCGTTTGTTAATCGAATTGGATTATTTTTGCATAACGATATATTTGAGTCATTATGAAAAATTTTACTTTAAAGGTATTTCTGGTCGCTATGGTTATGTCAACAGCGGGATTGGCTTTATGTAAAGCACAGACCGCGCCTTTCTCGGAAAACAATCTTGTCTTCCTCTGTTTCGGACAGTCCAACATGGAGGGCAACGCTCAACCTGAGAGCCGGGACAAAACCGGTGTGAGCTACCGTTTCCAAAAGATGTACGCAGCCAACAGCGATGGAGCGAACATGGGGAAATGGGCCTCTGCTACACCGCCTTTGTGCAGACGCAACACAGGTCTTACGCCGGTTGACTATTTTGGACGTTATCTGATTGACAGTCTTGATACCAAATATAGAATTCGGGTGATTGTGGTGGCCGTAGCCGGCTGTTCCATAAAGATTTTCGATCAGAGCCTTTGCGCCGATTATATAAATAATGCCGCAGGCTGGATGCAGAACATTGCCGCCGAATATGACAATGACCCATACGGAAGGCTCATTACTCTTGCTCAAGAGGCGCAGAAAACAGGTGTGATAAAAGGTGTTCTCATGCATCAGGGTGAGACCGATGCCTATAATACCGGTTGGGTGGATGCAGCGCAGAATGTTTACAAAAATATAATTCAGGACCTTGGCCTGAAGGCATCGGAAGCACCTTTCCTTATAGGCGAGGTTGTCAATGCCGACCAGAACGGAGTCTGTGCCGGCGCCAACTACCACATTGCCCAACTTGCCAATCGGTCTGTCAACTATCATCTGATTTCATCGGCCGGATGTCCGGCAGGACCTGACAATCTGCACTTTTCGGCCGAAGGCTATCGTATGTTGGGCAAGCGTTACGGGGAAAAGATGTACTCTCTTCTTAAAAGGATGGGTTATGACACCAAAACCTCGGTGGAAGATGTGCTTCCCGACAACAAATCGGAGAGTCAGGAAATATATAATATGATCGGTCAGAAACTGTCAGAACCGGCGCCGGGAATAAACATCATTAACGGTCGCAAAGTGATAATAAGGTAGAGGCGGACAGAATAGTCAGAGTTAGACCGGGTTGAAAATTGGACTAAACAGCCGGAGGAATAAACCGAAAAAAAATAGGAGGGGAAAACAGACCATTATGCCGGACGGATAAAAGGATCCCACTGTTATATTAGGAAGCCCTTTTATAGTCCCGTAAAATGGGAAAAATGCAGAATATCGAAATAAAATGAAAATTTTTTATTGAAAACAGTTGTCAGTTTAAAAACAAGCTGTACATTTGCAGACGAAACAGAGCAAAAAAGAGAAAATGAAAATGATGAATATATATTGGTGGTGGCAGCCGTTACAACTCAAAAAGTCGTAGTAGGTTGAAGCACCGTATATTATAAATATCATATATACAATCGGGCCTTGCCGCAACTGCGACAGGGCCCGATTCTTTTTAGACAGAAATTTTAATTTATTCACCTATAACAAATGTTATTATGAAAAATCAAAAAAAGTATTTGCTTGACGAGAATGAGATTCCAAGAGCATGGTTTAACATCCAGGCAATTATGCCCAACAAACCGCTTCCATTCCTCCATCCCGCAACACGTCAGGAACTTAAACCTGAGGATTTGTTCCCTATCTTTTGCGAGGAGTGTTCCAAACAGGAACTAAACCAGACCGACGAATGGATTCCCATTCCCGAGGAGGTGGTAAGGCAGTACGCCGCATACCGATGCACCCCACTGGTGAGAGCTTACGATTTTGAGAAGGCTCTTGGAACACCCGCCCGCATATACTTCAAGAATGAGAGTGTGTCACCGGCCGGTTCACATAAGCTCAACTCGGCTTTGGCACAGGCCTATTATGCTAAAGAGCAGGGTATAACAAACTTAACTACCGAGACCGGTGCCGGTCAGTGGGGCGGTGCCCTCTCCTATGCCGCCAAAAAATTTGGCATAGAATGCGCTGTATATATGGTTAAGGCCAGCTATAACCAAAAGCCCTACCGCCGTTCAATCATGCAGACCTTTGGTGCGACCATAACCCCGTCACCTTCTATGTCAACACGTGCCGGCAAGGATATGATCACAGCCGACCCGAACGACCAGGGCTCACTTGGAGGTGCCATATCGGAAGCTATCGAATTGGCTCTGACTACCGATAACTGTAAGTACTCTCTCGGCTCGGTGCTCAATCACGTCTGTTTACATCAGACTGTAATAGGCCTGGAGGCCGAAAAGCAGATGGCTTTGGCCGAGGATTATCCGGACATTGTGATTGCCTGCTTTGGCGGCGGCTCTAACTTCTGCGGAATTGCCCTGCCCTTCATGCGTCACAAGATACAGAAGGGCGAAAAGACACGTTTCATTGCAGCCGAACCGGCATCGTGTCCAAAACTTACGCGCGGTGAGTTTAAATATGATTTCGGCGATGAATCGGGACTCACTCCGCTGCTACCTATGTACACTCTGGGACACACCTTCAAACCCGCTACCATACACGCCGGCGGTCTGCGTTATCACGGTGCAGGCGTAGTGCTTTCACAACTCATGAAAGACGGCTACATGGAGGCAGTTGATATTGAACAGAACGAATCGTTTAAAGCAGGCGTACTGTTTGCCCGCACTGAGGGTATCATTCCTGCTCCCGAGTCATGCCACGCCATCGCAGCTACCGTGCACGAGGCTCTTAAGTGCAAAGAGACCGGTGAAAGCAAGACTATTCTGTTCAACCTATCCGGTCACGGATTTGTTGATATGTCGGCTTATGACCAATATCTTGCAGGTGAACTGCAGGACTTCCGTCTTTCCGATGAAGAGCTTGCTAAATTTATGGCAAGTGCCAACGCTCTGAACGAATAAATGGTGAAACATTCAGGCCGACAGCATTAGTTTAAGATGCTGTATGACCAAAAAAAAGGACCCACCGGTCAGAATATGACCGACGGGTCCTTTAAACACTATAATCTATTGATCAATCCGATTAAAATCAAAAGAACTTTACCACCTCATTTAGCGGTTTGCGAGCCGGGCGAACGGGGTCCAATGCTCTGTAGCCGAGACTTATCACAGCCATTATGCACTCATCTTCGGGAATGTCCAACAGATTGCGCAGCGCATCGGAATCACGCATTCCCATTATTAGGGTGTCAAATCCGCGCTCTCTGGCCTTAAGTATAAAAAAGGCATTGCTCAATCCATTGTCATAAGCTCCCCAACCCTCGCCTATCTCGTTCGCCGCCTGTCCGCGAAAGAATCCGGAACGGCTCTTGATATAGGTGGAAACGATCATAACCGGCGCTCCGGCAGTATTGCGCTTATTGCCTTCACCAATCAAATTCTTGATAGCAGCCACCTTTTCAGGATCCATGGCCACATAATATTTTGTCGGCTGCTGATTAGCCCACGAAGGAGCTTCCATGGCGGTCATTATAAGGTCGGCAACCTGCTCCTCGGAAATTGTTTTGGAAGCGTCATAATTACGTACACTGCGCCTTGAAGCTACAATCTCGTCAAAACTCTGAACCGGCTGCTGCTCCTGTACATCCTTGCACCCGTACATCAGCATCAAACCCAATGCAACGAGTGTTAATAGTTTAATCTTTTTCATATTTATTAATTTTTTGATAATTTATTTTCCGTTGCTAATATAATTCATTTTTTAATAATTGCAAATTAACGTATTAATTTGTACAAACTTAACTGCCGTTTTTACAACGTTAGAATATGGATAGATATTAACGTTTTAGCCTTTATCATCGGCTTAAATTGCTTTATTAAGTATAAAATATTCATATATGCAAAACATAACCGTAAAACGAGTTATCGGAAAATCATAGTTCAGATTAAGAATGAGATATTTTGGAAAGCTGTTGATTTGTCATACATTTGTTATGCTATAACATTAATTTTTATCAGACTATGAAACTATTACGTCTATTGACTGCTTTTTTGGCAGCTACAGCATTTTTCCCGGTAAATGCGGCTGACAACATTTTTGATATTGATGTCAAAAAGAAAGGGGCGCCTATTCAGAGCACCATGTACGGAATATTCTTTGAGGACATAAACTTTGCGGCTGACGGCGGACTCTATGCCGAGCTTGTTAAGAACCGCTCGTTCGAATTCCCCAACCCTCTTCAAGGCTGGAAGGTATTCGGGAATGTCCGGGTCATGAATGACGGACCGTTTGAGCGTAATCCGCATTACGTGCGTCTTTCCGATCCGGGGCATTCACATAAGCATACGGGTCTTGATAATGAAGGATTCTTTGGGATTGGCATCAAAAGAGATATTGACTACCATTTTTCCGTATGGGCGCGTGCCGACCGTCCGGTAACGATACGGATTGAGCTTGTCAATACCACATCGATGGGCGAAAATCACTTTTTATGCCAGCAGCGTCTGACTGTCAATAGCACGGAATGGAAAAAATATCAGGTTACTCTGCGTCCTAATGCGACTCTCGATAAATCGGCTTTACGCATCTTTATGGAGACAAGAAACGGCGCCAGCGTTGATCTGGAGCATATATCGCTGTTCCCATCGGACACATGGAAAGGGCGTGAGGGCGGTCTGCGTAAGGATCTGGCCGAGGCGCTTGCCGACCTGAGTCCGGGCGTGTTCCGTTTCCCCGGCGGATGTATTGTCGAAGGTACGGACCTTGAAACCCGCTACAACTGGAAAAACAGTATTGGACCGGTCGAGAACCGTCCCCTGAATGAGAACCGTTGGGAATACACCTTCCCGCACCGTTTTTATCCGGATTATTTTCAAAGTTACGGACTGGGGTTTTTCGAATTCTTTCAGCTAAGCGAGGATATAGGTGCCGAGCCGCTTCCGATCGTGAGCTGCGGTTTGGCCTGTCAGTTCCAGAATAACGATATAAGTGCACATGTGCCGGTTGACCAGCTTGATCCATACATTCAGGATGCACTTGACCTTATTGAGTTTGCAAACGGTCCGACCGATTCTGAATGGGGTAAAATTCGAGCCGATATGGGACACCCCGAACCGTTTAATCTGAAATATATAGGTATTGGCAATGAGCAGTGGGACACCCTCTATCCGGAACGTCTGGAGCCGTTCATCAAAGCTATCCGTAAGGCATACCCCGATATTCAGATAATCGGGTCATCGGGGCCCAACTCCGAAGGTGAACAGTTTGACTATCTCTGGAAGGAGATGAAGCGCCTTAAGGTCGATTTGGTTGACGAACATTTCTACCGACCGTATAACTGGTTCCTTTCGCAGGGTACGCGTTATGACAGCTATGACCGCAATGGACCTATAGTCTTTGCCGGAGAGTATGCCTGTCACGCATCGGGCAGGAAATGGAACCATTACTATGCAGCCATACTCGAGGCGGCCTTCATGACCAACCTTGAGAGAAATGCCGATATTGTTCACATGGCAACATATGCTCCCCTTTTTGCACATGTGGAGGGCTGGCAGTGGCGTCCTGACCTGATCTGGTTTGACAACCTGAACTCTTTTCGCACCGTCAGCTGGCACGTACAGCAGTTATACGGTCAATACAAAGGTGAGAACGTTTTGGCTCTTACCATGGACGGTGCGCCCATAGCAGGTAAACAGGACCAGAACGGTCTGTTTGCTAGTGCCGTTTGTGAGGGCGACCTTATATATATAAAGGTGATCAACACATCCGAACAGGCTCAACAGTTAACTTTAAAGTTCAACGGACTCAAAAACAGAGAGAGTATCAAAGCTGTAAAACGTATAGACTTGCAGAGTGACAAGCTCTATGAGGACAACATTGAAGACCCGACTAACATTATTCCCGTAGAAAAACCCTTCAGCGGCCAAGGCAAAGAGGTAGAAACAACAGTTGCGCCACAGAGTTTCAGCATATTGGTGTTGACTGTGGAATAAAATTCATCATATAGTTGAATGGAAAAGTCCGGCAGAGATTACAATCTACTACCGGACTTTGTCATTATTGCTGACCAAGCAACAAAAATCAATCTCTTAGGACAATCTCAATGAAAAAATAATAGTTGCTGCCAAACAAAATCTCATTTTGATAACCCTGGTCGCTCTTCTTCTCCGCTGAATTATCCATCAACGGCATCAAGGTGTTAAATTCTCTCAAACGTTTCCTGCTATTAGCAATTTTGATAGTCTTGATTTTGGATACTGACATTTCAGCAGGATTACTGTATATACCTTTGTAAAGCCACTCCTTTGAGTCATGCATATAATAATATATACCAAAGCCGTCATACTCTGAACCACTGGTAGATATAGGAGCATTTGCCCTAAGCATATATCCTAAAAAATCAATGTCATACAGCTCTCTGTCAGCAGCATCGAGTACCTCGGGAAACTGAATCGTAGAAAATCCATCCGCTACAGTGAGCGTAGCTTTGTCACCTTCCGGAATAATGATACCTTTAGGCTTTTTGGTCGAACCGGACGAGCCACAACTGTAAACCGCAAATACAGCACTCATGATAAGTGCTGTAAAGAGCAAAGAAGTCAAATTTTTTCTTTTCATATTATTAATTTTTATGGTCATAAGACCTATTAAACATAAACCGGTTAATCGGAAATTGTAATCATTGTAAAAGTTATGTAAAAATAGCTCAATAACTGTATTTCTGCAATTAGCGCATCGGATTTAACTAATATTAACAAATCGACTGTATATGGGTTATTGAAAAAGAATTCGTGAGAGATAAATAATTACTATCTTTGCAGTTAATTTATGAAAAGATTTCTGATTACATCGCTTTGCCTGTTAACCGTATTATTCTCATATGCGGCTAAAGGGATCTGCTCCGATAGTCTAAGCGAAGTAACAGACACTGAAAATAAGACGGAGAACGCTCTCCTATTAATCAGTAAGACCCAGTTGGGACTGCCTGTAGGTGAAGAGGTCATCTCTTTGAATAACACTATATTTCACTCAGGCGGGGCTTCTACACAAAAAGAAATCAAAAGAATACAGCGTATTCAGAATGCTACATACGCTCTACATAACCGTTTAAAGTTCTATAATACAGCAAAAACAGACCATTTTCGCACGGCACTCTCTTTTGCCGTTGGTCTGAATATCTACGGTCGCAATCAAATGCGGTGTTGACCTAATTGTAACGGAATTCTCTTAACATCACCTTTTACATTCGTTAAAAGGGTGATGTTATGTGTGTATTTACATCAGTTGCAATTTAATCAACAATCAAATGAAAAAATCAATGAATAGTCTGGCTGAATCAGTGCCGGATGTATCAATTAAAAAGGGTTTATTTTCTACAAAGGTGTTCATTCACGACAAAGAATTGAAACACAATACAATCTATTTCGGTCCGGATTACTCCTCTTTTGTAACGGAATATACTTCCAAAAAGAATCCTGAAGTACTTGAAAAACTTAAGCCGATAGGTAATGGCCCGAACAAGATAGAATCGTTTATCGCTGATGACAACAGCGTAGTTGCTTTTCGGCTCTACCAGTATGTACCGCACTCTTATGAACCGCGTACCGATTGGCTGGTGATGACCGATAACAGAACATGCCTTGCATTGCGCAAACTTATTAGTAACATTAAATAATTTTTATATATGAATATGACATTACTTATAGTGGACTGGTCACATGTTTGGCTTGTCACGGGAGTCGGATTTATTATGGTCTTCATTTTATTGGTGTTTCTCACCTATACTTTGGAGCTATTTGGTAAATTCATGCATAAACTCAACAACAAGCAAATAAATAACACGAAAAAGGTGTCTGAACCCGCCCATGCTACTGCCAAAGCTGATGATGAACAAGATATTGCAGCAATAGCAATGGCTCTGCACCTATATTATAACAGTGTACACGATGCGGATCCTCCACAAATCACCATCAAAAGGATTCAAGGGCAACAGACTCCCTGGAGTAACAAGATCTACGGAATGAACAACCTCTATCGTTAAACGAACAGAAAAATGTTCTGCCGGCAGAAAATTCTGCCGGCAGAATACAATACAACAATCAATTATATGACACTGATATTACTCATCTTAGGCCTGGGAATTCTGATTCTTGGGGCAGAGTGGTTTGTGAACGGGTCATCGGCAATTGCAAGAAAAGCAGGTGTAAGTGAGTTTGTAATAGGAGTGACAATAGTGGGCTTTGGAACCTCATTCCCCGAACTTGTTGTCAGTCTGAACGGAGCCTTTCATGGTAATGCCGATATAGCCATCGGTAATGTTGTCGGATCAAACATCTTCAACATACTGTTCATTCTTGGAGTAACAGCACTAATCAAACCGGTTATAATGACCGAGGTCAACCGCAAACGCGACATACCTATCACTCTTTTTGTAACACTGCTGCTTGTTGCTTGTGGTATGAATCACTCTCTGTTCGGCATAGGTGCAAGCGATTCGCTGACAAGAATTGAAGGGGTTGCTTTCCTGCTAATATTCGCACTGTATGTGTTCTATTCTTTTAAAACCGATGACAGAGGACAATCCGATGAGAAGGTAGAGGAACATATGAAAGTTTACAAGGCGGTGGCGTTTGTGATACTTGGTCTGGCCGGTCTCATATACGGTGGTAATCTGTTCGTTAAATCGGCAACGGAATTAGCACGTGCTACCGGAGTGAGCGACAAATTCATTGCAGTCACCATACTTGCCGGCGGAACGTCACTGCCTGAACTTGCGACCTCTTTGGTGGCAATAAGGAAGAACAAAGATCAGTTGGCGCTGGGCAATATTTTAGGATCGAACGTGTTTAACATTCTCCTGATCCTGGGCTGCTCATCATTAATAACACCCCTATCGTTTGCCGGCATAGAGCCAATAGATATTGCGGCATTCATCGTTAGTATTGTATTACTGTTGCTATGGGCATACACCGGCAAAAAACGCTGTATTGACCGTTGGGAAGCCGCCATCATGCTCCTCTGCATAATAGCGTACTACTACATGTTATTCATTAGCAGGTAAAGAGCAATATTCTTTGGATTGTTGACCTCCTCGTAAGTCAGGCGGCCATAACGCCGAAATTGTTCTATCAGCCATACATAACGGCTGAAAATATTTGGGTCAGCATATTATATGTAGCCCAAATTGTTCCTTCACCTTTCATTAAACTCCGGATTATCCACCCTCAATCAACATAAATGTAAGATTATCATTTGCGTTGCATGCAATTTTGCTCATTTTTTCAATTGATTTTAAATCGTCAATACTAAGTTGTATAGGGTCTATGATTCTATGAAAACCATCGGAACATATCAAGAATGTGCTATCTTCAACATTCTGTAACTCTACAATTTCAACTTCTTCTATAAAACTTTCTCCTGAAATACACCTTGTTACAAATGAACTGTATCTTTCTGTCTCCATAGGCGTTAATTTACGCTCTTTATTAAGCTCACTTACCATAGAATGGTCTTTGCTCTGAAAAACCACATTAGTATTCTGAAATTGATAAATTCTCACATCCCCCATCCAAAAAGCAAAAAGATGCCTTGGTGTAAAGTACAGTGCTGCAAATGTAGCCCCCATTTTTGTATTCAAACGACCACGCATTTCTTGGACTTGCTGATTTGCAAACATTACAGCTTTCTTGATAGAACTAATATATGAGTTCTTTGATTTATCATTGGCTAAATACTCGCTAATACTTTGAGTAACTATTTGCGCAGCTATTTCTCCATTAGAGTAGCCACCCATTCCATCAGCAACTATGTAAATAGAGCTTTTTGGGGTCAGCCTTCTCTCCAAAAAACAGTCCTCATTTCTGTCTCTTTTCCCTATATGGCTGAAATTATATGATTTCATTCAATTGCTGTTTTTGTATCTCCACCATGTTTTGTAACTCGTGGACGAGTTGATATTAATTCCTTCAGCATTTCTTGTAAAAGCCGAAGTACTTGTTCGTATTTTAACTGTTTGGATGTTTCTAAAATCTGATTGATTAAAGGACTTTCTTTCTCTTTTTCAACTTCCTCCGCAATGATACATTTTACATAATCCAATGCCTGCTTTTCATCCATAAGCATCTCTTTCACATCACGTATCATAAGCTTTCCACCCGCTATAAAATCATCAAAATCATCGTCTTCCAGAATATCAAAATGTTCATAAGCAATGCGTTCGATATGTATCTCGTAGTAATTTCCTATGAGCAGTGCCATATCGTAAGCATCCTTATTATTTTCCAAATGACGGTCTTTCCATGCAGAAAGTTTTAATACAAACACACCCGGAAGCGATGCTACTTTTATCGGCAGTCCATCATCAATCCGGACGGTTAAAGCAAATTCTGCCATCTGCCTAAACCCGACAACCGACATTCGCCTTTCTCCAGCCGATTGCCAATATATAAATCCACTCTCATTGGCTATACTTCCAAAAGGAACAATATCAATTTTAAATAAATCTTTATACAGAAAACGTTGCAGTTGAGATTTGTCTTTTGAAAAATTGACCTCTCTGGGCAGCAATTCAACTATCGCGTCAAATTGTCCCCAATCTGTTATGGCAATGGCTATATCTAGATCAGATGTTTTCCGACTGGGTTGAATGTTGTACACATTGTGAAGTACCAAATCCCTTGCGGTAGCACCAATCACATAATAATCGGTATCTATTTTTTGAAAAAATCAGTTAGTCTTGTTAGAAGCTCTTTAAGCAATGGATTGTCTAACTTTTCACTTGATATGTTGTAAGTACTGTTCATAAACGAGTTTGGCAGTTTCTATGTTTCTGCTGTCACTGCTACCCATTAAATCGGCATAAACCAATAATGGGTGTACGGTTTGAGCAGGATATTCATCTTTCAAGTTAATTATATAAGGTAAGCGTAAAATTTCAATCCTGCCATTTTCAGCAGGACGCAATTTTAAGTTTTTGCTTACATCTTGCCAACTTGCATTGGTATAAATAGTGTGTAAAGCCGGATTAAGCTGTTGAGTAAGCAAAGCACCTGCGTTTTCGTTGCCCCACAGAGTAATATTATCATCTGTGGGATAAAACGTATTTTTTTGCCATTGCAAAAAATCTTCGAGATAGATGTAGTCCATTCTTTTGAGCAACAATTTAGGACGCACCACATCGTGATAAGCCACAATCCACCTTTTTAATAGTTCAGGCTTATTTTTAAGCAACTTCTGTTTTTTTGTTCTCAAAATAAAGTTAAGCTCTTCCAACTCTTTGAAAATTTGGCTGACCGAACCTAATGACACACCTGCCATTTCTGCCAATTCCCGATAAGGTTTATTACTGTTTTCAGGGTCAATCAAGAGTTGAAAAATAACTTTTATGCCTGCTTCCTGAAAAGCTCGTGCCTGATTAACACGCGGATTCCGTCTAGTTCGCTTGCCTTGAATGATAACAGATAGATTACCACTACGGATATGGCAATTGCCCGCCGTGTCAGCATAGTTAATACCGACATCTATATACTCTTTGGCAATATCAGAAGGAATATAGTGAATGAAAAGTAGAACAGGTAGATTTTCTTCGCGAGAAGCTTCCACTAATTGTGATAAAATCACACCTTTGTTTCCACGCGAAATTTCAGTTTTAACATCCACCAAAAAACGTTCGCCTTCTATGGTTATCAAACCATTTTTTCTTAGTTTTGTATCAGAAACATGAATATCAAAACCTGTGTTTTCCTTTAATTTAATAATTGCATCATCAAGTATTTCAGCCATTTTTTATACTATTAATGTTCAGCAAATAACAATGTTCATTTTAAATGAACACGCAAAAATAATGAACAACATTCAATTGTACAAGAAAATTGGAAATAATTTTGATATATTTGTTTCAAGAGATTGACAGTATTAAGAATCACAGCCAAATAGCGAGCAATGAAATCACTGATTATCCTTACCCTGCTGGCATGTCCGGTAGCTCAGGACGACATGACCGATATCTGGAACCTGCCGCCTCTGGAAATTGAGAACGGTCGGTTCTCCACAGACTGGGATACGTTGAGTAGATATTACAACGTTCCCGAATGGTGGCGTGAAGCCAAATTCGGTGCTTGGTCACACTGGGATCCGCAGTCGGCGGCTGAGTACGGCGACTGGTACGCACGTGGAATGTACATGCCGCGCAACGAGCAGTACAGGTACCATCTGGAACATTATGGCCGCCCGTCGGATTATGGCTACAAGGACCTCTGCAACGACTGGGTCATTGACCGATGGGACCCGGACGAGCTCATGCAGCTCTACATCAGGATGGGTGCCAGATACTTCCTGGCCATGGGCAACCACCATGACAACTTTGACTGCTGGGATTCGAAGTACCAGCCATGGAACTCGGTCAACGTCGGCCCGAAAAAGGATATTGTAGGCATTTGGAAAGAGACGGCCGACAAATACGGAATGCCGTTCGGAATAGGCTTCCACGCTACCCCTGCCCGCACATGGGGTCAGTTCATGACAGTCCGATACACAACCGACAGCGACGCTCTGCTTACCAAAGAAGATGGAATAGGCAAATGGTGGGAGGGTCTGGATCCCAAGGATCTGTACGGCCCGGAGCATCATGACGGACGGAATTCGCTTGAGACACCTTTTGCGGACCAGTTCATGTGGCGCGTTGACGATGCAATACGCAAATACCGGCCCGACATGATCTATTTCGATGACCACGCGGGCGATTCGCAGATTGACCTTGGGATTAACATGGGCTTTGGAAAGCTCACGCCTCAGATACTGGCTAATTTCTATAATATTGCCGACAAGTGCACAACAGGTAACCGTCAGGTCGTGGCAACATTCAAGGGCGTAGGCGGCCGCTACAACAGCTTTCAAAACAATCCGGAACTGTTGCCACTGGTTGACCGCAGCCTGGTCAAGAGCACCGAATTCTACACTGAAGACCGGATCATGGCATTCCCCTTCCAGACCGAAGTCAGCCTGCAGGAATGGCATTTTAAGGCAGGCGTACCATATCGTCCGGCATCGGAAATCATATTAAAGCTCATGCAGAACGTCTCCCGCAACGGTTCGTTGCTGCTGAACATCACACAGCGCGGGCGCGGCGACATTGACCCTGAGGCGCGACAGATCTGCGAGGAGATCGGACTCTGGCTGAAGACCAATGCCGAAGCCGTTTACGGTTCACGTCCGTTCGACGTATGGGGTGACGAACATTTCATTTTCACACGTTGTAACGGAAACATTTATGTTACGATGATTGACTGGAACGGAAACAAAACCATGATTGAGCCGCTGAAGTCAGGAGCTCCTTCTGTTGGAAAAATTTCGGATGTCGCCATTTTGGGGTCCGATGCAAAAGTCACATTCCTTCAGACAGAAGAGGGACTTGCCGTATCTGCCGATACAGACCCGGTCGAAAAATTCAAGGTCCTGAAGGTTGTGCATGACAAGAGATGGTTCAATGACGATGATCCGGGTGTTTCAACCATTGGCTGGACCAGAGAGTGTAACCGCGACAAAGGGGATTTCAACAATGACCTCTACATTACCGACCACCCGGGTGACGTGTGGCAGGCCTCATTCACAGGCAGGAAAGTAACGCTGATTGCGCCTACGGGCATCGGCTGGGGCTCCATGAGAATCCAGATTGACGGCAAGGACTATGGGACAATCAGCCTTAAGGCCGATGAGGACAAGCCCCAGCAATCCGTCTTCACCCGCCGCATCGGTAAAGGATCCCACGTAATCCGGATAATCTGTCAGTCCGGCACAGCAGCAATCGATGCACTGAAGATCAAATAGAAAGAGTGACTATTTGCTGAAGGACAAATTAGCTGAGTTTTGATTGATTAAAGCGGCTTTTAACTATTTGCTTATTTCAAACTATCAATAATGAACACTCAAAACGTTGAATATGAAAAAATTTTCCCCATTATTTGCAGTGACATTCATGTTTATGAATGTATGCGTTACAGTTAGAGCTCAACAAGCTCAAAACATAGAGATTGTGGGTGATAGCGTAAAGAAAAAGGCTTTTCCGACAGCCATTGTTTCGGCAACTGTTATTGATACGGTTTTTTTACCGGATTCAATAATTTCCAGCTATGATATTTTAAATATATCTGATGTGAAAAATATGGAAGAGTTAATAAAACTTCTCCCAGGAGCACATGTAGCTGATAACGGCATAATTATGATAGACGGGAAGAAAGTGATTAGAATCCCTTCTGATAATCGTAAGTATGTTACTTCAGATACGGTAATTGGAAATTGTCCTGTAGAGGTTGTGTACTCACATATAATTGACGATGAATATATTCCTGATTCTTTGTTGTCCCGATACGGTGTTATTGCATTACCAAACAAATTGTCTGATGTAGATAACTTGGGTGAATTTTTACTAAAGTCGCCTGGCATTCAGAAAAACGATAATGGCAGCTTAATACTGAAGAGTGGAAGGGAGATTACCCAGGAGGAGATTGAATTGATAAAAAAAGAAATGAAAAACCTTCCATTACCTGATTAAATTGCAAATTGCGAATAGTTAAGGACTCAGGATAACCTATATCTCCTGAGTTCCTAATTATAAGGTAAACTACCCCAAATAAACTCAAAAAAAATAAGTGGGTGTAACTAATTGAGCTACACCCACTTTTATTATACGATATTATATTTGATCCTGGATTACTTTACCTCCTCGAAGTCGGCATCCTGGATGTTGTCCGTACCGGAGTCGCTGCCGGTGTCCTGAGGTCCGCTCTGGGAGCCGCCGGTGAAGCCTGCTCCGGCGTCCTGCTGACCCTGAGGCCCGGTCTGGGCATACATATGTGCGCTGGCGGCCTGGAAGGCTGTGTTCAGCTCGGCAATGGATTTGTCGATGGCATCCACATCCTGATTCTTGTGAGCCTCCTTAAGGGCATTCAGGGCAGTCTCAATCGGAGCCTTTTTGTCGGCCGGGATTTTATCACCCAGTTCCGAAAGCTGCTGCTCGGTCTGGAAGATCATTGAATCGGCCTGATTCAGCTTGTCAACCCTCTCACGCTCTTTCTTGTCGGCTTCGGCATTGGCCTCGGCCTCAGCCTTCATGCGGTCAATCTCCTCCTTGGTAAGACCTGAGCTTGCCTCGATACGTATGGCCTGCTCTTTACCGGTGGCCTTGTCTTTTGCCGATACCTTCAAGATACCGTTGGCATCGATATCGAATGTGACTTCAATCTGCGGAACACCTCGGCGTGCAGGAGCAATGCCTTCCAGATTGAACTGTCCGATTGACTTGTTCTGACTGGCCATGGGACGTTCACCCTGCAGCACGTGTATGGTTACGGCTGTCTGGTTATCGGCAGCGGTTGAGAATATCTCACTCTTCTTACACGGTATAGTGGTGTTGGCCTCGATCAGCTTGGTCATAACGCCTCCCATTGTCTCAATACCCATTGTAAGCGGGGTTACGTCGAGCAGAACGATATCACCTACTCCACCCTCCTTGTTAAGTATGGCACCCTGGATAGATGCGCCTAATGCGACAACCTCATCGGGGTTAACACCCTTGGAAGGGACTTTTCCGAAGAACTCCTCAATCTGCTTCTGAACGGCCGGGATACGGCTTGATCCGCCCACGAGGATGACTTCGTCAATGTCTGAATTGCTCAGGCCGGCATCACTCATAGCCTTACGGCAAGGCTCTATACAGGCCTGGATAAGGCCGCTTGCCAACTGCTCGAACTTGGCACGTGTCAGTGTCTTGACGAGGTGACGCGGGATACCTGCTACGGGCATGATATAGGGCAGGTTTATTTCGGTGCTGGTGGCCGATGAGAGTTCAATCTTGGCCTTCTCGGCTGCCTCCTTAAGACGCTGCATAGCCATTGGGTCAACTGTCAGATCGACATCCTCATCTTTCTTAAACTCCTCGACCAGCCAATTTATGATGACCTGGTCAAAATCGTCGCCGCCAAGATGGGTGTCGCCATTTGTTGAGAGCACCTCGAATACGCCGCCGCCGAATTCCAGTATCGAGATATCGAATGTACCTCCGCCAAGGTCAAATACTGCAATCTTCATATCCTTGTTGGCCTTGTCGATACCGTATGCAAGAGCGGCCGCTGTAGGCTCGTTCACAATACGCTTGACTTCGAGACCTGCAATCTGACCGGCCTCTTTTGTGGCCTGACGCTGTGAGTCGCTGAAATATGCGGGTACGGTTATGACTGCCTCAGTGACTTCTTGACCCAGATAGTCTTCTGCGGTCTTTTTCATCTTTTGAAGTATCATAGCCGATATCTCCTGAGCGGTGTAGAGACGGCCGTCTATATCGACACGCGGCATGTTGTTTTCGCCTTTAACTACTTTGTAAGGAACACGCGCAACCTCTTTTTGTACCTGATCCCAATTCTCACCCATGAAGCGCTTGATTGAGAAGACGGTACGCTGCGGATTGGTTATAGCCTGACGCTTGGCAGGATCGCCTACCTTGCGCTCGCCGCCGTCAACGAATGCAACGATTGACGGAGTGGTACGCTTACCCTCACTGTTGACTATAACTACAGGTTCATTACCTTCAAAAACTGAAACGCACGAGTTGGTGGTTCCAAGATCAATTCCTATTATCTTTCCCATTGTTAATATTTATTTTTATTAATACTCAAGTTTATATTCAATGTATAAATTCATTGTCACCTTAATAAAAGCAAATGTAGTGCCAAGTCGCAAAGTAAACTATGTCAAATGCCGGTACTGACTTTTTGGCATAAAAAAGGGGATGACATCTCTGCCATCCCCCGTAAAACTGTCATTTTAAGCGATTATTCGTCGAATCGGGTTTTCGCGAAGTCAACTTATCCGTAGAACAGATTGTTCATGAAATCAATCATTCACAGGATCACTTGTTCGAAGAATCAACCGTTTGCGGAACCGTCCGGCCCGGTCTCATGACCATCGCCCGTAATGGCTGCAACGATTTTGTTTTCCAGCTCTTCGGCCAGTTCAGGGTTGTCCTGAATAAGCTGCTTGACTGCATCACGACCCTGCGCAAGACGGGTGTCGCCGTAGCTGAACCAGGAACCGCTCTTTTTAATTATGCCGTACTCAACGCCCAGATCAACTATTTCACCGCTCTTGGAGATGCCCTCACCGAACATGATGTCGAACTCGGCCTTACGGAAAGGCGGCGCCACCTTATTCTTTACCACTTTGACACGTACCTGGTTACCAATCACATTGTCTCCGTCTTTGAGCTGTGATATACGGCGTATGTCAAGACGGATCGATGAATAGAACTTCAGAGCATTGCCGCCTGTAGTGACCTCAGGGTTACCGAACATTATGCCTATCTTTTCACGCAGTTGGTTGATGAATATACAGGTGGTGTTGGTCTTGTTTATGGCCGATGTGAGCTTACGCAGAGCCTGGCTCATAAGACGGGCCTGCAAGCCCACCTTGCTGTCACCCATATCGCCCTCAATCTCGGCTTTAGGTGTGAGGGCGGCGACACTGTCAATAACGATGATGTCGATAGCACTGGAGCGGATAAGCTGCTCGGTTATCTCCAGAGCCTGTTCACCGTTATCGGGCTGTGATATCCACAGATTTTCAATATCAACTCCGAGCTTTGAAGCGTAAAAACGGTCAAAAGCATGTTCGGCATCGATGAAAGCGGCTATACCGCCGTTCTTCTGAGCCTCTGCAATGGCATGGATAGCCAGTGTGGTTTTGCCGCTGGACTCCGGTCCATAGATCTCGACTACCCGGCCGCGCGGATAACCGCCCACGCCCAGAGCTATATTCAGCCCTATGGAACCGGTGGAGATGACCTCGACATTTTCAATGCTTTCGTCACCGAGCTTCATTATGGAGCCTTTTCCAAAACTCTTTTCAATTTTGTCAGTTGCAGCCTGCAGAGCTTTAAGCTTTTCGCTTAGAGCCGCATCCCGGAGGCCTGACCCACCTTCATTCTCTTTTTTAGCCATACTATGAATGATTTTAATTTGTCAATATTTGAAGAGTGTTCTTCAAGGTATTTATTAGTAAAGTTTCATTTTGAAACTTCAATGACAAAGATAAGAAACGCTGTTACATTTGTCAAAAAACATGCCGATTTATTTTTCAACATGAACGGCTGCCGGATGTTTTTGCTATTTTTGCATAAAACAGGAGAACAAAATATCCCTCGGAATTATGAATAGTGAATTTATTACGATAATAGTAAACCAAACCGGAATTAAGGCGCATCAGGTAGAGAACACTCTCAAACTGCTGGAAGGAGGCGCCACAATTCCATTTATAAGCCGCTACCGGAAAGAGTCGACCAGCGGATTGGATGAGA
>Ga0255344_1001096_pt1 | contig 38189 bp, 25 predicted proteins | sample wastewater_treat_5_FD_192414 | JGI IMG/M metagenome (GOLD analysis project Ga0255344, IMG submission 192414) | Wastewater microbial communities from Lulu Island WWTP, Vancouver, Canada - plant18 | ecosystem: Engineered > WWTP > Wastewater > Unclassified | place: Canada: Vancouver, British...
TCTGCGTTATTAAGTCCGATGCCCGATTTTACCCTTCATACCTATAAAAAACTCCTTGAAACTTTTCTTTCAAAAAACTACTCGTTCCAGACTTTTTCACAATACCTGAAGGAAGCAGCTCACAGATCCGTGATCCTGCGTCATGATGTTGATGCAAGAAAAATGAATTCATTGGAGACAGCCCGTCTGGAATATCAGATGGGTATCGCCGGGACATATTATTTTCGGATGGTCCCGGAGAGCTTTGATGAGGATGTCATCAGGAAGACCCATGAGATGGGACATGAGATAGGGTATCATTATGAAGACCTCAGTACTTGTGCTGCCTGCAGGGCGCAGGGCAGAAAGGAATCACAGGATCAGTTAATAGCTGATGCCATTAAGAGTTTTCGGAATAACCTTGAAATCCTTCGCCGGATAGTTCCCGTCAAAACGATATGCATGCATGGCAGTCCGCTGAGCCGATGGGATAACCGCCTCCTGTGGCAGTACCATGATTATCGCGATTTCGGCATATCAGGTGAACCCTATTTCGACCTTGACTTTGATAGTATTCTTTATCTGACAGATACCGGCCGTCGCTGGGACGGCGAATCAGTATCTGTCAGAGATAAGGCCTTGAGTAGACAAAGGGACGAAGAGACTGAGGGACTGATAGACTCAGGGATGGAGGAACACAAAGACGAAAAACAGCGTACAACGGTTTACCGTTTCAGGTCAACATTTGACATAATCAATTCAGCTGAAACCAACTCCCTGCCTGATAAAATCATGCTGACCATCCATCCCCAGCGCTGGACGAATAAGCCGCTTCCATGGCTTTGGGAGTTGATATGGCAGAATGTAAAGAATATCGGAAAGGCTGTTATTGTTGTAGGTGCTAAAGAACGGCGAGCGGCATGCGGCTAGCGGCGCAGGGCACAGGTCTTGCAAGTCTTGCAGGTCTCATACAATGAGGCATTGACTACCCTTAGCATTGACTTACGTGAACGTTAAACCTTAAACGCTTAACCCTGAGCACTTAACGAAGTATCTCAACTTTGAACCTTGAACCCCGAACTTCGAACCTTTTCCTTTTTCCCGCTTTATTTGCAAACAATCTTTATAAAAAGATTTGTTTTTTCCCAACATCGAGTAAATTTGTTACTCAATAACTGAACCTGATGCTCGACAGTCTAGTCACATCCCGGACCCGCATAAAGCTGTTGAAGAAGTTTTTTCTTAACAGCAGTACCAGGGCTCACCTTAGGGGCTTGGAATCGGAGTTCGGGGAGTCATCCAATGCTATACGTGTTGAATTGAACCGCTTTGAAGGTGCCGGATTGTTAAATTCCTATACCGACGGAAACAAAAAGGTTTATCAGGCTAATTGCAGTCATCCCCTTTTCCAGGATATTCACAGCATTATATTAAAGGAGACAGGCATTGACCGTGTGATAGAGAAAGTCATACACCGACTTGGCAATCTCGATTGTGTTTATCTTACCGGCGATTTCGCCCGGGGAAAGGACAGTCCAGTGATAGAGCTGATTCTTGTAGGGGCTGATATCGACCGTGAATATCTTGTCCGTAAAATTGTGCAGGCTGAAGAGATGGTTGGACGGAAGGTTAGTTATATTGTGCTCGAACCTCATGAGGCAAAAGACCACCTGGCGCATTTCCAGCCGGAGGAGCTTTTGCCCCTGTGGAAATGTGACGGAGAGCAGTAGCAGGAGGAGAATGGGAGAGAAGAAGAGAATGGGAGAATGGGGAAAGGGTGGAGGAGAGAGAAGAGGTAAAGAGGGAAAATCGAGGTATTTGAACCTTGAACTTTAAATTTTAAACTTTGAACTTCAGCTAGTTAGCCAGACAGTGCTCTGTGACTGACGGGGCGAAAGCATCTTAAAATCCGGAATAAGTCTTAAAATCGCGTTGTCTTAACGTCCTACGGGTTGTCTTCAGGTAGACCCCAAGACAGAGATCAAAGGGAGCAAGACGGCAAAACCGAAGGACTGCAGGACTGCAAGACAACGAACTATAAAAACCAAAAAACCAGAAAAAATGAAAAACCCCTTAATAGCAATATCTCTGCTTGTGATATTATTGTACGGCTGTACCAGCCAACGTGACCTCGCCTATTTCACCAACCTCCCTGAAACGGGCGGCGAACAGTTTTTTCCGATGGATATTCCCGACTACAAGATACAGCACCGCGATATACTTTATATCACAATCAAAGCCATGACACCCGATGGGATAATTCAGGATTTTTTGGCTGAAGTTGGTGGCCGAACAGGAACATCTTATTACGCTACCAGCGAAGCCGGACAGTACCTTTATGGTTATGATGTCAGTCCCGATGGTGAGATACTTGTACCGGTACTTGGAACAATAAAAGTAGGAGGCAGCACTCTTGAGGAAGCACGAAAAACAATTCAGGATGTTACCGACAGGCATTTCAACAATGCAACAGTCGAATGCAAGCTGTTGAGTTTTAAATTTACAGTGATAGGGGAGGTGCGAGCACCCGGAACTTATATCAACTACAACAATTACCTTACCGCTCTTGAGGCAGTTGGCCGGGCAGGAGGCATAGGCGACTACGGCCGCCGCGATCAGCTCCTTGTAGTCCGTCCCGTGGAAGGTGGAACAAAAACCTATACCCTTAATCTTCAGGACAAAGCAATACTCTCGAACGAAGCATATTTCCTTTTGCCTAACGACGTCGTAATAGTCCAGCCGCAGGATAAGAAGATCTTTAATCTCAACTTCCCAACCTTCGCATCCATATTGTCGGTTACTACTTCTTTGATTACAACAACGTTATTGCTGATAAATTATTTTGGGAATAAATAAACAGTTTGAAGTTCGAAGTTCCAGGTTCCAGGTTTGAAGTTTAAAATTATGATTGAATTATGACAATTGAGAGATTTGAGGATTTGGAGATCTGGAAGGAGGCAAGGGAGCTTTGTAAAGTGGTTATCAGGCTTACTGAAGAAGAGCCTTTTTGCAGGGATTTTAAACTTAGAGATCAGATCAAAACTTCATCGGGATCGGTTATGGACAACATTGCTGAAGGTTTTGAACGAGGTGGAAATAAGGAATTTATCCATTTTTTAGGTATTTCCAAGGGATCCTGTGGGGAGTGCCGCTCTCAGGCGTATCGTTCGTTTGATTGCCAATATATAAACCAGGAAACTTTGGAAGATCTTATATCCCGGACACTTCAATTAAGCAAAAAAATATCTTCCTTTATAACCTATTTAAAAAGAAGCGACTTCAAAGGCCCAAAATATCACATTTCAGAGCCCGACATTCAATCTTTCGATGAACCTTGAACCTTGAACTCCGAACCTCGAACATTAAATCCTATGAACTCAAACCCCTCAAATAGCTACTACACCTTGCCTGAAGACGAAAGCATCGACTTCAAAAGATACATCTCGTTGTTTATAAGTAACTGGTACTGGTTCGCCATCGCTCTCTTCCTATCCCTGAGCATTGCTTATGGGATCAACCGCTGGTCGGAAGAGGTGTACACAGTATCTTCAACCATGTTAATAAAGGATGATCAGTTCGGTGGCGGTACAGCAGATCTCTCCAATATTTTCCCGGGTAGCAGTGCATTCAGAAGCGAACAGAACCTTAAGAACGAAATAGGAATCCTCAGGTCCTTTAGTTTGAATTACAGGGTAATGCAGGAATTGTCCGATTTTCATATAGTATATGTTGGAGTGGGGAAGAGAGGAATTGCGGAATCCAGAATGTATAACAATGCTCCTTTCAGAGTGCTATATGATTCTCTTCAGCACCAGAGGATCGGATTGCCTGTTACTGTTAAGATTTTGTCAACGAACAATTATCAGTTTGAAATTAACGGAGATCTTAAGTTCAGTAAGACTCTCGCTTTTGGAGAAAGGTTTAATGAAATGGGTTTTGATTTTTCTATAGTCCCTGCCTCCGGATCATTTACTTATGATCCTGATGCATCCAACAGGTACTACTTTTATTTTGCGAGTCCCGTAGGATTAGCTAATCAGTATCGTGACAAACTCAGTGTTTCACCAATAGAAGAGGATGCAACGCTTGTTACACTATCTGTAAACGGTTTTGTTCCCGGGCAGGAGGCTGATTATCTTAACAAGCTGATGGAGGTTTATATACTGCAGGGTCTGGAGGTAAAGAACCAGACTGCGGAAAGGACCATTGAATTCATTGACGCTCAGATCGGAACTATTTCTGATTCATTAAAAATTGTGGAAAACAATCTTGAGAATTTCAGACTTTCCAATAAGCTTGTTGATTTGAGTCGTGAAGGTAATTACATACAAAACAGGCTGGAGAGTTACGAGAATGAACGCAGTTCCCTTTTGCTTCAGAAAAAATACTACGAATATCTAAAGGAATATGTTGATTCCAGGAATGAGACCGGTGATATAGTCTCACCGGGTGCAATGGGTGTTACCAATGCTCCCCTTGAAAGGATGGTTACCGAACTTGCAACAATGCAGCAGCAAAAGAACAAGCTGAAGTTGAATATATCAGAAGACCTTCCGGTAGTGACTTCTTTCGACAACAGTATTATGAATGTAAAGGCTCTTATTGCTGAGAACATAAGCAGCAGTATGGTTAACCTGGATAATGCTATAAAAGAGGCAGATCACAGGATCTCATTGGTGGAGGAAGAACTTAACAGGCTTCCGGGTACGGAAAGAAGGCTTATAAATATTCAAAGGAAATTTGACCTTAATAATACTGTTTACAACTATTTACTTGAAAAGAAAGCTGAAGCGGGCATTGCAAGAGCATCTACGGTTTCCGATAACAGAATAATAGATTATGCCCAGACCTTCAACTCATCACGCATTAGTCCAAAGCCAAGACAGAATTATTCCATGGCATTGATATTAGGATTACTGATACCGGCAATTCTGATATTGCTAATTGATTATCTGAACAATAAGGTTATTGATAAGAAGGACATTGAAAAAGGCACGAAAGCACCTGTTTTGGGGTATATAAGTCATAACAGCCTTCAGAACGAGATCCCTGTTGTTGAAAAGCCCGGATCGACTCTTGCCGAATCGTTCCGATCGGTCCGCACAAACCTGAAGTTTTTTATAAAGGATACAAAAAATCCTGTCATATCAGTTAGTTCTACTATCAGTTCCGAAGGAAAGACATTCATTTCAATTAACCTTGCAGCAATAATAGCATCGAACAATAATAAGGTTCTCCTGATCGGACTAGACCTGAGAAAACCCCGAATCCACAAGATATTTGGAATCGATAATGATAATGGGATTAGTAATTATCTTATTGGACAGGAGAAATATGAAAGCATTATTTTTGAAACCGGAATAGAGAACCTCTGGTATACACCATCGGGCCCGGTTCCTCCAAACCCGGCGGAGTTAATAGACTCTCCGGTTATGAATGACTTTATTGACCGGGCAAAAAACCAATTTGATTATATAATTATTGATACTCCCCCAGTAGCTTTAGTAACAGATGCATTGCTTCTTTCGCCCCTTACAGATTTATATGTTTTTGTTGTTCGGCAAAGATTTACGTCTAAAAATACACTTGCTTTGATTGAAGAGCTTTACAGGAACGATAATATTAAAAGTATAGGAGTAGTAATGAATGATATAAGCCTTTACGGCCATTATGGATATGGATTAAGATATGGTTATACAGCAGGATATGGTTATTCGTATGGATATAGCTATTATGGAGATTATACATATTCAAGGTATGGGTATTCTGAGAAAAACAAAGAATACTATAGGGACTGAAATAATGAGATACTGTTACTGACCTGATTATCATTGGCACAATAGTATCTCATAATTTCATTAAATATATTTTCCACTATTAACCTGTTATTAAATGAAAACAATTATCCTTTGTGGCGGCATGGGTACTCGTCTGCGTGAAGAAACAGAGTATAAACCCAAGCCTATGGTTGAAATAGGAGGAAAGCCCATCCTATGGCATATTATGAAACATTATGCCCATTATGGTTTTAAGGAATTCATTCTGGCGCTTGGATATAAGGGGAATATAATTCGCGATTACTTTTTGAATTACTATTCATATAATTCCGATATTACTGTCAGTTTGCAGGACGTAGGTAAAGTAACTTACCACAATACCTCTATTAAGGATGATTGGAATGTGACACTTGTTGAAACAGGTTCTGAATCGATGACGGGTTACAGGGTTAAACTGGCAGGTAAATATATAACTGAAGATAATTTTATGGTAACCTATGGTGATGCTGTTTCAGATGTAAATCTGGAGGAATTACTAAAGTGTCATGTTGCCCATGGCATGATAGGAACCGTGACAGGTGTTTATCCTCCTTCGCGTTTTGGTGATCTTGAAACTAATGGTAATAATGTTATAAAATTTTATGAGAAAGTAAAAGATCCCGACCGGCAGGAACCTATTAACGGAGGTTATTTTGTATTTAAACGAGAATTCCTTGATTTAATACCTAAAGATCCTTCAGTTGATCTTGAGCGTTTACCAATGAAAAAGCTTACTGATAAGTCGCAACTTGCAATTTTCAGGCATAAAGGATTCTGGCAGTGTATGGATACCTATCGTGACAACCAGTTGCTCGAAAAAATGTGGAAAGAGAATCCGGTTTGGAAGATTTGGGATTGAAGGAAAGATTGAATGATTGAATGATTGATTGGAACACGGATGACACAGATCAGACGGATTTTCACGGATTTAAATTTGTGTGAGTCCGTAGTATCCGTGTCATCAGTGGACTAAATAATAATTATGCAAGATCTGAAAGATTTCTATAAAAACAAGAAAGTCTTGGTTACCGGCCATACCGGTTTCAAGGGCTCATGGTTAACTATCTGGTTAAAGAGATTGGGAGCAGAAGTTGTTGGAATTGCCCTTGATCCCTTAACTGACAGAGATTTATTTCTTCTTGCAAGACTTTCAGATAAAATCATAGATTACAGAGAGGATATCAGAAACCTTGACAAAATTCAGGAAATACTCACTCATGAAAAACCTGAAATTGTTTTTCATCTGGCCGCTCAGGCACTGGTTCTGCCCAGTTACCAAAATCCTGTTTCGACATTCGAAACCAACATAATAGGTACTGTCAATATACTTGAAGCCTGCAGACATACACCTTCGGTTAAGCAAATAGTCATTGTTACAACTGACAAGGTGTATGAGAATAGAGAAACCATGACCGGCTACAAGGAAACCGATCCGCTTGGCGGCTATGATCCGTACAGCGCAAGCAAAGCCGCCGCAGAAATTATAGCCCAATCCTACCGCCTTTCCTTCACCCAATCACCTATTCTCCCGATCAATCAATCAATATCCACTGCCCGTGCCGGCAATGTCATTGGTGGTGGCGATTGGTCACAATACAGACTGGTCCCGGATTGTATAAGATCGTTGGAAACAAATGAACCGATAATTATCAGGAATCCTTGTGCAGTAAGGCCCTGGCAGCACGTTTTGGAGCCTCTTGGCGGATATCTTCTTCTTGCTCTTAGAATGTCGGAAGATTCATTTAAATATTCCGGAGCATGGAACTTTGGACCTGAAGAAAAGGATATTAAAAGTGTTAAGGATGTTGTTGATTTGCTTATTTCCCTTTGGGGCTCGGGGGGATGGGAGACTAATAATAAAGACAGAAAGTCACATGAAGCAGGTTTGCTTATGCTTAACATCTGTAAGTCAAAGGATGTACTTGGATGGAAACCGGTTTTGGATTTCAAAGAAACTGTTCAGTGGACAGTAGAATGGTATAAAGATTATAAAGAATGCAATGTATATCAGCTTTGTGTTGATCAGATAGAGAGATATATGAATAAATGGAATTCAAAGAGTTAGATATAGACGGATTGTTTGAGATTAATCTTAAGCCTCATGTTGATGAGCGAGGATTCTTTATGCGGACATTTGATAATAATGAATTTAAAAATAATGAATTACAAAGAGACTGGGTCCAGGAGAATCATTCCCGTTCTGAGAAAAAGGGAATAATCAGGGGTCTGCATTTTCAGGTAGAGCCATATTCCGAAACAAAACTGGTAAGATGTATCAGGGGTAAAATATTTGATGTTGCTGTTGATCTGAGGAAAGGATCAAAAACATTCGGTAAATGGCATGGGGTATTTTTGTCAGAAGAGAATAAAAAAATGTTTTTTATCCCACGTGGCTTTGCTCATGGATTTTGCACTTTGACTGACATCAGTGAGGTCGTTTACAAAGTTGATAATTTTTATTCTCCTGAGCATGAAAGAGGATTGCTCTGGAACGATCCTGATATAGCGATTGAATGGCCAGTAACAAATCCGATTCTCTCTATCAAAGATCAAAAGAACATGACTTTTAAATCATTTATAGAACACGGATGACGCAGATCAAACGGATGATCACAAATTTAGATCTGTGTAAATCCGTCAAATCTGTGTCATCAGTGTTCTAAAAAGTAATTAAGATGAATATCAGATTATTTAAACCATCTCTGGGGAAAGAAGAGTTACAGGCTATTAAAGAGGCTTTTGACAGATCATGGGTAGGTTTAGGTCCTAAAGTAGCAGAATTTGAAGAAGAATGGAGGAAATTTATCGGCTGCGAAATTGCTGTTGGAGTAAACTCAGCAACAGCTGCCCTTCATCTTGCCCTTGCATGTTTCACGTTCCCTGAAGGCAAAAAAGTTCTGGTTCCTTCTCTAACATTTTCCTCGACTGCATCAGCAGTCCTTTACAACAGGCTTATTCCTGTTTTTGTTGATTCGGATCCGGTAACACTTGGGATGGATCTGGAAGACCTTGAAAAGAAATATGACAAAGATTGTGTTGCGGTAATCCCGGTTCATTATGCAGGGCATCCTGTTCCAATGGAGGCTCTTGTTTCCTGGTCACGATCAAAAAGATTAAAGATAGTTGAGGATTGTGCACATACTGCAGGAGGTATTTATAATGGCAAAGCTCTTGGTACATGGGGAGATATCGGATGCTTCAGCTTTGAGGAGAAGAAATGTATGACCACTGGTGACGGGGGCATGATGGTTACTGATGAGCCTGAACTATTCAGGGATGTTAAAGCAATGAGATGGGTAGGCATTGACAAAGATAACTGGAAGACTGCCCAACTGTATACTAAAGCTAATCGTGATGCAATGCACTGGTTTTATGAGCTGAATGTACTTGGGTATAAGTACAACATGAATGATCTTGCCGCTTCAATTGGGTTAGTACAGTTGAAGAAATTACCAGAATTTAATAAGAAGAGATCCGATATTATCAGGCAATATTTAAACGGTTTGGAAAGTCTGAATAGGATTAAACCAATACTACCGTTTGAACCAGAGAATTATCCTTATCAGATGTTTGGGATCAGGGCTGATAAAAGAGATGAATTGATAATCCATTTGAAATCTAAAGGGATTGCAACAGGCTGCCATTACACTCCTTTAACTCTCCAGCCATTTTTCAAACCTTATAAAAGTCCATGTCCAGTTGCTGAAAGAGCGTATTACAAAATGATAACATTACCATTGCATGTTGATTTAACCGAATATGAGGTTGATTACATAATTGCCGCTATTAAAGATTTTTTAATGGAATAGTTTATGGGTTTTGGCATTGCTAAATTTTTAAGAAGAATTCAGGTATTATGGAATGTGAATGAGTTTAGCATTCGCAAGAAAGTATTGGGCTTTGATAATGCTAATACTTTCTTGCATAGATTGGATAAAAACTCAATGAGTTCTGTTTTGAGGGAAAATGGTGCTATAATTGGTTTAAATTGCAGTATCGAAGGGTCCCTTATTTTTCATAATTGCAAAGATTATTCCAATTTAATAGTTGGTAATAATTGCCATATTGGGAAAAGCTGCTTTTTCGATTTAAGGAGTAAAGTGAGAATTGAGGATAATGTAGTGATTTCAATGCAAACGACATTTATTACCCATCTGGATCTAAATAATTCTGAATTAAGAAAAATTTATCATGCTTCCACAGCAGACATACATATATGTAAGAATTGTTATATTGGTACAGGTGTAATCATTCTTCAAGGTGTTCAACTTGGTAAGTCCTCAATTATAGCCGCAGGGTCCGTCGTAACTAATAATGTTGATCCCTATACAATGGTTGGCGGAGTTCCAGCAAAAGTGATAAAAAAATTACAAATCTTTGATGGAGGATAAAGGGCAAAATACAGAAAAATGGGCTGATTTTTGGGAAGGACATACACCTGAGTCTGAAATATTAATGTGGGATTTTTTCGGGCTTCGCCCTTGGATATTGAAATATACACCACGTTACGGCAAAGTATGTGAAGCAGGATGCGGTCTTGGAAGATATGTATTCTACCTTAATAAACTCGGAATTGATATCGAAGGGTTAGATTTTGAGCAAGAGACCATTGATTTCTTAAATATCTGGAAGACACAAAATGGTTTTGAAAAAATTCCTTTCATTCAAGGGGATGTTACTAAGCTCCCTTATAAGGATGGTTCATTAAGCGGTTACATTTCGCTTGGTGTTGTTGAACATTTTATTGAAGGACCTCACTTGCCTTTATCAGAAGGATATAGAGTATTACGACCCGGAGGTATAGCTATTATTTCTACACCATCTGTTTCTTGGTATATTATTTATCGCGATTATATTAAGAAGGGCCTTAAAAATTTAATTAAAACATTAATAGGCAGAAAAATCATTAAACCAATGTTTTTTCAATATTGGTACAGACCAAAAAACTTAAAAAATTCATAGAAGAATCAGGCTTATGGGTCTCAAGAGCTGAAGGGACAGATTTATTGTATTCATTCATAGAAGCTAATAAGTTCAGAATTGAGTATTGGAATGAAAGATCGTTGCCAATAATAATTTCCAATAGATTTGAAGGTTCCTTGTTTTCGTCATTGGGAGCTCAGTCTGTTACAATATCAGTTAAGCTGGCAGAAGAGATGCATTGTTTTTTTTTGTGGTGAGTTAAAAGCAAAAAAAGCATCCTTGTCGAAATTTGATGTTCCGGTTTGTGATGTATGTAGTAAAGATGAAATAACTAAATATTACGTTAAGGGGGAGAAAGTTAAATTTCATGCACCTTACAAAGTATTTCCTCCCTTAGAGCCAATAAGAGAGAGAATATGTGAAATTTCTGGAGATATGTATTATTCTGACAGAATATTTGAAGATTATGGTTTTACAAAATTGATAAGTCCAAAACATATAAGAAAACCTGAGAACAATATTAAGCTATCAAACACATCAATTCAACCAATATTTAGGGATAGAAGAAAGTTACAATGATGATCTTAAGAAAACTTAGCAAAACCAAATCGGTCTTTACTTATGATCATTCAGCACTTAAGTTTTTATCCATGCCATTAATAATATATAGGAAAAATGGACTATGGTAACCCAGATCTAGAGCATTATTGTCATAATTCTTTATAGAATCCGAGGATATATGCAGAATTTAACCACTGGTGTTTTCACAAAGCATTCTAAAGCATCTTTTTTTCAAACAGATGTGAGCAGGATCATTATTCTTTTTTTGTTCTCAGCTTTTGTTATTTATTTTCTTCAGCCATTTTTAGCAAGAGTCTATTTTATTTTATTAGTATTTGGGTTTTGGTATTCAAAAAAGGATTACTTCTGGTTTGCATTTATTTTTTTATTAATAGAACAGCCTGCAGGTTTTTTTTCCGGGGGAACTGCGAGCGATTTGCAACGCTTGCCATTATATACCGTAGCTAGCGGTGTCTCTTTTGCTTTTTACGAGATATTCATTCTTGTAGCTTTCCTCAAAGCTTTGGTAAAAGGTAAAAAGACAAAACTGTTTTTTGACAAACCTTTGAAGTGGTTATTTATATATCTAATATTACTTCTGGTTTTTTCATTTTTGTTTGGGATGAATGAGGAAGGGATTGTCAGAACATCCAGGATCCTCGTTTTTTGGACGTTATTTATCTCATTTCCATATTTATTGAAAAGTACAGATGAATTGTTGCGGTTCTGCACTCTTTTGTTTCCTTTTATTTTTCTTGTTTTTGCTGGACAGATCTACGAGCTTATAAACGGAGTCCCTATAATAGGTCTTTTTAAATCTGTTGAACCTGATAAGGTTGGTTATTCACTTAAGGAAACAGAGAACATTTTTTCTGTTGCCAGATTCATTTCTGCACCATTTTTAAATCTTTTCTGTTTCATTTCTTCCCTTTTTATTATTAATTCAAGAATTAATATTAGTCTACATAAGTTCTATTTGTATGCTGTTTCTACAATATGTTACTTATCTGTTTTGTTTTCTGCTACCCGTGGATGGTTTTTAGCTTATACGATAACCGCATTTCTCTTTTTCATTACAAGTTCTGTTAATCCTGTAAGAATCGCTACACGGATTTTGGTACCTCTCTTAATATTTTTCGCTTTATATAGCTTTATGCCGGCCTTCAAAATACAGATAAATAATGCAATGGTGCGTATAAATACATTGGAAGGCTTTATTCATGGAGATATTACTTTAGGAGATACTCAGAAAAGGACTACGGTAAGAAGCGTACAGGTTATGAATGCTTTTTATAAAAATCCTTTGACAGGATGGGGCTTTTCTTATAATGGAAATCACGATGGACATGTTGGAAATCAAAACCTGCTTCAGTCAACAGGACTTATTGGCTTTTTTTTATTTTTCTATTTTTGGTTGTTTTATATATACGGTCTTCTAAAAGTTAAACGAAGGATTAAGCAGAGCAATCCTTATAAGAATTCTTTGTTGGTTTTAATATATGGATTTGTTGGGATTTTTGTAATTCATTCCACTTCCACTCAGATGTTTGGTTATGATCCCCAGTTTACAGCGATAAATAAGATTTTATTTTTAGTTGTGTTTTTTGTGTTCAGCGATATATTTATGAAAGAAGCTATGAATATTGATATTCGTGGAAGTAAAATACATTAATCTGATTTCATTGAAAGGAATTCAAATGAATAGCATTTTATTCTTTATAAATTCATAGTGCTTAAACAAAAGCTAAAAACTAGTTTTCTTTCTAAGCTATTTGTTCAATTATTTCAATTGGGAGCTACAATTGTTGTTGCACGAATAGCTGGTCCCACTGTTTTAGGAACAATTGCTTTTGGCCTTGCATTTGTAAATATGTTTGCTTTTATAGGAAGTCTGGGCCTTGGCAGCGCACATGTGAAAATAATCCATGAAGAGGAAGATAAAGCTAAATGTGCCGGAACATATGCAATTCTTCATATTGCATCCAAACTCATGTTCTTTTTTATAGTTATAATTTATTTCGTCATACAAAAATATGTTTTGCATTTTCCTTTTGAGAGCAGAGATCATGAAATAGTAATAATGATATTTATGGGAATGATCCTGGTTAATACCTTATCAGAAATTCCACAGGCAAATTTCGCTGCAAACATGGAGCAGGCAAAACAAGACATCCCGGAAATCATAAGAAATTTATTTTTACAACCAGCCAGAATCATCACAGTTTTGCTGGGGGGCGTCGCCATTTCACTCGCTTTTGTTAACCTGGTCTCTGCAATAATTGTTATTCCTGTATATTGGTATCTGTCAAGAAATATAAAATATGGGAAATTTGATTTCAATCTTTCTAAAAGATATTTTAAATACGGGATCCCATTAGTTGTCCTGGCTCTGGCTTCTTCACTCGGTAATACAATTGACAAAGTTATTCTTCAATATTTCACAAATTCAGAAACTGTAGGGTATTATACAGCGGGTTTCAAGATTGGAGGATATTTTTTAATAATAGGTCAATCCGCCGGGATGTTATTTTATCCTTACTTTTCAAAAGTAATAAGTAACAATGAAGAATTTCGTATCGAAGAGAAAATTTCACAATATGAGAATTTTCTTTTTCTTTTTGTAATGCCCGTTATGATTTTTTTGTCTATCTATTCACATACCCTGGTAATGGCTGTATTAGGGAAACAATATATTCCTTCAATCCCGGTATTAACCATTATTACTCTTGCACAGTTTATTTTCCTCCTGAATATACCGTATGGCAATCTTTTGTCCGGAATGGGATATTTTAAACTTGTAGCTATTGTTAATATAGTTTTTATAATCGTATTTACTTTACTTTTAGTCTGTTTTGTACATCCGCAGATTTTTAATTTATCAGCAAAAGGAGCGGCATATGCTTTTTTCCTCTCAAAGACTTTTCTTGCTGCTATGTATGTTTTCTTTGGTAGTAGAAAAATGGCGGTGTTTAACGTTAAACGGTATTTTAAATTTTTATCTTTTGGGCTGATCACATTCTTATTGTTTTACTTTATTTATATCAAATGTGTCATTGGAAATACAGGTTTAACAATAATATTTCCAGGTATGTTTTTTTTGTTTTCTTATATTAGTTACTATTTATTTGGTTGGATGAAGAATGATGATTGGAATTTGCTTTTATCGGCTTTACATCTAAAACCTATGCTGATTTATATTAAACAGGAATTATTTAAAAAGTAAGTTCTTATTGATTATTTTTCCAAATGAATGACTATCCTCTTGTATATGTATTAATCCTAAATTTTAATCAACCACAACTGACTATTGGTTGTGTTGAGTCAATTATGGCTTCTGATTATCCAAATTTCAAAATTATCGTAGTTGATAATGGTTCAGATTACAACAATTATATATCATTAGAAAGAATAATTGATAATAATAAAATAAGTATTTATCGTCTTGATAAAAATATTGGTTATGTCGGAGGAATGAATTATGCTTTGAAAGAAGCATCTACAAAAAATCCAGATTATTATCTTGTTTTAAATAATGATGCCGTAATAGAAAAAACAGCAATAACTCACTTGGTTAATTGTGCTCAAAGATCATCAAATAATTGTATTGTGTCTGGTAAGGTTTACCACTATGACAGGCCTGATGTTATCCAGTATATTGGTTCCGAGTTAATAGATGCTGAATATCTTACATTCAAACACATAGGTGTAAATGAGATTGATAATGGTCAGTTTGAAAAAGAAGAAAAAAGGGACTTAATCGATGACATTTACTGGTTGTTACCTGGTACAGTTTATTCAAAAATAGGTGGTTATAATGAATTATTTTATTTCAATGGAGAATCTGCTGATTATTGTCTGAGAGCTAAAAACGAAGGATTCCTTTTATTGTATTGCCCCTTGGCAAAGCTGTGGCATAAGGGCGGAGCAAGTATTGGTGGAAGGAATAACAACTCATTTTTAGAGTATTATCAAATTAAAAGCACTCTTTTATTGCGATTTTTGTACTTAAAGCGTATAAATTTTACGGTTTTTTATTGTAAAATCTTCTTTAAAGCATTGAAAAAGATGATTAAAGGCATTTTTAAGGTTTGGTTAAAAGATAATGCAAACTGGGAATATTCTCTTGCTGAAATGAAAGGTTGGATGTCTTTTTCAAATGACATGTTATTTGGCAGGTTAAAACGGAAACAAGATGCACTTTAGTTTAATATATACACTTTGGTATTCCTATAATTTTAAAAAGAAATTCAAACAATCTTTTTGGAAGTTAAATCGACTATTATCCGAAAGCCAATATTGGAATAAGGATAAAATGAAAGAGTATCATGACGCAAAATTAGCTGAATTACAGAATATAAGTGCAAGTACGATATTTTATTCTCAAAACTATAAGAAATCACGACTACAAAAATTAACTACTGATAATTTAACTGAACTTAAGCCTCTCACAAAAGAAATAATAAAGAAAAATCCGGAAATATTGTACAACCTGGCTGTTAATGATTATAATGTTCATTCAACAAGCGGTAGCAGCGGTGACCCTGTCAAGGTCAGGGTTAGTTTTAATGCCGAAGCTTATCGACGTGCAGGTAGAATGAGGTATTATGAATGGTGGGGTATTAAACCTTCTGACAGAAATGTGTTAATATGGGGGCGAAGTATTCATATTAATAGAGATTATTCTTTTTTAGGGAGGATTAAAAAATTATTAAATAAGCGAAACCTTAACATTAGTGTTTTTGATCTTTCTTCAGAGAGTTTCCCTTCATTATTTAAAACAATTACCCGCTTTAAACCCAGATTTTTTAGAGGATATACTTCAGCTATTGAGCAATTTGCAGATTTATGTATTGACATTAAAGTTAATTTGAAGAATCTAAAACTGAAGGGAGTAATAGTTACTTCTGAAGTTCTTTTTGAGGATCAAAGGAAGAAAATAGAGTCAGTATTTGGTTGTCCCGTCATAAATGAGTATGGAGCTGCTGATGGTGGCTTAATCGCTTTTGAATGTCCTCACGGTAATATGCATATTTTCGAAGAAGCAATACTTGTTAATACAACATTTGACAAGGATATCCTTTTAACAGATCTTCATAATTATGCTATGCCATTGATAAACTATGAACTTGGTGATCGCGTTCACATTGCAGAAGGGAAACAATGTCGTTGTGGCCGGAGCTTAAAAATTATTGATAAAATTGAAGGAAAACAAGGAGACTACATTCATAAAAGTAATGGGCAGTGGTTGAGTCAGTATTTTTTCTATTACCTGTTTAAAGATCTTGATAATGAGGGATTCCCTGATAATATTATTAAATATAAAGTAATTCAAATAGATAATATTTTTAATTTGTATTATATTAAGGGAAGTTCATTTTCTGAAGAAGTAATTTCACATATTAGAAAAAAAATGTATAAAAAAATTGGTGATAAAATAGAAGTTAATTTTATTCCCGTGACAATTATTGAACGAGAAAAGAGTGGTAAAATTCGCTTTTTTCATAGAATAGAAAATAAGTCGTAGTATTATTCCCTACGTAATTACTTGAAAAACCATTACTATAGAAAGGATGAATAGAATAATTCGATTTTATATATCGCATGAAATATCATATGGAGTAGCAGCATCCCAAATATTCAATTGGTCATCTTTGCTTTATGAGAAGGGTATAGATACACAGCATTTGATTTTTTACACAAATAGAACCAAGTTACTTAGCATGATTAATGGTTCAGATCAAAAAATCAGATGTATTCGTTCTTCAACCAGGATACTTTTTAGAGACATTATTTTTTTCGTAACCTTGTTTAAGGTTATTTTGAAAAGCAATAAGCAATATGAGAAAATAATTTTACAGACAAGAAACAATGGAATTACTTTAGCATTAAGTGTATTAAAAGCATTTTTTGATTTTAAAATTATTTACGAAATCAGAGGATTTGGAGAGAACAATTTACCCAATACTTTTTTAGCAAAGTTAAAAACTAACATTAGAAAGAATCGAGATCAAAACTTAATTAGACTTGCTGATAGAGTATTTTGTGTTTCGAATGAAATGAAAAGAGTTGTAATCAACTCCTATTCTATTTCTGAATTGGAGAATAAATTTGTTGTATTTCCTGGCGCAGCAAGTTTAAGGGTATTCTATTTAGATGAAACACTTAGAAGAGTTATTCGACATGAACATAATATTGGAGATAGAACAATAGTCATTCTATATTCTGGTAATCTGGATAAACCTTGGCAAGTGCCAGATCAGATATTTCGGTTCTTTAAATATATTGAAGAATTTATAGACGCCAGATTATTTGTACTAACTCCCAATCTGGATTTAGTGCAACACTATCTAAAAAAGTATAATATTCAGGAAGGGATAGTATTTTCCAGGAATTGTTTATTTAATGAGCTTAATAAATTCTATAATGTTGCTGATTACGGAATTTTGATGCGGGAGAATAAGCTTTTAAACAATGTAGCTTCTCCAACAAAATTTTCGGAATATATTTTAAGTGGGTTGCCCGTGATTATTACTGATAGCATAGTTGATTATTCAGAGTTTGTCAAGAAGAATAAAATAGGGTTTGTTCTAAGCAGCAAAGTACTTGAAATTGATGATATTCAGGAATATAATGATTTTTTAAGTAATGAATTAAAACCACAGGATCTTATAATTTCGAATAATCTTTTAAGGTCTCAAATTAGTAGCATAGGAAAATTAAAATTATCAAAGGAATCATTTATTGATTATCTGAGTGATATTTTAAGAGCCATCTGATTAGATAGGAATAAAAAGAAATAGTCTTTGAAGATAATTTTTAGTACTGACACTATTCAACGAGGAGGAAAGGAAAGACAACTGTTTTTGCTGACAAGGGCTTTGCTTGAAAAAGGTGAAAAGATTCTCATTATTACAAAAAAAATTTCAAATGACAATTATTTGTCTGAATATGGTCTTAATGGAATAATTGTCAAGCTTACTAATGGAAAATCTAGGTTTTTTAGAAGATATCAACGCTTTAAAGGAATAATTTCAAAAGAGCAACCAGATTTACTTGTAACTTGGGATTTACAATCATCTCTTTTTGCTCTTTTATTAATAAGGGCATATGATTTTCACTTCATTAATGCTTCAATTCAGCATGGGATACGGTTATTTAGACTATCACATTTTTTAAGGAGCATAGTCTGCTTCCTATCGACTTATGTTATTGCTAATTCTAATGCTGGATTAAAAGCGAATAATCTTAGACTGGGGGAAGGTAGATTTGTCTTATATAATGGCATTGAAACCAAATTCAAGAACAATTTATATCCTGAAGAAAAAGAAGATCTAAAGAAGAAACTGATTCCGGGCTATAACAAGAATCCGGGTTTTGTTTATATCTCGGTTGCCAATTTTGTTCCATACAAAGACTATTTTACCGTTCTCAGGACTTTATCGAAACTTAAAGAGACGCAACATTTCTATTATTTTGTTCTGGGAGATGGTTCGATGAGACCAACTATAGAAGCACAGATCACGGAATTTAATCTTCAGGAGAATGTTATTCTGGTAGGAAGAACAGAAAATGTAAATGAATATCTCTTTGCCAGCGATCTGATGATACATTCATCACGTGGGGAAGGCATCTCCAATGCTATACTGGAAGCAATGTATGCGGGATTGCCGGTTATTGCTACTAATGTCGGTGGAGTACCGGAAACAGTCTATCCGGCTTCATCAATGTTGTTCCCGTATAAGGATCATGAAACTCTGTACACTTGCCTGTTGAAATCTAAAGAGCTAAAGGAATCGTTCGACCCTGGCTCGAAAGAATATCAGGCACATTTGAAAAAGTTTTCAGTTGATACAATGGTAAGGAGATTTGAAGAAATTGTTAATACGGTAATCAATAATCAGTAACTGATATTCGGTATGATAAGACTGAATACTTCCTTCAATATGAGAATATATTCACGCATAAGGTCATGTTTGTCGGATAAGAATAAGGGAACCCTAACCAGATTCCTGATAGAAGCCGGACTTAAACCAAAGGTAAATCGAAAAGTAAACTCACCGTTTAAGAAAGGGATTATTATATTCTCTGCAGATTTAGAAATGGCCTGGGCTTTCAGGTATTCGAAAACCAGAAAAAATGAAACGGTTAAGAAAGGACTTGAAGAGAGAGAAAATATACCAGTATTACTCGATCTTTTTCAAAAATATAATATCCCTGTAACCTGGGCCACTGTAGGGCATTTATTTTTGAGTGATTGCAGTAAAGGCCCTGATGGATTGGCTCACTCTGCCTTGCCCCGTCCCGGTTATTTTGAAAACCGTAACTGGAACTTTTCTTTCGGAGATTGGTATCAGCATGATCCATGCACCAATGTTTTTAATGATCCTGCCTGGTATGCATCTGATCTGATTGAAAAAATCATTAGCTCGGATGTAAAACATGAAATAGGTTGTCATACATTTTCTCATACTGATTTTACATATAAGAACTGCCCGAAATCACTTGCAGATGCAGAATTGGATGAGTGTATTAAGCATGCTGAAAACCTGAATATAAGTCTGAGAAGTATGGTTTTCCCCGGCGGCACATCTGGAAATTATGAAAGCCTTGTTGAAAGAGGATTTGCCAGCTATCGAAAGCCAATGAAAAATCATATTGATCTGCCCTCAATTGATAAATATGGTTTGGTGGTTATCCCGAGCTCGATCGGTCTTGATAGGGACCGGTATGGATGGACGAGGGAATTTCATTTAAAAATGATACGGTCATATATTGAGGAAGCAGCTAAAAGAAGATTGGTTTGTCATTTCTGGTTTCATCCCTCAATGGATCGCTGGTATCTGGAGAATGTAATGCCTGAGGTATTAAAAATGGTTGATGATTATGTAGAATCTTCCAAAATTGAGGTTAAAACCATGGGAGAGTTGGCTGAAGGGTATAAAGATTTAACAGCGGTGAAGAGAAAATAAGATGTGAACCATGAGTTATGAGATGTGAGAAAAGTGAATGATAAAATTTATTCTGGAAATACCATTTAAAGAAAAGATTACAGATCTTCAGAAGAGGTTTCTGATTATGTAGTTAATAAACTTTGTGAGCATTATTATTACATCTTGCGGAATAAAAAACACAATGATTTATATTGACAGCTCCATGTTCAGTATTTTATCTCTTTTATTATTCTGAGATAGAAGAAAATTGATTCCGTTCAATAAAGCATTTTATCTGAGTAGGTTTGAGGGTCTGAAAAAATATTCTCGCCGCTTTATTCTTGAAATGATGTTACTTAACCATCCTCTTTTTAATGAAAGTATCATTGAAAATATTATGTTACTGCCTGCCAATTCTTTTATTAAGGTAAGTTCTACAATCTGGCAAATTCAAAAATATACTAGAATAGAAGATTATTATTCCCCGAATCCAAAACCATAGCAAAAACCTATTATCATTCGATGAGTTCAGATATGGGAGTGCCTACCATAGACGCCAGGATAGTAAAAGAGGGTCAGATATTAGCAAATTCAGGGATGGAGGGATTTTTTCAGTTCCAATTTTTTGGGAATAGTGCTGATAAAGGAAATCAAAGAAAAAAACATGTAAAATAGAGAGAATCAAATGATTATCGATTCGAAGGTCAAACATGAAATTGGGTCACATATTTTTTCGCATAATGACTTTTACTATTACTATATATCGTCCTCAGATGGCGACATTTGATGAAATTACAGCATACATTGATGCTGCCAGTAATCTTGAATCAATGGTTTTCCTGGCGGCACATGGGGAAATATTGAAGTGTTAAAGGAAGGTTTAATAAAAATTTATCGTAAAGGAGATGAATATAAAATAGCTTATCCTTACAGAGATAAATATGGCTTATTGGTCAGTCCCAGTTCCTGCTGTCTTGAATATGATTTACGATATGGCTGGTCAATAGAGTATGTTCTCGAAAAGCTAAAAAATATATCCTTAAAGCGATAAATACCGATACAATAGTGCCCCTTTGGTTCCATTCCTCACTTGAACCTTATATTCTGAATAATATTTCCCCGAAATTGTTGCCTTCTGTAGCAAACGAACGAGGAAAAAGCAACCAGTGGATTGGGACAATGAAAGAAATAGCAAAACACATAAATAATAAGCAGATTGTATGATATGGCCGGTATAATTGGAATAGTTCATAAGGATAGTTCTTATGCCAGCCATGTGCCGGAAAAAGCTTTTGAGCTGGCAATCGACAAACTCTGTTATACCAGCTCTCAAATAAAAGGAGAATTTAAATCTTCGATAATCCAAGCTGGTTGTGTAATTCCGATATGTGAAGCTCAAAATAATTGTCTCCAAGTCGACCGGCAACTGGGCATTTACATGGTAATTGAAGGTCTTGTCTTTATTGACGCTTCGGAAAAACTGAAAATAAGTAAAAGATATGGTGAACAGAGTTTCAGCCATGATTACCAATGGCTGCCTCTGATGCTTCACTGCTATGCTAGTGATTTCGTTAATCACATAAGTGGCTGGTATAACATATGTGGTTACAATGAAAAACACAACGAGGTAATATTGGTAAACGATGAACTTGGATATTTACCTCTATATTATTATGAAAACGCTTCTTTTTTTATGTTTTCTTCCAAAGTGGAGTCCCTTTTAGCCAGCGGACTGATGGATAAAACAGAATTTGATATTACAACTTTTGCCGAACACTTTTTCTTCAATTATCCTTTAACTGATAATACTTATATCAAGAAGATAAAAACCGTGCCTAATGCCACTATTATAAGAATAAAAAATAAAAAAGTTTGCTTTGAGAAATACTGGGATTTAGGTCGTTTTTTTAATAAGATGTATTATAACAAAAAAAGTTCGATAGAATTAATAAATGAGGGCTTACGATTTGCTGTTTCCAAATTAACATCTCATACAGCAAATGAAAAGATCAGCATCTCATTAACAGGCGGTTGGGACAGCAGAGTGGTACTTTCTTTAATAATACAGGAGCACCGAAATAATATTTATGCATATTCCTTTGGAGCGCCCCAAGCACCTGATATTCTAATACCACAATACATCTGTGAAAAGGAAGGATTGGAGTATGTACCTTTTGTTCTTGATCAGAAGTATCTCGACATGCATTTTATGATCAATGCAAAGGAGACTATTGAACTTTCAAATGGAACAAGAAGCTACAAAAGAGCACACTATCTTTATTCCATTAAAGATATTGCATGCATAACACCATGGCTGATGACAGGCATTTTCGGCGATGAAGTGCTAAAAATTGCCCAGATTAGTGGAGGTACAGTACTTGCACAAAACACTATTGATTTTCTCGAATCGGGGTTGGATATCAATAGAACGCTCAATAATTTTGTTGGTCAGTCAATCCCGGAATGGTTTACTTCTTCATCAAAAGATATTATTAACGAATTTGGCGAGAGACTGGAATCTATTAAAACGATACTAAGTGCTTATGATTCGCTCAGCGAGAAATATTACATACTGCGTTTTGAGTATAACCTAAGGAAATACTTCGGTAATGAAGCAAGCAGTTATAACGACTTCATATATGGATTTTCACCTTTCATAGATATGGATTTTTTGCGGGAGTTTTCACGGACATATTTTTTCGGTACACGCTTCCCATTCAATTCCAACAGCATAAAATTGAAAAAAATGTCAACTCAACTTTACTATGATATTACACAAACAAACTACAAACCACTTACAAGATATTACAGTTCAAGAGGGTACAGTATGGCTGATGTAAAAACTATTTCAGGTATGCTAAAGATATTTCATAAGAAATACCTAATCGGGAAAGAAAGGATAGATGCTTTTAATACAGGGAAAACAGACCTTTTATTTATTAAAGCCAGACAATCCTGTACATACCATGATAATGAAGTATTTAATCACTCAAAAATACAGAAGAGTAGTTCTTTTGACAGCTTGCAATCACTAGATTATTGGACTGGGCGAATTAAAGATCAATATTTTTATTAGGCATTTATATTTTTTACACTTAATGAAGGTTCTGTTTGTCGTTAGCGGGAATATGGGTCTTTACCTGGGACGGTTGCTTGCAAAAAAGGATCATTTACTATTGAGGAATATTGCAAAGGCCCTATTGATTGGCTTTTTTTTTAAAACTTTTTGGTATTTATTTTAAAAAAACGTTATCCTTCAACATTCTCTTATGGAACTGACTACAAGGATGTTCTTATTGAAAGATTACATCTTCTAAGGGCTGATGACAAAAGTCCTTTAAATAGTATATAATCGGTTGGTGCTGCTTTAAGCAACTTTGAAGATTCAAACACTTTTACTTTAGAGCATCAACTCCATAGATAGATACTCAAATCTTGTTATGTTTTATTGAAAAAGCTATTGAAGATGAAAATTAGAGTGGCAATTTTCAAGAATGAATCTTTTGATGATCATAGCCTATGGCTAAAAGCATGCGACATAAGAAATGAAGAGATAGATTATAAGGTAATTGACATTACAAAGGCTGAATGGCTAACTAATTTCATGGCGGAAAAATTTGATCTTATACTTTTAAGGCCACCGGGACGTACTGAAAAATTCAAGCGATTATACGATGAGCGGTCATTAATTCTTAACAATTATTCTGGAATCAGGATTTATCCATCATTAACGGAAATATTAATATATGAGAATAAAAGGTTTTTGAGTGATTGGTTAAGAGCAAATTCCATCCCCTCCCCAGAAACGAAAGTATTTTATTCAAAAAAAGAAGCTTTTGAATTCCTTGAACGGAATAAATCATATCCAATTGTTGCAAAAGCAAATATTGGCGGCTCTGGAAATGGCGTGAGTTTTTTACACAAAAAACAAATGGCTATTAATTATGTTAATAAAGCATTCAAGCATGGAGTATTTACCAAAACGGGACCTAAATTAAAAAAAGGTTCTTTATTAAGAAAAGTAATTAAAGGTATAAAAGACAGGCAATTCTTAATTAAAAGACTTTCAGAATATAAAGATACAATCATTAATCCGCAGAAAGGTTTTGTAATTTTTCAGGAATTTATACCCCATAAATTTGAGTGGAGGTGTGTTAGGATAGGGGATTCATATTTTGCGCATAAAAAAATTGCAAGAAATAATAAATCGAGCGGGACTTTAATAAAAGGTTATGATGCTGTCCCTTTGAAACTGCTGGATTTTATATTTGATATTACCACAAGGACTAACCTGACTTCTGTAGCCATAGATTTATTTGAAAAAGATGAGAAATATCTGGTTAATGAAATACAATGCTATTTTGGACAATCTGATCCTTATCAAATGCTTGTTGACTCGCGCCCTGGAAGGTATCGCAGGGTGAAAGGAGAATGGATATTTGAGGAGGGTGATTTTGCTTCAAATGAGTGTTACGATTTAAGGTTGAGCCATGCTCTGTCACTTTTAGATAATGTAAAACGTGAAAGTTCTTTTTGTATGTAGTGGTAATTCACCAAATGTAATAGGTGCTGTCGTGGCTAATCAAGCTGAAGCACTTACCAGTCATGGTGTTAAAGTTGCTTTTTATCCTATTAAAGGGAAAGGTTTCATGGGTTACATTAGGCATTCTTTCCTTCTTAGAAAACACCTTCTAACGAATTCTTATGATATAATTCATGCGCATTATATTTTATCTGCCCTTGTTGCAACTCTTTCCGGAAGTAAGCCATTGGTAGTATCTCTAATGGGGAGTGATTTAAATATTGGAAAGCTTGTTTTGAAATTTGTAAGTTTTTTAAATAAAAATAGATGGAAGAATATAATTGTGAAATCAGATTCCATGCAAAAAATTGTAAATCTAAGAAATGTGCAAATTATTCCGAACGGAGTAAATCTCTCCTTGTTTTATCCTGCTGATGGACATCCTCTTAAATCTAAATTTGGTTTTTCAGAAGAAAAAAAGACACTGCTTTTTATAGCTGATCCATTACGCGAAGTAAAGAATTTTAGTTTGGCAGAAAAGGCATATAGATTACTTCCAAAAGGAAAATTTGAACTTCAGGTAAAGTATAATTTACCCAGGCATATTATTCCCCAAATATTGAACGCTGCAGATATAATCCTATTGACATCATGCTGGGAGGGTTCTCCGAATATTATAAAAGAAGCAATGGCATGTAACAAACCGATTGTGGCTACGGATGTTGGTGATATTGCCTGGTTGTTCGGTAATGAGCCGGGGCATTTTCTTACTAGTTTTGATCCCAGTGATATTGCTGAAAAAATTATTTTAGCGTATAATTATTTATGCATGTTTGGGCAAACGACGGGTCGTGAGCGAATTTTAGAGATAGGGTTGGATTCCTCAACTATCTCACAAAGGATAATTGCATTGTATAAATCAGTTTTGGCTTAACATGCAAACTATATCGGGTGCAATTATTATAGAAGGACATATTCAGGGGTTATCTAATCTTAGATCACTGGGTGAGATGGGAATACCTGTCTATGTTGTGGATAGAAATAATTGCTTAGCTAGATATTCTAAGTACTGTAAAAAATTTTTTAGATGTCCGGATTTTATTGAGGATTCATTTGCGGATTTTCTATTGGATCTGGCTGAAAGAGAGGATTTAAAAGGTTGGATATTGATGCCATCAAATGATCATGCAGTATTGACAATTTCAAAACATAAAACAAGGCTTGAGGAGTATTATAAAGTTATAACTCCTTCACTTGATATTATTCAAAATATATATGACAAATCCCGTCTTTTGAAAAAAGCCGAAGAAATCAAAGTTCCAGTTCCGAAGACGTTTTATTTTCGATCGATTAATTGTTCCTTTTCAGAGGATTTGCCATATCCTGTTATTACAAAAGGGCGTAACGGGCTAACATTTTATAAAGCTGTGGGAAAGAAGGCTTTCATTGCCAGGGATGATGAAGAATTAAAAAAGCAATTAAAGAGACTCTCAGAAAAACTTGATATTGAAAATACTTTTACGCAGGAAGTTATACCGTCGAGAGGTTCTAATCAAACATTATCTTTTACAGCCTTTTGTGTTGATGGTTTTATTAAGACATACTGGATAGGAGCTAAATTACGAGAACATCCTTTACGATTTGGAACTGCTACTTTCTGCAGAAGTGTTTTATGTGAAGAACTAGTTGAACCTTCTGCAAAGCTTGTTAAAGCATTAAATTATACAGGTGTATGTGAAATTGAATATCTGAAAGATCCCCGGGATGAATTATATAAATTAATTGAAATTAATGCCAGAACGTGGCTTTGGGTTGGCCTGGCAAAAGCTTGTGGGGTTAATTACCCACTGTTAATTTACAATTTTTTAAACGGCAAAACCGTAGCTTGGCCTGATACCTATACAAATAATATTTATTGGATTAATTATCTGACAGATATACCATATAGTTTGATGGCTATTTTAAAAGGGAAACTCAATTTGCTTTCCTATATCAGAACCTTCAAAGAATTCAGAGTAAATGCTCTGTGGTATAAGAGTGATATTAAACCTTTTTTTGCTTATTTATTGCTAACTTCTATTTTTATAAAGAATCGTTAGCATTTCCCAAATACTTATTTTTTCACTTGTTAATTATTGCCGTGTTTTATCAAAAATGTAAAATGTTATTCTGAGAATGAATATTGCTTTTTATTTCGCTCATCCTTCTCAATATTATGTATTTAAACATATAATCAAGTTACTTAAGCAGAAAAACTATGAGATATTTATTTTCATTAAATCCAAAGATATTCTTGAGGATCTTCTTATTTGCGATGGATTAGATTATACAAATCTCAATCCAGAAGAAAAAAAACAAGGAATTGCTGGCCTATTTTCAAGTGTTATTAAGAGAAATACACTTCTTTGTAGTTACATTAAAACTAAGGGAATAGAGCTTTTAGTTACTGCAGCTTCTGATAGTTCTCAGGCAAGTTTTATATCGGGAATACCTTCAATTATTCTTAATGATGATGATGCTCAGGTAATAAGAAAATCTTTCTTTTTTGGCTGGCCTTTTTCGTCTGTTATACTTGCTCCATCGGCTTGTAACATGGGTTGGTTTAGTAGGAAAACAATTTTTTATTATGGATATCAAAAACTAGGTTATTTACATCCAAAATATTTTAAGCCTGATCATAACATAATTAAAAAGTATGGTTTGGCTGAAGTCAGGTATTTTTTGTTGCGCATTGTAAATCTTACAGCACATCATGATAAAAAAATCAGAGGGTTAAATATTGATTTAGTAGAAAGACTTGTTAATTACTTATCTCAACACGGGAAAGTGCTAATATCTAGTGAAAAAGAATTACCAGCGAATTTGCAGCAATATAGACTAATTATAAATCCTTTAGATATACATCATGTATTATATTATTCTTCTCTATTGGTAGGTGATAGTCAAAGTATGGCACATGAAGCTGCCCTACTTGGCACACCTTCTGTTCGTTTTAATGATTTTGTAGGACGCATAGGGGTTCTAAATGAGTTGGAAAATAAATACAAATTAACATTTGGCATATCCCCGGATAATCCGGGTTTATTAATGCGGAAAGTCAAAGAATTAATGACTTACAGTGACAATGCTATTTTTAAAGTCAGAGCTAGTGAAATGATGGCTGAAATGATTGATTTACCATATTTCGTTACCTGGTTCATAGAGAATTATCCGGAAAGTAAAAAAATTATGATGGAGAATCCAGATATTCAATTTAATTTTAAATAGTCAGTCTTTTAAAAATCAGGTTTAGTAATAATTTATGTAAATCTGATATTTCCGGATAAATTTTTTGAATAGTTCATTAAGGGCATGAAACTATAAATAATTGTGTAAACTGGTAACTATCAGCTTTAAATAACGCTGCATCTGTACCCAAATTTAATTGTTTATATTATTCTGCTTACAGAAAATTTCTGGCTCCCTTCGGTCGCTGTCTTGCAGTCTTTAGACTTCGCTGTCCTACTCCCTGGCCTCTTAACCCTACCTTTTTGTATTTGTCAGAAATCAAGTGCAAGCTCCTACCTGACATAGTCGTATGGCAGCCAGCCATATCTTTCCTTTTCCCCAGCCTGATCCCCGGGAGACGCGGATCAGAAAAGCTTACTTGCAGATAATTAAAATATGTTACTAATATTAAATGCTAATAATCAGTATGTTAAGTACTTTATAGGGCTCGACTTTTTAACATCCTTTTGTTTTGAGATTTTTAAGTAAAATTTCAGAATATTGAACTGGTAGGCTTAATTTTAAACCATTTTTACTAAATACTGGGAATGATGTTAAAGAACTATACAAACAAAGATAGTCTTCAAAGATAGTACTATCCTCAAACCTATAATTGGAATTTCTTATTACAAAACAACCTCCTAATTTCAATAGAGAATCAAGTTTAATCAAAATTTGGTTAAAATCATTGAAAGGAAATATTTTTGAGATATTAGTTAAAATTCTGCCTTCGGGTTCTCTACATAAGACGGAAATGACAAAAATCAAATCAAATCTTTCAAATTTAATCAAATCAATGTTAGAAACGAATCTTATTTTATTGTCCCTATTATTACGCTCAGCTGTTTTTAAGGAAGACCTATTTACATCGAATCCTATAATAGTAGCATATGGGAAGTATTCTCGTAGACTAAAACATTCTTCTCCTGTCGAACATCCAAATGACAGTATATTTATTTGAGAATATTTTCCTTTTATATCGCAGCATTTAGTAAATAAGTCAGGATGCCTATTCATACGGGTAGTATTTGCTAGTTGAATTATTTTCTCATCATAAATCCCTAGATTTATATACAATTGTCGTTTGACCTGACTATATTTTACATAAATCTTGCTTTTTTTAAAATTATTAAAATACCTCATTTGAATTGGTTATTTTAAAATCATTATTCCTAATGACCTTAATTAATCGATCCTTAAATATACGATTTTGTTCTGGACAAAAATCATGTCAATTACAGCATCATTTTATGCACAAGTGTAAATAAGAAAAAGAAATACAGTGAATTCATTTATGCTGAAATGAAAAAGCTATCAGGGATTATAATAAAACTCTTATTGATGTTGCTGATAGTTACTGTTACTCTTGAATCATGTTCCAGACGCAGTTTTGGCTGTTATCACGGTCCCAACAGGATGCTTAGCAAGCCTCCCAAAAGATGGAAAAAACCAAAAACCAAATACAGGGAACCTGGTACAAGCAGGAAAAAACATACTGCCCTTCTTTTCCCTTCTGTACCAAATCACTTGTCTTATATTCCCGCACGCCTTAACGCTGAGCCCCTTAACGCGCTCCACGCTGAACCCTCCACCTTCCCCGCTTTAAACTTTGAACCTCGAACCCCAAATGAACCCCGAATGGTGAACCCCGAACTTTAAACCTTCCTTCGCAAGTAATATTCCGCCCCTAATACCGTTTATATCTAACTTAACTTAAGGATGCCTATAGAGTAAAACTTTACCAACAAAACAATGAATTTTCAGTCCCGGAGAAAACTCCGTGGACATTAATTATTATAGGCAACCTTAATGAACCTGACATGGAAGTTCAACATAGCTCCTTAAGTTTTAAAAGCGGCTTTCGGGTATTTTTAAGAGTATTGGCTCTTGTTGTATTTATTTTTGCGTCAACTTATTATCTGGCAGCACAGCCTCAGCTGATTCCGGTAAATACTGCCAGTAACCAGTATCCGATAACATTTACTGATCCGGCCCAAAGGGTTATTACGATCAGATTTAATGAGGAAATTACGAATTTGGGCAATACTTCAGGGTGGTCAATTACAGTAGGGGGTTCAGCGGCTACATTTACCGGACCCATATTCGATCCCGGGGATCATTCAATAATTCAGTTACAGTTATCAACAGCTATTACTTATGCAAATAGGAATAGTGTCAGAGTGACGTATAACAGGGCTTCATCTACAGCAAGCCCAAAGTTGGGAGGAGCCAGTGGTGAGGTAAATTCATTCGGACCTGTCACAGCTGTCAATAACCTGGTTATAAATTGTGACGCATTTGACCTTAGTAAATATACCTATGACCTTCATCTGACAGAAATTTGTGCCCCTGTTGATGTAAGTTATACTACTGCCTATTATATTCTGACTCACTATGTAAACAGCATTCATTATGATCCCAAAAAAATAACAATAAGAACATGGTGGGGAGATGGTTCAAATGATGAAAAATACAATGCCGAGCTTTCACCAGGTGTATTTCAATGGACCTTTAATCATACATATCCCGACAATCCATCGGTTTGTTACTGGAATTCATACATGGCCCCGGGCATTGCAAATGTAGGCTATTGTGTAGGAGGAGGATTACGCAAAACTTTTGACTATCAAAACCATGCCGAAGATGACGAAGGGGATGGCAGGATAGGATTCAATACTGATACAGTGTTTGTATGTATCGGACACGATTTTTCAGAGATTTTTTCAGATGCTACATATTTTAATTGTAATCCTCTTACCGAACCCAACTTTCCTAATGACGGCAGAAGAGATATCCGTTTTACATACGGAACCAATCATGCTCCCGGCGACAGGATACAGAATGTCCTTATCGACGGGAATGTGGTGTCTTTTCCTTATCAGACAGGCGTTATTACTTACGATTCAATAAGAGCAAACGGTGTGCCCGCTCCTTCAGGGTATGCATCAACATTACCGGTAAGTCACATTGCAGCTGTTGGCCCCGATGCAGTAGGACAGATTTTTGAGATAATGATAGAGAACTGGAATCCCTGTAATCCCTACGACATCTTTGAGACTAACACTCCTAATTATGGCTATGTATATATTAAGATTGTTGATGGTCCGCTAGCCAATGCAGGACCAGATGATTCAGTATGTGCCGGTGAGCCCTATAATATGAATGGTTCGGTCAATAATGCAATTTCATCGAACTGGACCACTCTTGGAGATGGTACTTTTTCCAATGCAACAAGTCCTTCCACTGCTGTTTACAATGCAGGAACTGCCGATCTGGCTGCCGGTTATGTTGACCTTGTCTTGCATGCATACGGAACTGGAATGTGCCCCGAACATACTGATACGATGCGGCTGACATTCGATCCCCTGCCGGCAGTGCCAACTATCAGTATTTCAGCCGGGAGTAACGGTTTTTGTGATAATGATTCACAATCCGTCACACTCAGTTCCACTGTATCTCCAAACGGAACATATCTCTGGTTGAGAAATGGTATTTCAACCGGAGTAACCACCCAGACCATTACACTTAATGATTATACACAGTCAGGGAATTACACAGTAACTGTTTTCGGGAATACTACCAATCAATGCCCTAGGAGCTCAGCGTCTTTTACAGTAACCATATATCAGCCTGCAACAACAACCAACCCTGAAAACCAAACTGTTTGTCAGGGTTCAAATACATCATTTTCCATTACTCCAGGTGGAGGGGCAAGATCAATAAGATGGCAGAGAAGCAACAACGGAGGATCGACCTGGACTAATATTACTTCTTCCACAGCACCCAACGATGGTTGTACCTATAGTGGTTACACATCAGGCACTCTTACCATTTCAAGTGCATCGTTTGCCATGAATAACTACCAATACAGGGCCAGACTTACAACTACAACCGGTGGTTGCGTAACAGAAAGTGAAGCAGCTACGCTAACTGTCAATCCAACAGCAAGTATATCCAGTCAGCCTGGCAATTCTGGAATATGTGAATTAGGTAATACATCTTTTTCAGTATCTGCAAGTATCCCTGCTACTTATAATATTACAGGATACCAGTGGCAGCGCAGAAAAACAAGCGGCTCATTTGAAAATATCACAGCTGCGATGGACGAGGGGATTTATTCCAATTTTACCAGTGCTACACTTAATCTGTCAACCGTACCTAGATCTGTAAACAATTACAGATACCGCGTTGTTATTTATTCAACCGGCGATTGTTCAATAACCTCCGCTTATGGTATCCTTTCTGTTCATCCTCTTGCTGATATAACTTCACATCCGCAAAACAGATCTGTTTGTGCGGAATCAGGTACCACCTTTACAGTTGCTGATGACGGATATCCATCGGTAACCGCGCGCCAATGGCAGGTAAGCACAAACGGTGGTTCAACATGGAGTAATCTTTCAAATGGCGGTGTATACAGCGGAGTAACTACCTCAACTCTAACTCTTACAAATATTCCGGCAAGCTATAATTCATACAGATATCGCTGCCGCCTCACTACATATGGGCCTTGTGAGATTTTTTCAAATGCTGGTATTCTTACAGTTCATACGCTTCCCCAAAACAGGACAGTTAATGCTACCGACAGCTGGTTATGTTATAATACCGGAACACAGATCAATCTTGTGTCATCCGAAAATTCAATTGTTTACCAGCTAAGGACAGGCTCAACAAATATTGGATCCACACAGACAGGAAACGGATCAACTCTTGCGTTCCCAACCGGTAACCTCACAGCCACTACCACCTATAATATTTATGCGGCAAAGACAACTACAATCGGGTCATCGACACGTACATGCTATCTCCAGATGTCGAACACACCTACTGTTAATGTCAATCCTAATATTACCATAATTGATCTTAACCACCCGGACATCTGTTTTGACGAATTAATAGACCTTCCTTCAGCTGCTGCTTCGGGCGGTACGAATAATTTTACTTATGCATGGACAGGGACGGGGGGATATACCAGCAATGTTCAGAATCCCGCTCCTTTCAGTCCTTCGGCAACAGGATCTCATTCATATACTGTTGTCGCTACTGATAATGGTTTCAGGACAGCCTCCGCAGACAATACCGTGTGTACGGTATCCGATAATATCACGTTTACCGTTAATCCTCTGCCTGCAATCAATATGAGTCTGTCGGATCCTTCAATATGTCTTGGACAGACAGCAACAATTACCCTTGCCAATTCTGTTTCAGGCACAAGGTATCAGCTAAGACTTGACAGCGATAACAGTAATGTGGGTTCACCGGTCAATGGAACAGGAGGGAATATTGTTTTCAATGTAGCCCCGACCGCTACAACTACGTACAATGTACTGGCAACAATAACTGCCACCGGATGTAATAACGAAGTCACAGACAAATCGACTGTAACAGTCAATCCTCTTCCCGATCCTGATATCTCCGGTGCTAACAATGTCTGCCAGACTGACGAGGAAATATATACAACTCCTTACGTTGTCGGCCATACCTATAACTGGTCAGCAAATCTTGGCACGATAGTCAGCACAAATGCCAATTCGGTGACCATCAGATGGAACACTGTCGGGAACGGAAGCGTTACGGTAACCGAGACGATCACAGCCACGGGTTGCGTGAAAACAAGCACTCCCTATGCCGTTACAGTCAACCCGGGACCGCCTACCGCGGCTCCGACCTTTGTGTCGGGCGCAACAAACATCTGCCGCAACGGAAGCCTTGTGATCGATGTGTCAGATGTTGCCACGGCAGTAGAATATATATGGGATTTCTCGTGGATGCCGGGTACCAGCAATGCGGTAACACCAACAAGCCAGATAACAATAGACCTCGCCGGTATTGATCCGGGAAGTTATACCGTAACCGTTGCCGGTTCAAACGGCTGCGGAACCGGTCCGTGGATGAATCCGGCCCACGCGTTTAACATTAATGACATACCCCAGCTTGCAACACTCAGCAATACTGTTTGCAGTGATTATCCTTCAGCTATAACTTTCTCAATATCCAATGCCGGTCCGACGATAACAGGACTTACTTATAATATTACATCTATTAATATGAATTCTCTGCCGGCGTCGGCAGGTGAGCCGACGACAGGTACGGGATTCGCGGCAAATGTTATCGCGGATGATGCATATACAAACAAGACCTCAGCGAATGTTGACGTGATTTACAGGGTGGTTCCTGTAAGCCAGGAGGGTTGCACAGGAAATCCGGCGGACGTACGCCTGACGGTTATGCCTGAACCTGTCCTTGCCCAGCTGAGCACATCGAAATGCAGCGATGCAGCCCTTGGATTTGACCTTGCTGTTGCCGCAGGTAGTTCAGCGGCAGCATCCTACAATATTACAGCTATTAATTCCAATGGCCTTACGGCTTCCGCGGGTGCCCCTGCCACCGGTACAGGTCTTGCAGCCAATGTGATCGCTGATGATGCCTGGAGAAATACTACCAATGCTCCCGTAGATGTTGTTTATTCAATAGTTCCTGTTGGAACAAACTTATGTACGGGTGATACCTATACCATGACTATAACCGTCAATCCCGAGCCGGTTTCGTCAGACATAACTGCCATAAGGTGCAGCGATAGTCCTCTGAACCTCAACTTTGCAGTTGTTTCAGGCAGCGTTGCGGCGGCATCATATAATATTACTTCAATCAATTCAAACGGATTGACCGCTTCGGCAGGCAACCCTGCCACCGGTACGGGTTTTGCAGCCAACGCGATCGCTGATGATGCCTGGACCAACACCACCAACGCTCCGGTCAGCGTGGTTTATACCGTGGTACCTGTCAGCGCTGCCGATTGCCAGGGCGAGCCCTTCACAGTAAGCATAACCGTCAACCCCGAACCTTCGCTTGCCAGTCTTTCAGACGAGGTGTGCAGTGATGATCCTTCGGGAATAACACTTGCTGTTGCAGTATCAAGCATTCCGGCTGCCACCTACAATATAACCAATATTAACGATGGCGGTTTGATAGCTTCAGCAGGCTCACCCGCTGTTGGCAACGGACAACTTGCAGACGTGATAGCCGATGATGCCTGGACCAACAAGACCAACAGCAACGTGAATGTTGTTTACACAGTTGTTCCTGTCAGCGGCGACGGCTGTCCGGGCAATCCGGTCGATGTAACACTTACCGTTAAGCCTGAACCTGTTCTTGCTAACCTTAACAGAAGTATCTGCAGCGATGCAGCCTTCGGATTCAACCTGAGCCTTGCACTGGGAAGTTCTCCTGCTGCCAGTTATAATATAACAGCTATCAATTCCAACGGGTTGACTGCATCCGCGGGCAATCCCTCCACGGGCAACAATCTGCCTGCCGATGTCATCGCGGATGATGCCTGGACCAACACCACAAACGCTCCCGTGAATGTCGTTTATTCCATCGTTCCGGTTGGTGTAAACGGCTGTTCAGGTGATACCTACACCATGACAATCACAATCAATCCTGAGCCTGTTCTTGCAAACCTTAATACTACAAAGTGCAGCGATGAGGCCTTTGGATTCAGCCTTGCAACTGCAGCCGGAAGCGTTGCTGCTGCCAGGTATAATATTACTGAAATAAATTCTAACGGGTTAAGTGCATCTGCAGGCTTCCCTGCCACCGGTGACGGGCTCGCGGCCAATGTCATAGCAAACGACGCATGGACAAACACCACTTCCGCCCCGGTCGATGTAGTCTACACGGTTGTACCGGTGAGTGCATCCAATTGTCCCGGCAAGCCGATGGCTGTCACGGTAACCATCAATCCTGAGCCTGTTCTTGCAGACCTCAATACTTCACTATGCAGCGATGCTGCTTTGAACTTCAATCTTGCAACTGCAGCCGGTAGCGTTCCGGCGGCAACATATAATATTATTTCCATCAATTCAAACGGATTGACGGCTTCAGCGGGTACCCCCGCGGCCGGCAACGGGCTCCCTGCCAATGTCATCGCGGATGATGCCTGGAGGAATACAACAGCTGTTCCGGTTAATGTCATTTATACAGTCGTTCCGGTGAGTGCAGCGGACTGTGAGGGTAATCCCGCGACAGTAACCATTCAGGTCAATCCGGAGCCTGTTATGGCTACTCCGGGGACCACGGTATGTAGCCGCGGAGCGACCGGCATAACACTTGCCGTCAATTCAAGTGGTGTTGCAGCGGCAACATACACGATAACAGCCATTAATTCCAATGGGCTTACAGCTTCCGCGGGTGCCCCTGCTACCGGTACGGGTCTTGCAGCCAATGTGATCGCTGATGATGCCTGGATCAACACCACTTCAGCGAACGTCAATGTGGTATACACAGTGGTTCCGGTAAGCGCAGAGGACTGCGAGGGCAACCCTGCCGACATCACCATTGTTGTGAAGCCGGAGCCGGTAATAACCCCGGGTCAGACCACTAGCGCATGTTCGGGCAATGCCCTTGATTTCGGAATAGGGCTTGATAATTTCACCAATCCTGCCGCCGGTGTTACCTTCACATGGAGCGCCCCGGTGCTTAATCCCTCCGATCCCGCATTCACGGGCGGAACGGCACGCGGTGTAGCTTCATCGGCAAACATTACCGATACCTTTATCAACACCCTCGGTCAGGTCGGCACAGCAACCTATACCATAACTCCTTACTACAACGGATGCACGGGTCAGCCTGTCGATGTTGTGATTTATGTCGGCTCCGAACCTGTCCTCGATCCGAACCTCGGCGGCTATGCTTGCAGCAACACTGCCATAGGACTTGTTCTTAAAGAGGCAACCGGATCGGTAACACCGTCACATTACAATATCATATCGGTCAATTATGAAAGCGGCCTGACACCGGCAGCTACTAATGCCGTTATTCCGGATGCAAACGCGGCAGCAACATTCCTGTCGGGCGATATTTATGAAAACTATACAGGTGTCAACAAGTCTGTTACCTATCGTGTACAGCCGGTACTGGCTCCTGACTGCTTCGGTGACCCTGTTGATGTGGTGATAATAATCCGTCCCCAGCCGGTGGTAGTACCCGGACAGGTTAAGACCGTCTGCTCAGGTGTAGCTATAAACCATGAGATACTTCTTGTCCCTGCAAACACACCGGCTGGAACACTGTTTAACTGGGATGCACCGACTATCAGCAACGGAACGGTTCAGGGAACGGCAGGTGTCGATGTGGCCGCCGATCCGGCAGGTACTTTGCATATAACCGATATGATTGACAACCTGAGTTCTGATCCGATAACTGCAACATATAACATCATCCCGGTAAGCGCAGATGGTTGTTCAGGCAATGAAATTCCTGTTGTCATTACAATCAATCCGGAGCCATTGCCTCCTGTAATATCCGGAAGAATCGACCTCTGTGTAGATGATTATCCCGTTCCTTACACCGTAACATCGACACCCGGGTCTACGTACTACTGGACAGTTGATCCGGCTGTGGGCATCAAGGAATTAGACTTCAACACCAGTGCAATATTGATGAGAGCCGCTGCCACGCCAGGCACGGGGAATATAACTGTTTACGAAACCAACTCGCTCGGCTGTTCAGGCGATCCTTTCTCACTGCCGGTTCAGGTATGGGAAAGCGCTGCACCCGAGGATATAACCGGTGATCCGGTGGTTTGTGCATACACTACTCATACATACAGCATAAGCAGCAGGGTAGGCTCAACCTACAGCTGGACACTTCCCGGCGGAGCGGCAATAATTGGCGATCCCTCGGCACACAGCATATCGGTGCTCTTTGGAAATGTGGGCGGAACTATCATGGTCCGTGAGACCAGCATCGGCGGATGCGTCACCAATCATAATCCTTTCTCGGTAACGGTCAATCCTCTTCCTTCAGCCAATATAAGTAACGGAGGAACCATGTGCGAGGGAGAAAGCAGACCGCTGAGCGTATCATTTATCGGAACGGCACCTTTCGAATTTACCTATGCAATAAACGGTGTTAACCAGACTCCGGTTCACACGAGCGACAACCCATATATCATAAATGCAACTCAGGCCGGAACATACTCCATAGTGAGTGTTAGCGATGCCACCGGATGCACTGCTGCCGGAACGGGAAGTACAACAATAACTTATTTCCCGAAACCAACGGGTATAATCAGCGGAGTCGGAGAACTCTGCCGCGGAAGCTCTGCAACACTTACGATGACCTTCACAGGAGTTGCTCCCTACAACTTCTCCTATGGTGACGGGGTGAATCCTGATATTGTGGTTA
>Ga0255344_1001100_pt1 | contig 38096 bp, 31 predicted proteins | sample wastewater_treat_5_FD_192414 | JGI IMG/M metagenome (GOLD analysis project Ga0255344, IMG submission 192414) | Wastewater microbial communities from Lulu Island WWTP, Vancouver, Canada - plant18 | ecosystem: Engineered > WWTP > Wastewater > Unclassified | place: Canada: Vancouver, British...
TTCCTTCTGTTATACTTTTCATGAGAGAGTTCCTTTCTTGGTTGGTCGATTGGCGCAAATCTATTATACCAGAGGGGCTCTCTCTTTTTTTGTTTTTCTGTCATAAATGTATTGTCGCATAACATTTGCACACCATAAAAGTTTGCTTGATTTAATTTTGTGATAAATTATAATTATTTAGTGTGCTGGCCCGATGATGTTCCGGCTTAAGGAGGAATTTATGGAAAGACTGTTAATCGATAGTATTGGTAAAGAACCGCAAGTTTTTGCAGATAAATCCGTTACGGTTTGCGGGTGGGTAAAAACTATTAGAGATTCAAAGTCGTTAGGGTTTATTCAAATCAATGACGGAAGTTCCTTTAAAGGCGTTCAGGTTGTTTTTGAAGAGCAAAAGATTAAAAATTATAAAGATATAGCCAAGCTTAATGTCGGGGCGGCTGTTTGCGTTACCGGCGTTGTTGTGCTAACTCCAGATGCCGCTCAGCCTTTTGAAATCAATGCGGAAGAAATTCGGATTGAGGGTGCATCCACCCCGGAATATCCGCTTCAAAAAAAGCGCCATACTTTGGAATACCTGCGGACAATAGCTCACTTGCGGCCCCGTACCAATACTCACAGCGCCGTTTTTAAAATCCGCTCCGTTGCTTCATATGCAATACACAGCTTTTTTAATGAAAACGGCTTTGTTTATGTTCATACGCCCATTATTTCTACAAGTGACTGTGAGGGAGCAGGGGAAATGTTCAGGGTTACAACTCTTGACCCGGTTAGCCCGCCCCTTACCCGTGAAGGTGAAGTTGACTATTCCGAAGATTTTTTCGGCAAACCCGCATATTTAACGGTTTCCGGTCAGCTTCAAGGGGAAGCCCTTGCTCTTGCTATGGGAAAAATTTACACTTTCGGCCCCACCTTCAGGGCGGAAAAATCTTATACCCAACGCCATGCCGCAGAGTTCTGGATGATTGAACCGGAAATTGCCTTTGCGGATTTGGATGACGATATGGCGCTTGCCGAGGCAATGATTAAGTATGTACTTAAGGCCGTGCTTGAAAAATGCCCCGATGAGTTGGAGTTTCTCAATAAGTTTTTTGATAAGGGTCTTATTGAGAGGCTAAAAACGGTTTCGGAGTCTTCTTTTGCAAAAGTCGGCTACACCGAAGCTGTAGAAATGCTTGAAGAGCATAATGATGAGTTCGAGTATAAAGTCAGCTGGGGTTGTGACTTGCAAACGGAACATGAACGTTTCCTTACAGAGAAGATTTTTAAGCGCCCTGTTTTTGTAATCGATTATCCGAAAGAAATAAAGGCTTTTTATATGAGGCTCAATGATGACGGAAAAACCGTAGCCGCAATGGATTTGCTGGTTATGGGGATAGGTGAGATTATCGGCGGAAGCCAAAGGGAAGAACGGGAAGATGTGCTTTTGGAAAGGATTAAAGAAAGCGGATTGAATCCGGAAGACTATTGGTGGTACACGGAACTTAGAAGATACGGGGGAACAAAACACTGCGGTTTCGGTCTCGGTTTTGAAAGACTTATTATGTACCTTACCGGAGTTTCCAACATCAGGGATGTTATTCCCTTTCCCAGAACAACAGGTTCAGCCGAATTTTAATTAAGAACTGCCTGCATTACGCCCCATTTTTAACAAGTGGGGCGCTGTTTTTTGTTGTTATTGCAAGAATTTAAGAATTGACTTGCAAAAAACAGCTTGCTAATGTAGAATAATGCCCGTTAAGTTGAGATTTGTGGGGGAAATGTTGCGTGAAGTTTCAGAATATGACTAAAAATGAGCTTAATGAAACACTCTCGTCGCTCAAGCGGGAGTATGAAGAATACGTCTCAAAAAATCTTAAACTTGATATGTCCAGAGGTAAGCCGGGTGCAACCCAACTGAATCTTTCCATGTCTATTTTAAACGAGGTAAATGCCGACAGTGAAATGAAGGCATCCGACGGAACCGACTGCAGGAACTACGGATTGCTCGACGGCATACCCGAATTCAAAGCTTTATATTCGGAGCTTTTGGGTGTTGACCCGCAAAACATTATTGTTTTCGGCAATTCAAGTTTAAATGTTATGTTCGATTATATTTCTCAATGTATGACCCACGGCGCTGGTTCAACTCCATGGCTGCTCCAGGGTAAAATTAAGTTTGCATGCCCCGTACCGGGTTATGACAGACATTTCTCCATTCTCGAATATTTCGGAATAGAAATGATAAATATCCCGATGCTCGAAGACGGTCCGGATATGGATCTTATGGAAGAAGTAGTAAAAGACAGCGGTGTCAAAGGCTTTTTTTGTGTACCGAAGTATTCAAACCCCGAAGGGAAAACATTTTCTGATGATGTTGTGCGCCGTATTGCGGCCTTAAAGCCTGCTGCAAATGATTTCAGAATTTTATGGGATAACGCTTACAGCGAACATGACTTATATGACAATAGTGATGAACTGCTGAATGTTTTTGAAGAGTGTAAAAAGTGCGGCTCAGAAGATATGATTATTGAAATCGCTTCCACCTCAAAAATCAGTTTCCCCGGCGCCGGTGTAGCGGTTCTTGCTGCCTCAAGTAAAAATATTGAGACCATAAAGAAACGTATGTTTGTTCAGACAATAGGTTACGATAAACTCAATCAACTGCGCCATACGCGCTATCTTAAAAATAAAGCCGGCGTTAAGGTGCACATGCAGGAATTAGCTGCCGTTCTCAGACCGAAGTTTAAGATTGTTTTGGATACCCTTGAGGAGCAATTGGGCGGCACCGGTTTGGCTGAATGGCTTAAACCGAACGGCGGTTACTTTATCAGTCTGGATGTTCTTGACGGCTGCGCCAAACGTGCGGTTGAACTGTGTAAACAGGCAGGAGTTATTTTAACTCCCGCAGGCGCTACGTTCCCTTACGGTAAAGACCCGAGGGACAGAAACATAAGAATCGCTCCCACTTTCCCGCCCGTTGAAGAACTTAAAATTGCCGCAGTGCTCCTTTGTTTGTGCGTCAAAATTGCCGGAGTAGAAAAACTTCTTAGCGAGTAATTTTATAGTATTGCACTTGTGTGCTCAAGTCGCTCTTGATTTTAAAGATAAATTGGTTTATACTTTGCAAAGATGTTATTGCGGGGTGTGGCGAAGTTTGGTATCGCGCTTGGTTCGGGACCAAGAGGCCTCGAGTTCAAATCTCGACACTCCGACCAACGCCCCCAAACCTAATAAAGGTTAGGGGGTTTTATTGTTTTTTCGTTTTTTTAGTCGTTATTTCCACTTTTTTTATGGAGGAATCTAAGTGAAATATGATGTAGCGATTATAGGGGCAGGGGTTGTGGGTACTTTAATTGCCCGGGAATTGAGTGCATATGACCTTTCGGTTGTCCTGCTTGAAAAATGCAATGACGTTGCAATGGGTACCACAAAAGCCAACAGCGCCATAGTTCATGCCGGTTTTGATGCCGAGCCGGGAACTTTAAAAGCAAAGCTAAGCATAAAGGGTTGCTGTATGATGGAGTCGGTTTGCGAAGAATTGGGTGTTCCTTACAAGAACATCGGTTCGCTTGTTATCGCCTTTAATGACACCCAGATGCACACTCTTACAAATCTGCTTTTGCGCGGGAATCAAAACGGTGTCCAGGATTTGAGAATTATAGGACAGGATAAACTGAGGGAATTGGAACCCAATGTGAATGTTAACGCCAAGGGGGCGCTCTGGGCGCCAACAGCGGCTATTATTTGTCCTTACGGCTTGGCAATTGCCGCTGCTGAAAATGCTGTAACAAACGGTGTGGAACTGAAAAGAAATTTTGAAGTAAAAAATGTGAGCACGGAAGATGACGGAACCTTAGTCCTGAGTTCCGGGCAAGAGAGTGTCAGCGCTTCCTATGTGATTAACAGCGCCGGAGTATATGCGGATAAAGTGGCTAAGTTATTTGGCGATAATGACTATAAGATAATTGCCCGAAAAGGGGAGTACTTCCTGTTTGACAAGAAGATGGACGGTTTGGTCAAACGTGTTGTATTCCAATGCCCCACAAAAATGGGTAAAGGCGTTCTTATAGCGCCGACTACTCACGGTAATGTTATTATCGGTCCTAATGCCGAAGATGTTGATGATAAAGACAATTGCGCTACCTCTGCCAAGGGAACTGAGGAAGTCCTCAAAACTGCAAGGCGGTCTATAACAAAACTCAGCACTGTTGACTTGATTACATCCTTTGCGGGGCTTCGCGCTCACAATGCCAACTCCAATGACTTCTTCATAGAATACAGTAAGACGAATAAAAGGGTTATACATCTTGTCGGCATAGAATCGCCCGGCCTTACAGCTGCACCGGCAATAGCAAAATATGTATGTTCAATGTTTATGGATGTCGCGGGAAAGCAGAAGAAAAATCGGAACTATAATCCTGTACGCCCTGAGCCGGTTCGGGTAAAAGAGCTTGCAGACGAACAGTTGCGAGAACTTATTGAAAAAGACAGTGCCTATGGCAGAATCGTTTGCCGTTGTGAAACGGTATCGGAAGGCGAAATTATTGATGCTATTCGTGCGCCCGTGGGAGCAACAGACGTTGACGGGGTAAAAAGAAGAACCCGTTCCGGAATGGGGCGTTGTCAAGGCGGTTTTTGCGGCTCAAAGGTTGCGGAAATCCTGGCAAGAGAAATGGGCGTGGATATTAACACGATAACCAAATCCGGAGGCAACTCCAATCTTCTTTATGACAGAACAAAGTGAGGGTTAAAATGACACAGCTTTATGATCTTGTTGTTGTCGGCGGGGGACCCGCCGGAATGGCTGCAGCCCTTAGAGCGAAGGAATGCGGCGTAAACAGCATAATAATTCTTGAAAGGGCTCCGTCACTTGGAGGAATACTTGAGCAGTGTATACATACGGGTTTCGGCCTTCACTATTTTAATGAAGAGCTTTCCGGCCCTGAGTATGCTGCAAGGTTTTCCTTGCCTGTGGAAAGCAGCGGTATTACCGTAAAAACGGATACAATGGTCATCAACATTTCTTCCGACAACATTGTAACTGCGGTAAATAAAACCGACGGCCTTCTTGATATTTCCGCAAAGGCTATTATTCTTGCTATGGGCTGCAGGGAACGGCCGAGAGGGGCGCTTAATATTGCGGGAACCCGTGTGGCCGGAGTAATGACCGCAGGTACTGCGCAGGAGTATGTTAATATTCGAGGCTATATGCCGGGGAAAGAGATTGTAATCCTCGGCTCGGGCGATATAGGGCTTATAATGGCGCGCAGGATGACTCTTGAGGGTGCCAATGTAAAAATGGTGTGCGAACTCATGCCTTATTCCGGAGGTTTGACGAGGAATATCGTGCAATGCCTTGAAGACTTCGATATCCCTCTAAAACTTAGCTGCACCGTCATTGAAGTACACGGAAAAGAGCGGGTTGAGGGCGTAACAATTGCAAAGGTTGACAGAAACCGCAGGCCTATAAAAGGAACGGAAGAATATGTGCCCTGCGATACTTTGATGCTGTCCGTGGGTTTAATCCCCGAAAATGAACTGTCTAATTCAATGGGGATTGAGATTGACCCTGTTACCGGCGGACCGGTTGTAACTGAAAGCAGGGAAACCACTCAAAAAGGTGTATTTGCCTGCGGAAATGTTCTGCATGTGCACGATTTGGTGGACTATGTCACAGTCGAAAGCCGCCTTGCCGGTGAGGGAGCGGCAAACTATATTTTGGGTAATACGACCGAACCTGCTTTTGTTACCACAAAAGGGATTGACGGTGTTCGTTACGTAATTCCCCATAAGATTAATTTAAATTATGACGATGATATTAAACTCTTTTTCCGTGTCGGTCAGGTCTATAAAAACGCCAAAGTGTTTTTGGAAAGTAATGACGAAATCTTGCTCAGCCGTAGGCGTCCGAAACTGACCCCCGGTGAAATGGAAGATATAACGATCAAGAAAGAGCTTTTAGAACAACTGTCTGTTAAAAGTGAACTTGTAGTGAGGGTGGAGGTCTGAAATGATTAGAGAACTGATATGTGTAGCCTGCCCCATAGGCTGTTCGATAAGTGTCGAATTTGATGAAAACAATAATATAACATCAATAAGCGGTAATCAATGCAAACGGGGCGAAGCATATGCCGTTACGGAATGTACCGCTCCTACCAGATCTTTGACTTCCACCGTAAAGGTTACAGGAGGTAAAAAGCCTCTGGTTCCCGTAAAGACGGAAAAACCTATTCCTAAAGAAAAAATGCTCGAAAGCATGGCCGTTATTAACTCGGTTACAGTTAAAGCCCCTGTAAAAATAGGCGATGTAATTATTAAGAATGCCTTGGATACAGGCGTTGATATCGTCGCAACCGGCATCTGTCCTGCGGAATAAAACTGAATTTTAGAAAGTTGTGTTGTGTTTGAATACTCAGCGGCTTATCGAGCGCTTCTTCCGCTATGTAAGGTGCTCAAGCGAGTCGGGCAACGAAAAAGAGTTTTGCCTATTAATAGAAGATGAGTTGCGTCTTCTGGGCTTTGATATATATCGTGATGAAGTCGGTTCTAAATGCGGTTCAAACGGTTGGAATATTATTGCCGGACTTGAGGGCAACGGTGAACCTCTTTTACTCAGTGCTCATTTGGACACGGTTACTCCCGGTGTGAACATCAAACCGGAGTTGAAAGACGGGGTAATTTATTCCGACGGTACAACAATACTCGGCGCCGATGATAAGGCGGCGATTGCCGCTGTTTTGGAAGCGGTTGAGATGATAATTGAAGAAGGCCGTCCGCACAACAGTGTGGAGGTTCTTTTTTCTATATGTGAAGAGTTAGGCCTCCTCGGTGCAAAGTATGCTGATTACAAGTTGATAAAAAGCAAAGCCGCTTTGGTTTTGGATAATGAGCGTATTGGCGAAATAATAAACAGAAACCCGGCAAATATTAAAATATACTTTACCGTCAGGGGACGGTCAGCCCATGCCGGTATGGCTCCTGAACAGGGGATTCATGCCTTAAAAGCCGCAGCACAGGCTGTCAACTCAATAAAGGTAGGCCGTGTGGATGATATCACGGTTATGAATATCAGCAACTTTCTTTCTCCGGGCAAGACCAATATAGTGGCTGATACCGCAAGCTTTGATATGGAAATACGCTCTTTTTCTGAAGAAACGGCGCAAAATCATATTAAAGCGGCTGAAAAAGCCGTTAAAGAAGCCTGTAAAGATTACGGAGCCACCTATGAGATGAGAGTTGAGCGTTGCTCTTATGTGATAAATGTTCCCGATGATTCTTCATTAATAGATATGGTTCGGGAAGCATTTAAAAAGGCGGGACGGGAATGTTTTATTGCCGAATCTTTCGGCGGCTGTGATGCGACTCACATTTTTGCAAACGGCATAGAGGTTGTAAATTTGGGCGTAGGTATGAGCGATGTGCATAGCTGCAGTGAGCATATTGCAGTAAAAGACCTTGAAACAATTACCGAGGTAATCTACCATATTCTGACCCGTTAGGTTTTTAGTAATAACTTTAACAGTAAAAAAGAGAGGCGGCTTTTTAATAAAGTCGCCTCAAATTATTATACAAAAATGCCGCGATGATGCTTTAATCGTCTATCTGTCTTCACGAAAATAATTTACTCCGCAACCTGCAGGTTGTGAGTTCTCACGGCTCTCTCTGATTGATGTGATAATCAGAACCAGAATTGTTAGGATAAAGGGAAGCATTTGATAAATGGAGATGGGTATTTCTATTACGCTTGCAGGCACATAATTACTCAAAGCGTTAAAAGCGCCGAATACAAAAGAACCTAATATTGCTTTAAGGGGGCTCCAACTTACAAAAATAACCAGTGCCACGGCTATCCAGCCGCTTCCGTTTACAATGCCGCCCGGCTGCCAGCTTCCGTTTGCAGTTATAAGCGACATATAAGCTCCGCCGATACCGCATATTCCGCCGCCGATTATGATGTTAAGGTATTTAGCTCTTGTCACATTTATGCCTGCGGCGTCGGCAGCGGCGGGATTTTCGCCAACTGCCCTTACATTTAAACCTGTGCGTGTCTTTTTCAAATAAAATGCGCATAAAACGGCAATAAATATGCCAAGATATACAAGGATATTGTGATTGAAAACAATAGGCCCTATTACGGGTATTTTGCTTAGCAAAGGAATGTTGAGGGAGGAAAGAGCGGCCTTGACGCCGTCGGAAACTTTGGGCGCACCGCCTTCGGCGGAGGTCATGGCATAACCTAAAACAGTGGACAATCCTATGCCGAAAGTGGTCAGGGTAAGACCGGTAACATTTTGGTTAGCTTTAAAGGTAACCGTAAGCAGTGCATAAATGAATGCACCTAAGGCCGCAAAACAAAAAGCGGAAAAAATTGCAAGTGTGACACTTTCCGTCTTATAGGCTACATAAAACCCGGCAAGGGCGCCCATCCACATCATGCCCTCAACGCCCAAATTCAAATTCCCGGCTTTTTCGGTAAGAATTTCTCCCACCGTTGCAAAAAGTAACGGCGCTCCTGAAACAATAGAGGCTATAAGAAAGTTTACAAACATATTGTTCATTTTGAGGCCCTCCTTTTTCCGAAAACAAAGGTGTAGCGAACAAAGAATTCACAACCCAAAAAGAAGAACAGGATAATTCCCTGCAACACTCCGGTGGAGGCTGCGGATAATCCGAGTTCGGTCTGCATAACCCGGCTGCCTTTTTCCAGAACACTGAAAACAAATGAAACAACCGCTATAACAAAGGGGTTAAGCTGAGCCAACCAGGCAACCGTGATGCCCTCAAAACCTACCCCGCCGGAAACACCCGTTGAGAGAGTGTAATCTATTCCGGCAACCTGAATCATTCCCGCTATACCGCAAATTGCACCGCTCAAAAAAATTGTACGCAGAATAATGGTCTTAACATTCATACCGGCGTAGTGGGCTGTGGGCTGGCTTTCACCAACAACGCTTATCTCGTACCCGTGCTTTGTGTGATACAAATAAAAATAGATAAACCCGATCAGAAAAACGGCAAATATCCAGCCTATGTGAATGCCGGATATCTGCGGTAAACGGGCGCTCTCGTCAATTTTAGCTATATTGGCAAAACCGGGTGTGGCCCGCCACGGACCGTTTTCCAAATACTTAATTATATAAAGCCCTATGTAGTTGAGCATCAAGGTAAACAGGGTTTCATTTGTATTAAACCTGACCTTAAACAATGCGGGGATCAATGCCCAGATTCCTCCGCCCAACGCTCCGACCACAAACATTATTGTAAGCAAAATCGGTTTTGGAAGGTAACTGTGAAAAAGAGCAAAATAGGTGGCGCAGACGGCTCCGATTATTATCTGTCCTTCTCCTCCGATGTTCCAGAACTTCATCTTGTAAGCGAGGGAAAGACCAAGGGAAACTATGGTAAGAGGTATTGTGAAAATTATTGTAGCTTGTATGGAAGATAGGGGATTGCGCTTGGAACCTACAAATGCACCTTTCAAAATGTAGCCGTAGGCAGTCAAGGGATTTTTTCCCATCATCCACATAAATAAACCGCCTGCGGCAATGGCAAGTAAAAAGGCGGCGAGTCTAAGTAACCAAACTTTCCCCGTTGAGAGCTCATTACGTCGTGCGATTCGTACCAAAGGCTCTCCTGATTTTTTTGTATGAGTCAAACTACTGCCGGTCATTTATCTCACCGTCCCTTCCCAATTTCTGCCCGGTCATCATTAACCCGAGCATTTCTTTAGTAGCCTTGCCGGCATCAACGATACCCATATTTTCCCCATGACAGAGAACCAGAATCCTGTCACACAATTCAAGCAAAACATCCAAATCCTCTCCGATAAACAGAATTGCAACTCCTCGCTTCTTTTGTTCATTAAGCAAATCATATATTGTGTAAGAGGAGTTTATATCAAGACCGCGTACAGGATAAGCTGTAATCAATAGCTGAGGGTTCGACTGAATCTCTCGCCCCAGTAGCACTTTTTGAACATTACCGCCTGAAAGTTTGCGGACAGGAGTGGAAATACTCGGTGTTGAAATGTCAAGAGTATCTACAAGCTTTTCGGCTAATACCCTTGCCGGCTTACGGTTTAATATTACGGGCTTGCCTTCTTTGTAAGATTTTAAGAGCATATTGTGCGTTATATCCATGGATGCAACAAGCCCCATGCCGAGCCGGTCTTCGGGAATAAAGCTCATGGAAATACCCGCTTTTATAATCTCGGCAGGGGATTTGCCGACAATATTCTCTTTCCTGTAAAGTATTGCTCCTTCTTTAATTTTCAGCAGACCTGCGATTGCTTCACACAATTCTTTTTGTCCGCTGCCGGCTACGCCGGCCACGCCTAAAATTTCGCCGCCGCTTATGGTGAAAGATAAATCGTTAAGCGCATTGGCGCCTTCGCTGTTTTTAACTCCGAGCCAAACAACCTCAAGTACGGCAGGTTCCTTTTCGGTGTCGGGCCTGTCTATGGCTAACACCACAGGTTTTCCCACCATAAGCTCTGTCAATTGGGAAGCGTTTGTTTCGGAGGTGATTACTGTTGCAACACTTTTACCTTTTCTTAAAATCGTAACGCGGTCGCTTACGGCCAATACTTCATTAAGCTTGTGGGTAATAATGACTATGGCGCAGCCTTCGTCGCGCATTTTTCTGAGTATTAAAAACAGTTTATCAATCTCTTGGGGAGTCAGTACGGCGGTTGGTTCATCAAGAATTAAAATATCGGCGCCCCGATAGAGAACTTTTAATATTTCCACCGTCTGTTTTTCACTGACGGACATGTCGTAGATTTTTTTATCAAGGTCAATTTCAAGACCGAATCTTTTGCTTATTTCTTCAATAGATGATTTTGATGTCTTGTCTTCTTTTTTGGCGATTCTTTTAGTGCCCATAAGAATATTTTCCCGAGCCGACAAAACATCCACCAATTTAAAGTGTTGGTGAATCATACCGATTCCGAGGGCAAAAGAATCTTTAGGCGAATTTATTGAAACTTGCTGTCCTTTAACATGAATGGTTCCGCTGTCGGGATGGTAAAGCCCCGAAAGCATATTCATTAGCGTTGTTTTACCCGAACCGTTTTCACCCAACAAAGCGATAATTTCACCCGAATTAACTGATAAATCTATATTGTCGTTGGCTATTACGGTACCGAATGTTTTAGTTATGCCGGACAACTCGATAGCGACTTCAGTTTTTTCCATCACACACTCCCGTTAACAAACAGGGGGCACAATAAAATGTGCCCCCGGCCGGATAAAAAAGGCGGGGAGAGCGCCCGCTCCCCCCCGGAATGGATTAGAGAAGATCTACACCCTTGATGTAGTAATTGATGCCACCTGTGATTTGCGCATCGGTAAGCTTCTTGCCTTCGGCAAGTATCTGGTTGCCTTTATTGTCAACCAACGGACCGGTGAACACGAAGAATGAACCGTCTTGTATTTTGGCCTTTGCATCGGCAATTGCTTCAGCGGTGCCCTTTGCGGCAACTGCCTCATTAATCGGGGAAATGTCTACGAGACCCTTATTCATGCCCTCGTAGTAGTTGACGGGCTTCCATGTTCCGTTGATAACCTGTTGAACCGCTTCGGTGTAGTATACGCCCCAATTCCAAATCGGTGCGCAAAGGTGGCCCTTGGGAGCAAACTCGGTCATATCTGAGTTGTAACCGCAACCGAACTTGCCAGCTTTTTCCGCCTCGGTCTGTGTGGTGTCGGAGTCGCTGTGCTGACCGAGCACAAAGCAGCCTGCATCAATAAGAGCTTTAGCGGCTTCCGCTTCCTTCTGCGGGTCATACCAGCTGCCGGTGACCTTAACTTTTACAAGCGCTTCTGGATAGACCGATTGTATACCCAACGCCCAGGCGTTGATTCCGCCGGTAACTTCCGAGTTGTTGACATCCTGTGCGGCAACAAAACCGAGTAAAGGCTGACCGAGCTCTTTGGCTTTCAGTCCTGCGGCTATACCGGCAAGGTAACGGGATTCATAAATGCGGCCGAAGTAGTTGTTGAAGTTGGAATCATTAAATTTGTATCCGGAGCAGTGGGAGAAGACAATGTCTTTGTACTTCGGATCGTTAGCAAATTCTTCCATGGTGTGCATGTAGTTAAAGCTGGTGGCAAAAATCACATCACACCCGGCATCAATCATCTCCTGAATGGCGGTTTTTGTGGCTGCCTGATCATTATCGTCAATTTTGTCTTTTTCAATGACCTGGTCGTCATTCAAGCCGATATTTTTCTTCATTTCAAGAATGCCGGAGTGGTGGGCAAAAGTATAGCCCGATGTTTCTTCAATGCTTGTGATGTGAAGTACGCCGATCTTAATCTTGTCTTTAGCGATCGGAGCGGTTCCTGCGGCGGCAGTTGTAGAAGTCTCTTCTTTTTCCGGAAGCCCGTCACAGGCTGCCAGGGAAAACACGAGTGCAGCTGCCAGAATGATTGCGAGTGCCTTGGTTAACTTTTTCATCAATATTCCTCCCAATTTTATTCATCAAAGACAATGAGTCCATTGTCCATTGATTTTATCACAGCAAGAGATTCTATGCGAAGACCGGCTTCCCTGAGCTTTTTCCCGCCGGGTTGAAAGGCTTTTTCTATTACTATTCCGGCTCCTACAAGTTCAGCACCGGATTGCCTGACAATATCTGAAAGCAACATCAGGGCGGATCCGTGTGCCAAAAAGTCATCTAAAATTAATACACGGTCTTCTTCGCTAAGGTATCTTTTGGAAACGCCGATAACAGGGCAATCACATTTAGTGAATGAAACAGCCTTGCCTGAATATACATCATTACCCACATTGCGGTTAATACCTTTTTTGGCAAAAACAACCGGAACGCCGAAATATTGGGCGGCAATACAGGCAATCCCTATGCCGGAAGCCTCTACAGTAAGTATTTTGTTTACATTATCATTTGCAAAACGCCTGTAAAACTCTTTGCCGATTTCATTAAGCAAAGAAACGTCAATCTGGTGGTTGAGAAACATGTCTACCTTCAAAACGCCGGGTTCGGGTATTTCAGCTTCTTGCAGGATGCGACTTTTAAGAAGTTTCAATTAGGAGCCACCGCCTTTCACCATCGTGTCAGCAATAGTTTTTTTAACACATAGATTATAGATAATGGGTACCTTAAAATCAAGTGCGGCTTAATATAAATTGAATAAAAAAGCAAAAAAAATCGTAAGTACCGCTTAAATAAGTGAAGAAAACCTCTCAAGACACTTCTGTTTTTTCAAAAAGGCCTTGCAATAATTATTTGCCTGTGTTAATATACGGTTCGTCCGTCTGTGAGCAGAGGACAGTCAATGGCCCGGTAGTTCAGCTGGTTAGAACGCTAGCCTGTCACGCTAGAGGTCGACGGTTCGAGCCCGTTCCGGGTCGCCATTTTAATATTCGCTGCTATGGCTCAGGTGGCAGAGCACATCCTTGGTAAGGATGAGGTCATCGGTTCGAATCCGATTAGCAGCTCCAAACAGTCCGAAACTTTTGAGTTTCGGACTGAGTTTATTTACGGGTAAAAGTCCGTATATAAGAAAAAAACGCATATTTTATTGTCAATATCAATAAAAATATCAATTTAACTTAAAAAAAGATTTACGAAAGGTTTAAATAGTGATACAATACCCGATAATAAGGTCGCACGGTATTATTAATTTCAGGTAGTAATAATGCGGCACAAATTATCAAGGAGGAGCAAATGAACGAGGTAAAGACAAATACAAAATGCGAGCATTGTCCGAATCCGGATGACGAGTTTAGTGAAGTAGATGCAATTTTAGAGTTGTACAAGGGCAAAGAAGGCAGTTTAATTCAGGTTCTTCATGCTGCCCAAAACATCTACGGTTACTTGCCTCTGGAACTGCAACGGCGTGTAGCTGACGGATTGGGTATACCCGTGTCCGAAGTGACGGGCGTCGTTTCTTTTTACTCCTTTTTCTCCCCGATTCCCAGAGGTGAGCACACTATTCGTGTCTGCTTGGGAACCGCCTGTTATGTAAGAGGCGGAAAAAAGATTGTTGAAAGTCTTGAAAAGACTCTCGGTGTGGATTTGGGCGGAACCACGGAGGACGGAAAATTCACCTTCGAAATTGCCCGCTGCATAGGCGCCTGCGGTTTAGCACCTGCGCTTATGATTGACGATGATGTTTATAAGCAGGTTACACCGAGTAAACTCAACTCCATTCTGGCCAAGTATTAAGGAGGATAACAATGAGTCAATTGATTAAAAGCGTTGCCGATCTCGATATTGTAAAAAACGAATATCTTGAAACTTTGGGCAAGTATAGCCATCAGGTTCTTGTCTGCGCCGGAGCGGGTTGTGTATCCTCCAACTGCGGCATAGTAAGGGATGCGGTTATTGATGAGCTTGAGATAAACAATCTTTCCGATACGGTCAAGGTTTATGAAACCGGATGTATAGGAACCTGCGCCGTAGGACCTGTCATGATAATCATGCCCGAAAAAGTTTTTTACACCTCCCTAACTCCCGACAAGGCCAGGGAGATTGTTCGTGCGCATATCTTAAAGAATGAAGTCATTGAAGAATATACTTTCTTTGACAATACCACCAAAAAGTATATCCCCCAAATGGACGATATCAGCTTTTTTAAGGAGCAGGTGCGAATAGCTCTTCGTAACTGCGGTGTTATAGAATATAAGAGCCTTGAAGCCTATGTTGCCCATGAAGGGTATTACGCTGCGGCAAAGGCACTTACCGGCATGACCCCGCAGCAGGTTGTAGATGAAGTCAAAACCTCCGGCCTGCGGGGCCGCGGCGGGGCCGGGTTCCCTACCGGGGTTAAGTGGCAGGCCGGGCTTAATGCTCCGACGGGTCAGAAATACCTTGTTTGCAATGCCGACGAGGGCGATCCGGGTGCCTTTATGGATAGAAGCATCATTGAAGGCGATCCCCACACACTGATTGAGGGTATGATAATCGGAGCCTATGCAATCGGTGCGTCAAAGGGCTATGTTTATGTCAGAGCCGAGTACCCGATTGCGATTGAACGCCTATCCGCCGCATTGGAGCAGGCAAGGTCAAGCGGACTTTTGGGCAGCAATCTTTTCGGCACTCCTTTCAGTTTTGATTTGGAAATCAGAATCGGAGCCGGAGCCTTTGTTTGCGGTGAAGAAACGGCGCTCCTTTCCTCCATCGAAGGGCACAGGGGAGAGCCCAGGCAAAAACCGCCCTTCCCGTTCCAGAAAGGCTTGTTCGACCGTCCCACTATCATTAATAACGTAGAAACTTTTGCAAATATCCCTTCAATTCTTCTTAAAGGCAGCGGATGGTACAATCAGTTCGGTACCGAAAAAGCAAGGGGAACAAAAGTTTTTGCCCTTGCCGGCGACATTGTAAACACCGGTATTGTGGAAGTACCCATCGGCATACCTTTGGGTGAGATCATCTACAAAATAGGCGGAGGTATAATCAATAAAAAGCAGTTTAAGTCCGCTCAAATCGGCGGCCCTTCCGGCGGTTGCGTAACGCAGGAAAATCTCAATACTCCAACAGACTATGAATCCCTCACCATGTTGGGCGCTATCATGGGTTCCGGCGGACTTATAGCCATGAACGAAGACACCTGTATGGTGGACACCGCCCGTTACTTTATGGACTTTATTCAGGAAGAATCCTGCGGTAAATGCGTAGCCTGCCGTGTGGGAACAAAGCGCATGCTTGAGATTCTCGAGCGTATAACCGCCGGCCAGGGTGTAGAAGGCGATATTGAATTGCTTGAAGAACTCGGAGAAACAATTCAGCAAACCGCCATTTGCGGTCTCGGGCAAACGGCTCCGAACCCGGTTTTGAGCACTATCCGCTATTTCCGCCACGAGTACGAGGAACATATCAAATATAAGTACTGCCGTGCAGGCGTGTGTGCCGATTTGTTCATTTCGCCCTGTGAAAACACCTGCCCGGCAAACGTGAATATTCCCGGTTACCTTGCTCTGATTGCCTCCGGCAGATTTTTGGATGCCTATGACCTCATCAGGCAGGAAAATCCGTTGCCCGCCATATGCGGCAGAATCTGCACTCATCCTTGTGAAAGCAAGTGCAGGAGGGGAACCGTGGATGAACCCGTTGCCATTTGTGACCTGAAACGTTTTGTTGCAAACTATGCGTTTAAAAATGAAAGAAAGTTTGTGCAAGACATTGTTATCCCCAAAAATGGCAAACGTGTTGCCATTGTCGGCGCCGGTGCTTCCGGTCTCACTTGCGGTTACTACCTTGCAAGAATAGGCTATGAAGTAGATATATACGAAGCCCAATCGGTTGCCGGCGGTGTGCTTGCTTTCGGGATTCCTGAATACCGCCTCCCGGCTGATGTCCTTGCCAAGGAAGTTGAAACCATTGAACAGCAGGGCGTAAACATAATCCTGAATACCGAAGTCGGTAAGGATATTGACTTCCAATATCTCAGAGAAGCGTATGACGCCATCTATGTAGCCACGGGCACCCAGTTCCCGGCCAAGGTAAATATCCCCGGCGAGGATTTACCGGGCGTCATTCCGGGTGTTGACTTCCTCAAGGAGGTAAAGCTTTACAATTCTGTTGATTTAACCGGACAGAATGTTGCGGTTATCGGTGGCGGTAATACGGCAATAGACTCCGCCAGAACCGCTTTGAGGCTTGGGGCCAAGAAAGTTACCGTTCTTTACCGCAGAACAATGGATATCATGCCTGCCTATGAGGAAGAGATTGAAGAAGCGCTTGCTGAGGGCGTGGAGATTCTTGTGCTTGTTTCCCCGGTACGTTTTATAGCGGGCGAAAACGGGCGTCTTGCTCATGTTGAGTGCGTTCGCAGAGAAATCAGCGACTTCGACAACAAAGGCAGAAGGAATACCAGGCACATTGAAGGTACAAACTTTATTTTGGATGTGGATACTGTGGTAACCGCCGTCAGCCAGTATGCCGACCTTCCGTTCATCAAAAAGTCGGAAATCGGCGTAACTAACTGGGGTACCTTTGTTATCGACCCCAAAACACAAATGACCACTATGGAAGGCGTATTCTCCGGCGGTGACGTAGCCAGAGGGCCGGAAGATGTAATCCGTGCAATCGCAGACGGTAAATATGCCGCGACTTCAATTGACAAGTATTTGGGCGGCAGCGGTAAACTTAATAAAGGAAAGACCATTGATATTCCGGAGATAATTGATGAAGACGAAGTGGTTGTACACGAAAGATTCCCTCAAGAGATACTTCCTCTCGAAAAGCGGCTTGACTCCTTTGACGAGGTAGTACTCGGTTACCACAAATTAAACGCAGTGGCGGAAGCAATGCGTTGCCTGCATTGCGACAGGAGGTAAAAAATGATTAATCTGACTATCAACGGTAAAAGCGTTCAGGCGCCGGATGGTTCCACTATCATGGAGGCCGCAGACTACAATAATATTCTTATTCCCAGCCTTTGCTATCTTAAAGGTTCACACACCATCGGCTCATGCCGTATCTGTGTCGTGGAAGTTGAAGGAGCAAGAACGCTTCAGGCTTCCTGCATTACCCCGGCCACTGAGGGCATGGTGGTAAAAACGAATACCGACAAAGTTCGCAAAGCCAGAAAAGTTCTATATGAGCTTATGCTTTCCGACCATAATCAGGATTGCCTTTCATGCTCCCGCAATCAAAGCTGTGAACTGCAGGAACTTGGAAAGCTTTTGGGAGTAGATGAATCCAGATTTGAGGGTGCAAAGAACCCCTCCGTACCGGATGTTTCCGTTTCCATAACAAGGGATATGAGCAAATGCATACTTTGCAGAAGGTGTGTTACAGTTTGTAACGAGATACAGGGCGCCAATATCCTCAACCCTCAAAACAGAGGTTTCAGCACGGTAATCGGTTCTTCTATGGACCTGCCGATATCCGATGTTAACTGCGCTTTTTGCGGTCAGTGCACTGTTGTTTGCCCGGTTGGAGCGCTTACCGAAACAAGTTCGACTGATAAGGTTTGGGCGGCGCTCAACGATCCTGCAAAACGAACCGTTGTTCAGGTAGCGCCCGCTATCCGTGTAGCCATAGGTGAAGAGTTCGGCTTTGCTCCCGGTTCCCGTGTAACGGGTAAACTTGCCGCCGCTCTCAGAGACCTCGGCTTTGACGATGTCTTTGATACCAACTGGGCGGCCGACTTGACGATAATCGAAGAGGGTACGGAGTTTTTGGGGAGAGTGAAGGCGGTCCTCACAGGAGGCGAAAGCGTTCTGCCCATAATTACAAGCTGCTCGCCCGGATGGATTAAGTTCATTGAGCACAGCTTCCCGGAGCAGCTTAAACACCTTTCAACCTGCAAATCGCCTCACACAATGATGGGCGCTGTTGTTAAATCATTTTATGCTGAAAAGATCGGCGTTGAACCGCAGGACATGTTCGTGGTTTCCGTCATGCCGTGTACCGCCAAGAAGTTCGAAATAGAGCGGGAAGAAATGGTAAACAACGGAGTGCAAAATGTAGATGCGGTCATAACTACCCGTGAACTTGCGGAAATGATAAAAACCGCCGGTATTGACTTTGTCAATCTGCCCGACAGCGATTTTGACAAACCGCTCGGTTTATCAACCGGCGCTGCGGATATCTTCGGTGTAACGGGCGGAGTTATGGAAGCCGCTCTCCGCACGGTGTACGAGCTTGTCACCGGCAGAGAACTGCCCTTTGAAAAACTCCATGTCACACCCATTGTAGGCCTTGAGGGAATAAAAGAAGCTACAATAAAAATTGAAAACACCTTACCCGAGTACAGCTTCCTTGAAGGGGTAGAGGTTAATGTTGCCGTTACCAACGGTCTTAAAAACGCAAGGGTACTGATGCAGCAGGTGGCGGAAGGGAAGTCGCCCTATCACTTTATTGAAGTTATGGGCTGCCCCGGCGGCTGTATTACGGGGGGAGGTCAGCCCAGAAGCAGTGACCCCGATGTAAGACAAAAACGCATGAAGGGTCTTTATGATGAAGACGAGTCCAAGGTTTTAAGGAAGTCTCACGAAAACCCGTCTATCATCAGCTTCTACAAAGAGTATTTAGGTGAACCTAACGGCCACAAGTCTCATGAACTTCTGCATACTCATTACACAAAACGAGGCATCTATAACGAATTCGGCGGTCCGATACCCGTGAAAAAGCCCGAAAAACCCGTACATGAGCCCTCCAAAACAACTGTTTCCCCCATGGCGGTTCAGCTTAGTAAACGTGATATTGCCGGTGCAAATGCTCAGCAGGAGGTTTACGGTGCGCAGAACATGGCCTTAGAGAGCGAAAACGCAAGACTGAAAGACGAACTTGAGGATATGCAAAAGACCGTTGAAACACTTAAACGTGTGGTTGCGGAATACTCAAAGAAGCAATAAAACATAACTTAAAACGCCCCTCCGGTCTTTGTGAACGGAGAGGCGTTTTTCTTTAGATATATAATTTCTGATTATGCTCTTAAAATCCAGAACTCGCTGAGCATTACACCGGTCAACGGTTCGCTTATAATCAACTCCACGCAGCCGTTTGCAAAAACTTCGGCAGGCAAAAGATATGTGGCGGTCTCAAATCCCGGCGCCAACATCTCTCTATCAAAATCTTCATTGCGTTCTCCGCCGTATTGTGCACCCTCATAAATAAGGTGCCCGTTGGCGGTAACTTTGTGCTTTTTCAACGGCGATTTTTTGTTTGATGAATAAGTAACCCGCAACTTGTAGTCCGTGCCGGGCTCAAATCCGCCTAATTTGCACCTGAATGAATAGTGGTCGTACAGTTTAAGCATAGACATGGGAATATTGCCGTTATTTACATTCGGCCGGTCGCCTTGAAAGTTTATGTAGAATTCCCCCTCCTGGGGTATGCCTAAAACATCAAAGCCGTGTTCCGCAAGCGAATAATAATATTCGTCCGCACGGGTTTTGTTTCGGTTCAGTATTCTGCCGATAAAGCTTAGGCCCTCATCTTTATCTATTTCAATTGCAGTATTTACCTTGTTAAGCAGCCAATTCCTGTCCGTAACCGGCAAGTCGATGGTTTCAAGGGTTGCTCCTCTTTCCCAACTGTTGGCGCAATAGTTTTCAACATCAAGCTGAATCCCTATCTGGTTAAACAATCTTTCAGCAAGGGCAAAAATATCGTCATGCAGGACATTGTAATCGGGGGCAAAAGGAGTTTCAAGTATACTTTTTGCTCCCGGTAAGTCGCCTTTATTCAGCAGGAAAAGAGCTTTTTCGAGCAAGTCAAGCTCAAAACGGCGCCTGCGGCAAACAAGAGCGTCACATTCTGCACGGAAGAGGCACAAAACAAAACGCCAATTATCAATTAAAGCGGGGTAATCCTTAAGCAAGTCTGTCCATATGGCAAGTGTGTTTTCTATATGAGGATTTTCCGCAGGGTCGCCCTCCCAGTTTTTTTCAAGCGCCAATATGCCGTCGGCTACTCTCTCGGCTTCAACACCGTACATGAATACCCTGGCATAGTCCAGCAGAGTTTCATAAAGCGGCACATCGGGGAAAAAGTCCATGTCGCTCCAGACCATTTTATTTATATCGTCGTTTACCCCTTCGGAGTAGCTTACACTGCCGACAACATATCTTCTTGTAAGGCGGTGAATCAGTCTGTATTCGGCGGGGCGGGGATTAACGCTTTCGCGGCTTAAAGTGCTTGCAAGGGCGTAATGCCAATCATCCCTGTTAAAATGAACGGGATATTCGCAACGTACATTGTGGGTAATGTCGGGATAAAACCTTATAGGGTATTTCATGGGCAGTTTTCTTCGGAGTTCGTCAATAGGGAAAGCCCTGTTCGGGCCGGTAATAACGCCGTCAATTTCTTCCGGCATATTTTCTTCCATATATTCAATAAACTCCGGCCCCCATTCGGGCATGGAGTGAGGTTTTTGTGCGGAGGGCCACATCTCGGCATTCGGATGAACTTCTTTTAGCGCTTTGGATATGGCAACCGTTCTGTCTAAAAAAACTTTTGCCTCCAATTCCCCGGGGTCACCTCCCGGGGGAAACACCGCATCAATGCGGGGGACTGCTTTAAAAACCCTTCTCCTGCCTTCTACCGCATCAGGGGTGCTTTCGTCATAGTTCGGGTACCAAATGGAAACATCCATATCCAATTCATCGGCCATTCGGGAGCCCTCAATCAGAAGTTCTTCCACGTCATATTTCATCAGTCTGTTTCTGACCTGCAATTTGCCTTCATTCGGCATATGTTCACAGGTGTTGCAGCCGAAGAACATAATATCACGGTAATAACGGTAATAATCTTCAAATGACCAGGCGTCATAAGTGTTCGGAGTGGTACGGTAGCCCAATTGGTGGCCTCTAATGCTTTTGTCCGGAATATAATCCCCGGAAATATCTTTTATCAGTATTATTTCACCGTCAAAGTAGGTAGTTTTTCTCAGAAAGTAGGAAAATCCAAAAATCAAACCGCGCAAACCCGTTGACTCGACGGTAAGGTTTGAGCCGTCAAGCGACAATCTGTAGCTGTCTTTATTCGGCAGAGCGCCCTCGGGCATGGTTTTGAAAATAATAGCGGGTGTCTGCACCGTGTCGGATATTTCAGGCTTAACGCCTGTTCTCAAGAGTATCTCCTCAGCAAAAAGGTTTGCCGCCTTTATACAAAGGGGCTGTATGGCAGTGATTTTAAGACCGGTAAAAACGGTTGACATGTTTATCGCTCCTTTCTTATGGATGAGTTTATCATACAACGACCTTTTGAACAATCAAAGTTTTTTCGCAGGATAACATAAGCTGTGGTATAATAGAGCCGCTTTTTAAGATGTCGGTATTATTTGTTGACTGAAAGGAGGATATTATGTCTGTATTAAGAGCATATTTCCTGCCGCACCCTCCGCTGGCTGTTCCTCAAGTTGGTCGGGGTGATGAAAAGAAGATTCAAAAAACTCTTGATGCTTTCGACAGAACGGCAAAAGAGATAGCGGCGCTTAAACCGGAAACAATAGTTTTTATTACCCCTCACAGTATACTTTATGCCGATTACTTTCATATATCGCCGGGCAAGGGGGCAAAGGGGAGTTTTGCCCGATTCGGAGCGCCCGGAGTCGGCTTTGATGTCGGCTATGACAGGGAAATGGCAGATAAGATTATTGAAATCGCAGAATCGAAAGAACTGCCGGCAGGATATATGGGTGAAAGGGACCCTGCATTAGATCATGGTGTAACGGTTCCGCTTTGGTTTATAAACCGTTACTTTAACGATTTTAATATTGTGAGGATTTCACAATCCGGAGAATCTCCCTCCTCCCACTACCTGCTTGGGCAAGCAATTCAAACGGCGGCAGAAAAAATCGGCCGTAGAACCGTGTTAATCGCAAGCGGAGACCTTTCCCACAAACTCCCGGGCAGTCACTACGGCTATGCGCCTGAAGGTGTGGAGTATGACAAAAGAATAACCGAAGTTATGGCTTCCGCTGATTTTTTATCGGCATTCAATATTCCCGAGTCGCTCAGAGAACGGGCAGGGGAGTGCGGGCATAACTCCTTGATGGTGCTTGCAGGCATTTTTGACTCTGCGGAAGTCACATCTGAACTCTACTCATACGAAGGTCCTTTCGGCGTGGGGTATGGGATTGCGTGCTTTTCTCCCGGCAAAGCGGATGAGAGCCGGAACTTTTTAGAGCAGTATGAAAAGCAGAGTTTACAACAAGCTTTGGAGATTAAAAAAGGTGAAGATGCCTATCAAACCCTTGCAAGGCAATCGCTTGAATATACGGTAAAAACTTCTCGAAGGTTGGAATTGCCGGAAGATTTACCCAAAGAACTCTTAAATAAGAGGGCGGGCGTCTTTGTTTCATTACATAAAAACGGAGCCCTCCGCGGCTGTATAGGAACCATTTCGCCTGCGGCCGAGAATATAGGACGTGAAATCATTCGAAATGCGGTTTCAGCCGGCTTGGAAGACGGGCGTTTTTTGCCGGTTACTGAGGATGAACTGCCGTTTTTGACGTATAAAGTTGATGTGCTTATGCCGACGGAGCCTATATCCGGGCCGGAAGAATTGGATGTCAAAAAGTACGGCGTCATTGTTACAAGCGGTTATAAACGAGGTTTGTTACTCCCGAATCTGGACGGTATAGATACGGTTGATGAGCAGATTGCAATAGCCAAAAGAAAAGCCGGTATCCGCGACGGAGAGACGGTCTCTCTGGAGCGATTTGAGGTTATTCGCCATGAGTGAAATCCTTGAGTTTTTGCCCGAGGCGATGTTTTACAGAAAAACTGAAGATGATTCAGTTATATGCGAGCTTTGTCCCCATGGCTGTATAATACAGCCGGGCAAAACAGGAGTTTGCGGGACCAGAAAAAATATCGGCGGGAAGTTATACCCTTTGGGATGGCAAAGAATATCCGCCCTTAATCTTGACCCGATAGAAAAAAAGCCCCTCAGCATGTTTTCCCCCGGATATAATATTTTGTCTATTGGCGGCTACGGCTGCAATCTCCGTTGTCCTTTTTGTCAAAACCATGATATTTCCGTTTTTGAACTTAACGAACCGAATGAAGAAACATTTTCCGACTCTAATTTATGGCCCAAGGGAGATTATTTTAACTCCGCTCTTTTAGAGTGCGCATTGGAAAATTGCCGGAGCATGAAGAACATCGGTGTGGCTTACACATATAATGAACCCCTGATAAATTATGAGTTTGTTTATCACTGTGCTGAATTTGTAAGCTCAAAAAAACAACTTAAAAATGTACCGGTAACAAACGGTTATATTAATCCCGAGCCTTTGTTAAAACTTTTACCTTTAGTTGATGCCATGAATATTGATTTAAAAGGTTTTACGGATGAGTTTTACAAAAAGCTCGGCGGACGCTTGAATCCGGTAAAAAACACAATAGAGATGGCAGCCAAACATTGTCATATTGAGGTTTCCACTCTTATAATCCCGGGAGAAAATGATTCCGAAGAAGAGATTGCTTTACTTGCTGAGTGGCTTTCAGGTATAAATCCCGGTATACCCTTACATCTTAATCGGTTTTTTCCCCGATACAAGTATTCTGACAAAAGCCCCACGCCAAGAGAAAGAATTTTCACTTTGTATGCGGCAGCAAAAAGATATTTGAAAAATGTTTTTATGGGTAATATGTAGCCCCGCTCTTAGTTATGATAGTTGATAACGGTTTATTGATAACGGATGAAAACTTAATGCACTCAAAAATATTTATTATATCGGAGGTAAGATAGATGACCCCAAAAGTACCGGAGTTGAGCTTGATTGCTCACAGAATGAACATAGGTTGTCCCGGAGTTTCCGAATACAATCAGGTGGACAACAGTTTAGAGGCATTGTCGGCAATTATTGACTATTGTGAAAAATCCAAGCCCAAACGCCTTAAAGGCATTGAATTGGATGTCCGGTTGACCAAGGATAATGTTTTGGTTGCGGTGCATGACCCGAATTTAAGAACAATGACACGCAGCAGGGTTGCCAGAGCAGTCAGCGAGAGCACTTTTAAGGAGTTAAGGGAGCATAAGGTGGTAGATTCTCCGATATATTATAAGGTCCTTGATAAAAGAGCGCTGTTACTGCCGGACAATCGCAGAACAAGACAGATTATTCAAGAAAAGATGAAAAAAGAATGCCACATACCCGGCGCCCATGATTTGTTTGAAGCTCTTGCTCGAAAAGAATACAAAGGTGAAATAGTATATGAGGTTAAGGGGGACGGTAATGTTTGGGATGCCTCAGCCGAACTCATAAACGAATACAAAGATAGGCTTAATATTGTTGCCAAAGGTTATGACGAACAGGGTATTCTAAGGTTGGGAGAAAATACCGGAGTAAGAATCGGTCTTTTGGACGCCATAGGAATTCTTAACAAGAGACCGCCCTTAAACGCCGAGTACATAAGAAGAATGCCTTTCAGTTTTTACTCCATGCTATGGTCGAAAGTTAATCCGGAGATATTAAAGCCATTAGTTGAAAATGACAAAGAGCTTTATATCTGGACAATAGACAGTGCAGCACATTTGCACATGGTGCTTAAAAGATTGAAGTCGGGCTTGGATTCTTTTAACGGCATACCGGCAAAAGTAAACTTGATTACAAACATCCCGGAGTTGTTGGGTGAATATTTAGACTCGCCTGAAATTTCTTCTCCCTACATTAAAAAAGTCAAAACCCTGTATAAAGAGATTTATGAAAACTGATAATCTATATTCGGTAGGAATAAAACTATAAAAACTAATCGGGCAGTCTTTTGCAAGCTGCCCGATTTTGGTTGTTGATAAATGAATAAATGATTAATACATAACGGAACTCAAAAAATTGTGTGAGAATTATATGCAACTTATTGCTCGGATTTGTATGTCCTTTTTGCAAAAAAGAATATGCCGAGGCAAATATAGCAAACAAGAAGAATATATGAAGCCCCTAAACTGATTAAAGATACAGCGCTTAAAAACTGAGGAGCAGGCGCTCCGAGTGAGGCAAAGGCCATAGAAGCTGAAAGCCATGTGGCGAAACCTGTCGCAATAGTGAAAATCCCCATCAATACCCGACTGCGATTTTTAATCACGACAATTAATCCGATAATCTGCAAGGTAACATACAAAAGTGCCGCAGCACAGATTAGCAAACTGTGATTGAAGTCATGTACAAAACAAATATAAATCATACTCGTTGAGATTAATGCGCTTAATGCAAAAAAGAAAAAGTAAAAAATACGAGCCGTTTTCATGATAGGCACCTCTCTTTCAGATTTAATAACACAAATCAGAATGCATAAGATCCGCATGCTTTTTTATTGCTTTCTGAGCAACTTGCCAAAGTTAACCCTTACAGCTTACAATAAATATTATAAACGAGGTTTGTTTGGTAATCAACTCGAATTTCTGATTAGTATGAGCAAAAAAGGATTATACCAAAACGATTAAATCAAGATTGAATCAAGAACGGAGCAATGCGCCACGATTTTAAAACAAGCGATTGAAGACTTCCCGGACAAAACGTTGCAGGGTGTATACGAATTAATTAATCAATAAATACAAAACAGAAAAACAAGTCATTATATTCAAGTATAGGTGATGAAGGTGAAAACTATTTGAATAATCTTGTATGCTTATCTTTTGAATATCTCAACAAACCCGATTTCTCCGTTGTGGCGGAAGAATTGTTCAATATTCTTGCCGACAAGCAGTTTCCGTTACAAAGGCAAGTACGCAGATTTGAAAAAATGGTATAAGAATGTTAATAGCTAATATGTACAAAGAACTAAAGTCTTGTCAGAACATATTTTTTGCTATAATAAAAGAACCAAAGTATAATACCGAGCGGTATCTAAACTTTGGTTCTTATTTGGCAACAAACGCAATTTTCGATACGGGTTGCATTGGGTTGCAAAGTTGCATTGAAATGCAACCCAAAAAGCATATGCAACCGACCGACAAATTGGAATTTTTTTCAGACGTAAAATATCCCCGCTTATAACAGAGTGCCTGTAAAACAGTTGCTCCTCCGTATGAGCTAGTCATACGGAGGATTTTTCGTATTCTGTGCCGGTAATGGAGCGCCCAAGGGAGGCTTTGGTGCGCTGCACTATCGCACGCATGATTCTCCCGACGGGAGAGTATAGAAGTGCACCATTTTGTTCCGAAAGGATTTTGCAGCATCCCGAGAAATCGGAAGTTGTCGGTGATTTGTCATAAAAATCTTATTTATCCTGCGGGTATTCAACACCTGTGATTTTTCGGATTTTGTCCATTTGTTTTGTGATGTAAAGCGTTTGCTCATGTGTCACAACGGGGCTTTCTTTGAGACCTTTTGATACACATTCGGAAAAATGAGCGATTTGTTCCTCAAAACCGTTGCCTGCATAAGGAACGGGAATTTTCACGGTTTCGCCATTGTTGAGATAAATGTCGATTTCCTGAGGGGCATAGAATCTGAGAAGACGAGCATAACCCTTGCTTCCGTAAACATATCCCTCGTTGGGTTTGCGGAGCAGAATTGCACTTGAAATATCGGCAATCGCTCCGTTTTTATATTTGAGAAGAACACAGGTATGACTGTCAACGCCGTTATATATATCGGATTGTGCGTTGATTGTTTCAACATCTTTTCCGAGATACCAGCTTGCAAAATTCAGACCGTAAACGCCGACATCGAGAAGCGAACCGCCGCCGTTTTCTCGTTTGAAAACATGATGGTCCATTTCATCTTCGTCCATTGAGTAGCAGAATTTACCTTCGACGCCGAGAATATCGCCGAGAACGCCGTTTTCAACGAGTTCAAGCATTTTTATTGTACCCGGCACAAGTCTTGCCCACATCGCTTCCATAAGAAGAACATTGTTTTCTCTGGCACAGCGGAACATTTCCTCTGCTTCTTTGGAGTTGACCGCCATGGGTTTTTCGCAGAGAACATGTTTTCCGTTGTTCATCATAAGGCATGAACAGCCGATATGACCCGAATGCGGAACAGCGATATATGCCGCATCTATGACATCGGAAAGTGCCATTTTCTCATAGCTGTCGAAGCGTGCGGGAATATCGAATTCACAGCCGAATTTTTCGGCATTTTCTTTTGTTCTTGATGCAACCGCAACAAGTTCTGCGTTATCAACATTTTTTATCGCTTCGGCAAAGCGGTGGGCGATAGTACCTGTGCCGACTATACCGAATCTGATCTTCCGGTTGTTCATTTCACACCTCGATAAATTCTTATTTACCGAACTGATTGTATCACAAAATTATGAAATATTCCACTTTATCCGAAGAAATACTGCTCAAGGTCTGTCGTTTTTCCCTCGGCATCAACGATCCACCGCCAGGTTCGCAGGCACTCATTGCAGTGGGCTAACACCTCGTAACTGCCGTTCTCTTCGCAATACACTGCGGATTTTTCTTTCAGTTTGACATTGCAGTAAGAACAGACCTTCGCTTCTGCTGCCGGAACAACAATGGAAATATCCTCAAAACAATCCGGGGACTTAAAGGATCTGCGAAGATAATTATGCCCACCATCAACCGCACAGGCACCGCAACGGCAAGTGACATAATCGTGCCTAAATGTGGACTCTATCTCATCACCGCATAGTTTACAGCGGATGGCGTTCTTTATAATTTTCATAATGTTTCTCCGTTCCGTAAAGTGCAATAGACAGGCCTTCAGAAATCGAAAGTCTGTCTGTTTTTATTCTCCTATTTTTGCCGCACGGGATAGGTCGAAAACAACGATTTTCTTATCCTCGACCAAGCGTCCGGGTATGCGATATGATTTGCTGCTGTCCCAACCGAACTCTGCGGTGAGGATTTGGCACAGGCGCATACTTGCTAACTCCAAGCTGCGTTTGCCGTGGTAAACGTCTTGTGGTACACGATGTGAGTGAAAGTCCTTCTTCTTGTATGTGGACAGTATTAGGTTTTTTCCGTCATCAGCAATCAAAAAACATACATATTTCGGACTTCCAATGCCACGCAGTGCATCAACAAATATGTGAATGCGGTTATTTCGGAGGTAGAATGATATGTATGTGTCTGCCATATTTTTAACCTTCCTTTTGGGTTTTCCAGCTTTCCGCATTGCTAAAATCGAATAGCATCATAACTTTTTGATTGGCAGTAACCAAACGACCTACAGCACGGTAGTTATATTCCTTGTCCAACCCCCACGCCTGGTACACTTGATCACCGAACCGCTTGGATTCCATATTGCGGATGCTGAATTCTTTGGTGCCCTTTATCCACCGAATGCTGTTTTTATCGGATGAGGAGACCGGCAGAACTATGAGGCACTTTGTTTTGGGGTTCACCTCAATACGTACAAACTCGCAGTTATTCAGTGCGGAAAGCACCAGTTTGCTGAATGACAGCTTGGTCGGCCAAAGGCTACAAGTTGCATCACTTTTGCGAGGAAGATGCACAAACATATCGGAGGCAACAATCTGAAATCCCTCCAATGAAACTTCCTCAATAGGGTTCATAACACTCATTTCAAAACCTCCTTATGTTTTATCTGTTATAATATATCCATCAGCGAGATCAATTTTATAAGACTCTTCGTGTTGTTCGACAGGTGTTCCAAAATACTCACGCCATTCACCTGGCAGATAGGACTTAGACTTTTTACCCTTCACAAACAACTCAAAATCGGTCAGCTTGAAAAGGTACAGCATTTCACCATCGCATACCGCAGGCTTTCCCATCATCTTATAGCGGTATTGAGCATCCCAACCCATAAGGTCGAACACCTTTGCTGCAAAAATCTTACAGAGCAAATCACGGTTCATAAGTTCTTTTTCACCACCGCCTCGTGCCCACCGAAGTGAGTCCGGGGCGTCTGCTTCGCAAGGGCGGACAATGAGCCTTTTCTGCTCCGGGTGAATTAAAATCTGTATGTGGGTGACCCCAGGAAAGCGTCTCAAACAAGCCATATTAAACTTAATACGACTGTCCCAAATGGTAATAGCGGGTTCACGGGAATGTGCAAACAGCTCGGCTTTCGTGACCTGGTAGCCCGCGAGGTTCACAAGTTCTTCCATTTCCTCCGGGTTATTTTCTAAAGCCACGCTGTTATTAAAATAGTGTTCAGGTTGGTTCTCCATTTTCTGTTCCGTTTCCTCTCATAAGATTCTCAATTGATAGTTGAAGTTGCTCCGGGGATGCAGTAGAAAACTGTTCCATTCCAGGTGCGAGGATACTTCGTGCCTGGGAGTTCCACTCTGTATTGGGAGCAATATAGTAAAAGCCGTTATCAAGGGCGTGTTCGTAAAATCCATCACCAAATTCGCCATCCCATTCTGCCGGGCAAAGTTCCACACGGCGTTTTCCTTTGGCATCTCCATCCTCGCAAGGTAGGAGTGTGGCGGGAACGGCATTCGGAAGATTAAACACAATAATCTGCTCCGAGCCACGAGAAGCCCAGGTGCCACGGATTTTGTAGCTATAATCGGGATTCCAATTCATTATGCTGTAGAGAGCGTTGCCAAAATGCTGACAGTTTAATGTCTTGGAATACACTGGCTTTTCCGGGTCGGGACGCCACCGAATACTGTGGGCATCAGCCTTCCTGCACGGACGGATTGCAATACGTCTTTCTGCCGGATGCAGAAGCAATTGGATGTATGCGATGCGGTCGAACTTCTGAACGCAAAACTTGTTGAAAGAGATTCTCTCGTTAGAAATGTTAATAACCGGTCCCTCATAGCGTAATTGGAGGAACTGGCTGCGTACAACTTGATATCCATCAAGGTCAAATGCACTAAAGGCAGTTTTGCTTACGGGCTTTGAACGACTCGGCTGACGGACACTGTTAGAAATGTCATAGTAGGTGCCGGGGTCATCGTTAACCCAATGGTGGTTAATGGGAATAAACCCTCTAAAAATACCCTCGTCAATAACATGGAGAAGCGGAAGACCACCACGCATATGATGCTTGCGGTTTTCCAGAAGCACTTGTACTGCCTCAAACTTCTCCACAGAAACGATAGGTTCGTGGTGATTTGAGTAGAGATACTGGTCGCGGTCTTGGTTATTCTTTTTGTGCTTATGCTCATATAGATCTGCAGTGAAGGTTTTCCAGGTGAGAACGCTTCCGCAGTACCTCTCATTGGTGAGGATATAGCCAACAGAGCCACTATTCCATTCGCTACCCCCGGACTTCGTTTCACAGCCAATGTCCGTAAGCAAGGATGCAATCTGCTCCTGTGACCATCCTGCGAGATATGCATCATAGATAAAGCGGACAATCTTTGCCTCGCTCTCGTTCACTTCGAGGGGGGCATATTTTATGTAACGCCCGGTTACATCCTTTGGACGGTCATAGCCCAAAGGTGCCGGAGTCAGTAGTTTGCCGTCCTTGAAGCGTTGCTGCAACGACCAGTTCATAGCCTCACTCTTTTTAACGGATTCTTCCTGGGCAAATGTAGCGAGGAAGGAAAGCATAAACTCGGTATTTTCCGAAAGAGTATAAAGGCTATCTGTTTCAAAAAAGACACCCACGGGCGGATTTAATCCCTTCAGCATACGGATAAGCGAAATGCAATCCACCAGGTTTCTTGCAAAACGAGATACACTTTTAGTGATGATAAGGTCATATGTTCCGCGTTGGCACTCGGCAATCATTGTGTTGAACTGATCTCTGTTCTTAAGAGAAGTACCGGAAATACCCTCATCAGCATAAATGTGTTTCAGTTCCCAATTGGGGTGGTCTTCGACTAATTGACGGTAGTGCGCCTGTTGCAACTCAAACGAGGACAACTGCTCGTCATTATCGGTGGAAACGCGGCAATAAGCACATACACGGTATATATGACCTTCACCGTACAAATCCGCCTTTGGTTTTGCTGGAATGAAAGTTTTTGTGCTTTCGTCCACCCTCTGATAAACCCGTCGAAGTTGCTCCTTCGCTTGAATGTCTGCCATAAATTTACCCTCTTACTTTTCTGCGGAACTTTTCGGGAATTGCCAATACCAAGCACCATCTTTTTTGAAGGACTTGATTCCCATTGCCTTTTTAGTGTTCAATATGGTTCGCTCACTGATGTTTTCTTTATGAAACATAGCGTGGATTTCAGAAACGGCCATAGGACCGTCCGCAAGCATAGCGCTCAAAATATCGGCCGCCCGTGCCTGCTTTGTCATTTTTTCTTGCACACAGTATGAAGCATCACTGCCTGCGTATTTTTCCGGGTCGATGTCCAACCATTCCAATTTTCGTGAAGCATCGATAGAAAAGAATAGGTCTCTCCCTTTTGGGGAAAGGCTGCTCTTTACGTGATGAACCACGGAGATAGCATCGTCCTGGATATGTTCAACCTTTATTACACTTCTTGCGGCAGCCACAAGGTCTATGCTACCCAGGCTACGATACAGTTCTTTTGAACTTTGTTTCTTATTAAGGTGACCGATTAAAACAACGGCACAAGGTTGAAATTCTTATAATACGTAGTAAAACTGTTTACTTATATAAAACTTAAAGCGACAAGGAGAAATCCTCGTCGCTTTTGTTATATAAATTCTTATTTATCGAACAGATTATATCACATAAATATGAAATTTTCCACCCAAACAAAAAAGGCGGGGTTTATTCAACCCCAACCTCGATGTCCGTTCCGTTCTTGAATCGGAATGTTATTTTGTTGTCTTTGTGTACCGTTGCCGTTTCCAAAAGTGTAAGCCACAACCCTTCGTCCCAGGTTTCAATGACGATGGGTTGTTTTTCTATTGTGCCGATGAAGATACGAAGCTCTCGGTCTCGCAGCATCCGGCTGTCACGCTCTGCGGTTGCTGCGTTCAGCCGATCCACCGCCGTTTCATAACGCTTGACCATACGGTTGTACTTCCTGGTGTATTCCTCTTGGGATTGCTCCTTGGAAGCATTCTCCTTGATGCACTGGCTGACCAGTTCGGCAACCACCTGCAGTTCTTCGTTCAAGGCTTCGATTTCTGCATTGAGTTCGGTGCAATCAGCCACCACCTCGCGCATTGCTTCACAGACTTTGAGGTGCTTCTCACGGGAGCCCATCAGCTGATTAAAGGCTTTGAGGAAGGCTTGCTGAATGACCTCTGCATCAAGGGTCGGTGTCTCGCACTTGGCTTCACCATTGAACTTGCCATTGCATCTCCAAATCACTCTACGGTAAGGGTCATTGGAGTGCCACACCTTTTGACCGTAGAAGCCCCCGCAATCTCCGCAGATGAGTTTACTTGCAAAGATGCTTGAACCGCTGTAAGCCCGTCCCAGGGTTTGTCGGCGGGCAATTTCAGTCTGAACCATATCGAAGTCCATCGCAGAAATGATAGCCGGATGGCTACCCTCAACGTAGTACTGTGGGACTTCACCCTCGTTGACCTTTTGCTTTTTGGTGAGGAAGTCAACTGTGAACTTCTTCTGAAGCAAGGCATCGCCCTTGTATTTTTCATTCTGCAAGATGCTCATAACCGTACTTTGACGCCATTTTGCTTTACCACCAGGAGTTGGTATTCCCAGTTCCATGAGGTGTTTGCAGATGCCCGTGGAAGTCTTGCCTTGTAGGAACAGCCTGTAAATCATTCGTACAATTTCGGCTTCTGCCTCGTTAATGATGGGAACACCGCCCTCGCCACGGTCGTAGCCGAGAAACTGCTTATATGGCATACTGACCTTGCCGTCAGCAAAACGCTTACGCTGACCCCAGGTGACGTTCTCGGAGATGGATCGGCTTTCTTCCTGGGCAAGGCTGGACATTATGGTGATCAGCAATTCGCCTTTGCTGTCGAAGGTGTAAATGTTCTCCTTTTCAAAGAAAACCTCAACGTGATGTTCTTTGAGGGTGCGGACGGTAACGAGGCTGTCAACGGTATTTCTCGCAAATCGGCTGACGCTCTTGGTTACGATCAAGTCGATTTTGCCCGCCAAGGCATCGGCCACCATTTCATTGAAGCCCTCACGGCGTTTGGTGTTCGTGCCGGAAATGCCCTCATCTATCTAAAAGCCGTCTTTGATACAATCTGAATTTGCCCTATACTTTTTGATTTTTCCCCACACTTTTTGAGGATTATAAAAGGGGGGTGCATTTTAACAGCAGACAGAGAAACACCCTGCATCAGCATTCGTGCCAACGCAGGGTGTGATTTTATATCCTAATTTCTGTGCCGTCCGCAAAGGTGAAACCGTAGTCGTCCTTGCCGTAGACCGTCATATATTTCAGAAGGCTCTGCCATAAATTTTCATCGAATTCCGTAACCGTGTCCGGCAGACCACGCAGCTTTTCAATGTACATTGCTGTGGTTTCTTTCTCAGCAAGGGTGCGTGTTATCTGCTCATCGAGGGCAGCAATTCGAGCCTTTACATTCTCGTATCGGTCGACCAGTTCGTTATACTTCTTTTCATAGTCATCCTGGTTTCTGACAAAGCGGGCATTGTCCTCGATGCAACGCTCCACCATATCGGCTATCGCCACCAGTTCATTTTGCAGATTGGCTTTTTCAAAGGTAGCCTCGGAAGTATCCTGCATCTCGGCAAGGAGCGTCTCCATGCACATAATAATGATGTCCTTTTCAACCGTATAAAGGTTGATGGCTTGGATGAACAGTTCCTTTATGGTTTCCTCGTCAAGGTGTGGAGTGGAGCATTTTTCATCATCGCTGTATTTGTGATTGCAGCGCCATATCACCCTACGGTACTTATCGTTGGAATGCCACACCTTTGAGCCGTACCAAGAACCGCAGTGACCGCATTTTATTTTGCTTGAAAAAATGCTGACCGAACTGTTGCGATTCTTTCCAGGGCATCGTGCTTTCATCAGCAACTGCACTTTGTCAAAAATGGCAGGGTCGATGATTGCCGGATGGTTGCCTTCCACATAATACTGTGGAACTTCACCCTCATTGATTTTCTTCTTATGCGAAAGAAAATCCGTGGTATAAACCTTCTGCAGGAGCGCATCGCCCTTGTACTTCTCGTTGGTAAGGATACTCTGAACCACCGCCTTGCCCCAGACCTTTTTCCCGCCGGGTGTCGGTATGCCTTCCTCGGTCAGTTGCTTTGCAATCACATATGGGGATTTGCCTTGGAGGAACAATCCGTAAATTCTGCGGACAACTTTCGCTTGTTCTTCATTTATAACAAGGTTGCCGTCCTCGCCACGGTCGTATCCAAGAAATCTGCCAAAGGGTACGGAAACCTTACCGTCTGCAAAACGCTTTCTTACGCCCCAAGTGCAGTTCTCGGAAATGGAGCGTGATTCTTCCTGTGCAAGGCTGGACATAATCGTAATAAGCAGTTCGCCTTTGCTGTCAAATGTCCAGATGTTTTCTTTCTCGAAGTAAACCTCGACCCCGGACTCTTTCAGCTTACGGATGGTGGAAAGGCTGTCCACGGTATTTCTTGCGAAACGGCTCACACTCTTGGTTATGATCAGGTCGATTTTCCCGGCAAGGGCATCATCAATCATCTGCTTGAAGCCGTCACGGTACTTGGTGGAGGTTGCACTTATGCCTTCGTCAGAATACAGGGCTACAAACTCCCAATCCTCACGGCTTTTGATGTAGTTGGTGTAATAATCGCACTGTGCAGCGTAACTGGTCTGTTGGTCTTCCATATCGGTAGAAACACGAGCGTATCCCGCAACTCTGCGTTTGGTTCGTGTGTTTATTGGTGCGGCCGTAAATCTGCTGATGGTGGCAGGTATCGTTGTTACATTTTTCTTTGCCATATTTCCGTTCTCCCTTCGTAAAACTTGTACTCAAGGCTGCCGTCCTCAAGCACTGTGATTTTTTCTATCTGCTGTTCAAAAGCAGTCTCGTCAAATTCGGTCTGCCCAAGAATAAATGCGGAAACCCTACGCAATTGGAAGTCAGCGTAGTTTTGGGCATCGCACTCGACACCCTTGTATCCGTATTTCTTTCCGATGCAATACCAGTAAGTCCATTTGTTTGCCGAAACCACCCTGTGGTAAGGATGACCGCACTTTCCGCAGAATACCTTTCCTTGGAAACAGTCCGTCACCGTGAATTCGTGGTAGGTCTGATTTATTTTCAAATCCTGCCATACACGGGTTTCACCGCCAACCAGGTGGAACTCAATGCCGCCGCTTTCCAACACCAACATCTGCTTTACCTGGTTTTCAAAAATCCCCTCGTCAAAAGTGTCAGTGCCAAGCACCTCGGCACAAATGCTTTTTAATTCCGTATCGGAGTAATTTCTACTGCAACAGGACTGTCCTGGCTCTTTTTTGGAACGGCAAATCCAATGGACGTATGTTTTTCCACGCTGTGTGCTTTTCTTCCTTGTAAAAGGCTGTCCGCATACGGCACAGCGTATTTTCTTTGTAAAGCAGTATGTGGGGTTCAGCATTGCCGTTCTGCGTTCAAACTCCTGCTGGACCTCTGCGTAGGTTTCTCTGTCGAGAATCGCCTCATGGCAGTCGGTCATACGATATTGTGGTAACTCACCGTTGTTACGCACCTTGATTTTCTTGATAGGGTCTATCATGTAGCATTTCTGTCGAACCAGATCTCCGGCATAAATCTCATTGTGAATGAGATTGTTCAGCGATGCCTCCTGGAACAGCTTACCGTTGATGGTGCGATAGCCCTTATCGTTCAGTTCATCACAGATGCCCTGCAACGGAACACCCTCAATGTAACGCTGAAACATCAGCCTTACGATTTCTGCCTCTTCCGGAATGATGACATACTGCTCAAGGTCATCATCGTAACGGTAGCCGAGGATGTGCTTGTTGGCTGCACCAATCTCACCAGACTGGAAACGCTTTCTGACACCCCATTTCACATTCTCGGAAATGCTACGGCTTTCTTCCTGTGCAAAGGAAGCGAGGATGGAAAGCATCAGTTCTCCGTCCCCGGAGAAAGAATTGATGCGTTCTTTTTCAAATCTGACCTCAACGCCCAGTTCCTTTAGGTGTCGGACTGTTTCCAACAAGTCCAGAGTGTTTCGCGCAAATCTTGAAATACTCTTAGTCAGTACAATGTCTATTTTGCCTGCCTCACAATCTGCGAGAAGTCTCTGAAATTCATCTCGCCATTGTGTTCCTGTACCACTGAGTCCCGTATCTGCGTACACCCCTGCAAATTCCCATTCGGGATTTCCTTGTATCAGCTTGTTGTAATAACTGACCTGCGCCGATACGGAATGCAGAAGCCTTTCCGTATCCTTGGAAACCCTGGCATACGCAGCAACTCGTTTTCTTCGTTCCAAGGCAGCAACGGCAGGCTGAATTTTCTTGATTTTTGCCATTTTGTTGCCTCCTAAAATTGTATTAACCTGGGGTTTTACACCCTTGGTCAGCATACATATATCACTCTAAAAGCTTAAAAAGTCAACGGGTTTCCCGATAATAAAGCACCCAGAATCGGGCGATATTTTTCCAGCAGTTTATCCCGTAATACACAATAGCTTTCTTCGGAAATAACGCCCTGGGCGAGCATGGATTTTGCGATAGAAAGCGAAATCTGATACATCTTTTCGGTCTGAAGTTCTTCCTTACTCATGGCTGCCTCCCTTCTTGAAACGGTCTGCTATGTAGCATTCGTGGGAGCAGTATTTACGCTTGGCGTTGCCATAAGAAGAGAAGTCCTTACCACAGCAGGCACACTTGAAACTGTACACAGCCTTTTTGTTGATGCTTTCCGGATGGTTGTGCCACCAGTTCAGACAGCACTCACGGCTGCAAAAGCGTTTCTTCTTTTTACCCTCCGTCTGTGTCAGTGACTTCCCACAAAATTCACAGCAATCGGACACAGGTTTCTCGGTGCTTTCCATTGCACTAATTCCGTGCCTTCTGCAATAACTTTTCACGGTATCCCTGGACAGTTGAAGGTTGGATGCGATATCTGTATAACTGCCCCCTCTGCTACGGAGGGATGCAATCTGTTTTTTCTGCTCATCGGTCATTTTCAAAACACCTCCTACTTGTTAGCCACAGCAAGAGGCAAAACTTGAGGATTTTTTGAAAATATATTCATCCCGATAAAATTTATGCGTGTCCACAGGAAACAGGAACATCCGTAACAACTTTTTCTATATATCAAAAAGGACTTATAATAATAGGAAATAACCCCTCATACCCGCGTAGGAATATATAGGGGGACTGTTGCTCTTGTTCCGCTTGTTGCAAAAAAATAATGCCCTTCAAGGAAAAATCCTCAAAGGGCATCGTTTTAGTTCGGAATTTTAAGTTTCCAACCGCTGTAAATCACATTGGAAGAAAGTCCATTCAGTTTCTTGATTTCTGTGTATCTGCTGCCTTTGCCGAGATACTTCACGGCAATATCCCAAAGGGTATCGCCCTTCACAACCGTATGCACACGGTAATCCGGCTCGGCTGTGCTGTCGGCAGGATAAGTGGCAGTGCCGTCATTGGCAAAAACAAAAGTGCCTGGGTTCTTATCTGCCGCCGCCTTTGCATTGGAGAGAATACGATATGCACCTACCTGGGACTTGCTGTCCTTCCAAGTTTTACGCACACGGTAATAACCTGTGGTCAGCTTTTCAGGATAGACAGGTGTAGGCTCTGCAGGAGTTTCGTCCTTCTCCTCATCGGCTGTCGCCAAGAGCGCCTTTACCTCTGCACGGAAGGTGTCCATACTCTTGCCATGCTTCGGAAACCAGTGCATCACATCGCCGTGGTTGGATGCCACGCCCTGCTTATAGCCTTCGGAATGGCAGATAATGTTCTGCTCG